>ERZ773031.909-NODE-909-length-15478-cov-3.298710_pt1 | contig 15478 bp, 16 predicted proteins | sample MGYA00511666_ERZ773031 | MGnify/ENA primary metagenome ERZ773031 (study PRJEB29015, sample SAMEA2738135) | human oral metagenome | biome: human oral; feature: human-associated habitat; material: saliva | place: China | collected 2250 ...
TAAACATAACTACTCTCTTTACAAGAGAGATAGCAGAGAATATACTAATAATAAATAATACAATATTTACTTTCTTAAGAAGAAAGTAAACAAAGAATATACACGGCTCGCTTCGCTCGCCTTACAATACAAATAATAAATACAAAGCTACTCTCTTGGAAGAGAGATAGCAGAGAACTTGATATATACGCCCTCGCTTCGCTCGGGCTTATTATATATAAAATTAAAACATCGTCGCTCGCTGGCGCTCGCTCCTTCAAGCTTTCTGGCGATCGGAAACGTAATCGTTCCGATAAAAAAAAGCAGTCACTAAAAAATTAGCCCCTACCAAAAGTGTCCAAAAAAAATGGACTTTCGCTAAAGCTGACACCTGAATTACGCTATACGTACCCAGGTGGTATGCTTTTCGCGAATTATAAAAAAATATACATTTAGCTAATGCTATAACGATAACACTACCTAAATGTATATTTTCAAGATAAGAAAAAATAAAGGTTTAGCCTAGAAGAGCAAACCCTGCCCCCTCTAGACTAAACCCTATTCTGATTACTAAGCTTCCGCACCAGCAGTATCTTTAACTGTAGGAGCTTCGTCTTTAATGATTTCGATGCCTTCTGCACTATTATCACCAGTACTACCGAAGGATTTCTTCAAATCACGAAGCTCGTCAGACACGCCAGCCTCTTTCCAAGTTTGTTTAGCTTCATTAACTACGACGGCAGTTGCCCCCATAGCTAGTTCGGCTGTTTTCTTAACAGCACCAAACAAACCTTTTGCAGAAAGACTTACAGCACCAATACCTACATCTTTTGCAGTATTAGTTTGACGACCGATAAATTTGGTAGCGGATTTTGCCCAACCACTTACCGTAGCATTTCTCTTAGCTCTAGAGAACGCATCAGCGATGTCTTTTAAATGTTCATCACTGCATTCTACTTTGATACCGCCTTCGATATCTTCAGTAGTTCCGTTATATTCAACGGTGATTTTCTCCTTCATATAATCAATAATAGAAGGATTGTTATGTTTAAGATTAAAAGTTGCCATTGTGGGCCTCCTCTTTATTAATAAAAATAAAGGGGGCTAGTGCCCCCAATGTTAGATAAGGTCTTCTGCAGACACTTCTTCAGCTTTAATCTCACGAATGAGATTTAATGTGCTGTTAATGCAAGCCATTCTGTGCTTAGCATTAGGTGTATTCTTAGGACGTAAAGCCTTAAGTTCACCATTTACTTCTGCGATTTCATAAGCATAAGAGCTTTGAACGCCGAATGCCAATTTGACACCGTTTTCTGCAACGCCACGGTCAAACTTCACGATATCGCCTGCTTGAAGTTCAATACCTTCTGGAACCTCCAAGGCATAAGAATGTTCTTGGCTTAAACGAGATATGCGAAGACGCACATTTTGTTGTTGTGCATCTTTGATAGCTAATGCCAAGCGTTTGAATTGTTCGCGGTCTTCAGCTGTGTCTGCTTCTTTCATTACATGGTCAGCTACTTTAGCTGGTGTTAAACCATCTTTAATAGCTTTCATGATGCTATAACAACGGATAGCTACAGCGTCAGAAGTTACAATTTCACCTGTAAACTGACCATAGTTTACAGATTTATTAGCAAATAATTCAACTTCTTGAGCCACTGCGTTAGCACCCATACCTACGTAAGATGTACCTGCAACTTCCATGCGTGTAGGTTTAGTGTCACGAACACCATTAACACCTGCAACAACTGCAGATTTCATGTTAGCGAAACCATTAGCATTAGAACCGAAAACATAAGAAACAACATTAGCGAATTTTTTTTGAGTAGACATGATAGTCCTCCTTCTTAAATAAAAGTACCCTGACTGAGCTTCTCAGGGTGAAAATAAAATCTCCTCCTGCACACACTTGCAAGAGATATCAACATTAGATAGGTCAATGCTTATCTAATGCTCATATCTCCCGCAGTCTTCACCGCGGAAGAAGAGGAGAAAAAGTATGAAAGGGACCTCCACACAGAAGGCCCCATGAAAGATTTCGGCACGGAGTGCTCTCAATCTCGTAAAGGTTTATAAAACCTTATATCGAATGCTATGAGATGCATATCAGGTTGTTAAGCATCTATTAAAGGGAGGTATTATGAGTACATTAACATACACCTCATAGCATTCCATATAAAGCTTTATATGAAAATAAATATGACCCTAACTATTAATAGAGGGTCACAGGAGATTTCGCCCCGGAGGGGAAACTTCAGAAGTTAACCCTCCAGCGAAACCTTACAAAGCTTATCGCTTATTTAAACGATGTTGTAGCACTGCCATCTTGACAGCACTGCCTACAGCCCAGCCAACTAGGAACCAGAAGATGCGGAATGTCACAGGGTATTCCGCATAAAACCCATTTAACCATTGAATAAAATTACGTTGTAACATGATAATGCCTCCTGTATTAATAATTAATTAAAATTAATAACGTAATAACAAAGCTAGATACAAAACCTAGCTGAAATGCCAGCATCTTATAGACGCCGGCACAATCTTTTCTAGCTTTATTAAGGCCAGTTATAGCTTCGTTTAACATGAGTATCTCCTCCTTATTAGTCTGCCATAGCACAGCTTTGATAAGCTATTAATGTTTTAGATACAAATTCATATCCTTGATGCTCTTTAAGAACATCGAATACTCCGTCTACGGATTGTACAGAAATATATTCTCCTACTGGAGATTTTAGAACATAGTTGTAAAGACCTGTGATAAACATAACTTTTTCTCCTTTCACAGATATAAATAAAATATGAAGACAGATTGCCTCACAGAAAATTTCGGCACGGAGTGCCATACAAAAACTTCAACAGGAGTACTATGCCGTAAATGTCGACATAGTACCCTCATAAAACATTTCGGCACGGAGTGCTAGTCTTCAGTAATACTGCGTGGAAGTCGACCGTAGTCACTTTCTTCGCAAATATAAATCGGGTGTCGTTCATATGATATAGGTTCTTCATCAGTACCGATATTAACGATACTGATAATAACACCCAATATAACACCGTCACATGTTTCGATGGACGGTATTATAACGTCGTCAACAGACATATCTTTTATTAGCATATCGCTATACTTTCTTACAGCAGAATATATATCTTCTGCTATAATAGTTCCAGCTTCAATACCGAATATAATAAACTTTTTCATATAGCCTCCTACCGGCAATAATGACGGATATCTTCGCCCTCATACCGAAATTTAAACACATATTTTTCAATGTCGACGTAGCGGTCATATTTACTAGCTACGGCAATTAATTCCTCACGCGAAGAGCTTAGAAATAGCCGTTCTTTTATGTGAGGGGAGTCTTCCTTTATGTGATAGAAATATAATCGTTCTCCCACCACAAAAGGTTTTTTATTAACCCAGTATAATTTTGGGCGATATGCCCCCTTCTTATCAGCTGGGATAATAATACGCCACACCCATGTATCGTTTCTACTTCCATGAGTGAGCTCAACATTTTTAAGAGGCATGATTATCACCCCTCTCTTACCAATACGCCATTAAAGACGTGTTTTGCTTTGAAGTGGATGTAAGTTACTCCATCTACTTCAAAGCCAGGTGCAAACCCTTCGTCGTCAAAATCAAGGACAACAGGTTTGGCACCATCGATATCGATACCGACAGAAGCATATGCTTCAGCGATATCGTAAACACACAACCATGGCTTTTGTGGATTAATCTCCACTGTGCCAAGGCATAAGAAACCTTCGGCGTAACAGCCGTAAATCTTCAATTGTTCCATAGTGATACCTCCCGTAAAGAACAAAAATACTGAGGGCGAAATACCCTCATAAAACATTTCGTGACGGAGTCACCAAAAACATACTAGTAAACTACCACCGCCAGATCGTATAATACACAAGAAAAAATATATTCAGCAGTAAAGACCCGAAGGGACACTGTCGAAATTAAGATAAAGGTGACAGGTGAGTATTCGACGACCAGAGACGTAGCAACGCGGGCCGCATCCCAATGTTGCAAGCGTCGGAAGTCGAATATGGTGCCGCCCTCTCTTATTAGTATTATAGTATTATCTAACACTATATTAAATACTAATAAAGGGCGGACACCTGTCACCGAACTTTATTTAAAAAAATAAAGCTTTAGCTACAGATATATATAATCCATAACTAAAGCTTTAAATATTATTCTTCGCAATTATAGTGATTAATCACTTTAATGTGTTCATTGCGAATACTTGCTTTATTATGTGGCCAGAAGTCTGCATGGCTCCAGTCACCTTTTGCAAGATAGAAATCACTTTCTCGGTCGTTGCGCTCTAGCTCGCGCATAACTTTAACAGCTTCTTTGCAGCTGTTAGTGTTAACTACTTCTGCACAACCGAAAATATAACGAGAATTACCAAGGTCTTGAACTGCGATAATAGAAATCATGATAGTCTCCTCTACCGATATTTTTACATGGAACGGTCGCCATGAAATATTAAATATAAAGTGAGGAACAATTCCTCATAGAAAATTTCGGGCCGGAGGCCTTTCTATCGTAGAACGACCGACGCCCGCACCTATTCTTCTCATTAATAGCACTACATCATCTATATATAGACAATGTAGTACTACCAATGAGAAATCAAAATAATAATGAGAGTAAACCCCTCATAAGTGATTTCGTGGTGGAGCCAAGAAACAATCTTCAACTTATAAGGGGTTTATCTAGAGTGAATATGTGTTTCTTCTGAAAAAGCTAGAAAGGGAGACCCGGAGGGTTATATAATATCCTCCGGAGCCTCTTTAACAAAAGCATTCACAATAACTGCGCCTTGGCTTTTTGCGTAGTCAACACAGTTTTTTGTACCGCCTTCACTACCATCATGATAAGCTAATACCATATCAGCATTGTCTACCATGAATTCATTTCGGCGTTGCATACAGCCTTTGTCTTCTACAAATTTTTTGTCAGAAACAAGAACTTTTTTATCCGCTGCTTTGAGCATAGCAGCATATGAAATTTTGCAATCATCTTTCCATATGCCATCTTGTTCAATGCAAGGTACTGCAGCAGTTAATACTACTTTAATACCTTTAGCAGCGTATTCTTCACGTAATTGATGTCCTACACTGAAGAATAATTGATCAACGCCGAGAGCCATGCCGCTGATCAATTCAAAAGTTTTTTGTCCGCCTATGATTTCAAAATCGAGGATACTGCAAAGTTTTTTCTCGATTTGTTTACGAACTAGTTGTAGTTTAGGAGATTTAGAACTCCAGTCATCTCCTTTACCACAACCTAATTTGTCAGAACGATGGCCAGTTGCACAGATAACCATAGCGCCTTCTTCGCGTTCATAGCTATCCATGTTTAGCCATTCGTTTTTTGTAGTAGAGTCTTCGGCCTTTACTACAACTTCTTTAGTAGATTTCTCTACTTGGGAAGTTTTTTCTGGTTCTGGCAACGAAACATTAGATTCTTGTTTTGTCATCAACAAGAGAATAGTATTCTTTTTGCTATCTTTATCGAGGTCGATGCAATTGAAGCACAACTCATCGATGCTCACCTTAACAGCAAATTTACCTTCGCCAGTTTGATTGAAGACATAGCTACCGCCTTCTTTATCAAATTTACAAATTTGCATAGGTGTACCTTTAGCAACTTTTTTGTTACCAGAAGCAAGAACAAATAAACCATCGCCAATGGAGTCATTGTTTTTACCATGCCATACAGCGCCTTTGGATTTGGCATAGCTGCCACTCATTAAATAAAATTCAGCTTTTTGATCTGTAGAAGCTGCAGCGTTCCATTTAACGAGTTTAAAGATCTCGTCAGAAGAATTTTCTGTGCGAGTTCTTAAAGCAACTCTGCCTTTGAGTTCTACTGCATCGAAGCGATCTCTTACATCTTTCATGATGTAAGCAATTCTTTCTTTGCGGTATAACTCGAATTGGCCAGAAATCTTTTCGCCTAGGAATAAGCAGTTATCGCTGCTAATTCCATCGAAGAAAGAAATACATTCGCCTTTGCGACCTGTTTCGAAGTCATGATAGCGATACATATCTAATGCAACGTTGTCACGGCCGTAAACAGTTACAGGTACGTACATCTTTTCTTCGCCGAATTGTTCTGCCAATAAATCCAAGTATTCTTTAGCGAAGCAGTTTTCACTATAGATAAAGCCTGCTTCTTTTGCTAAAGAGTATTTGTTACCAGAGCCCAAGTCACTTGCTACCATATCAGCAACGTATGGTAAAGCTGTTTTTAAATTATTAACAGCAATACCATCAGCATCAATGCTAAAAATGGACTTGCGGCAATCTTCAAGAATAAGGTTACCCATTTCGACAACTTTATCTTCCAAGTTCTTTTCGCCTTCGCTACGACCTTTGTAGCCTAATTCTTGAGCTACACGGTTCATAACTTCAGACATAGCCTTCGCAGCTGGAATCATTATATCTCTGTACAATACGTCAGAGATATAATATCTTTCTTGGCCGCTCATAGACTCGATAAAACCGCCACAAGTAGATGGATTTGCGCTTGCTACATATTTTTTAGTTTTAAAATCAAATGTAGCAGCCACAAATTTTCCATTATTTTGAACGATTTTTGGTTGATACTTTTTGCGCATCAAGCTCAATCGTTCAAACAAGTCGCCAGAAGGAATGTTAACTGGTAATTGCGTCTTAGGGATATCAATGATCATACCCATAGCAGCCGGACCAGTTAACAAAATATCTAGTAACCATCTCATTGTTTCGCTAGAAGTGAGATGGCTTTGAATATAAGAGAGATAGATATTTTGCAATTTTTCATTGCTAATATCTTCTTCGCCAATATTCTTACCTTCTTCATAGAAGCCGTCATATTGAACCTCTTCGCTGCCACGAATCAATTCTTCATCGATAGCAACTTCACGAGCGCTCAATGCGTCTTCTCTTATTAGACGGAAAGCGTTTTTAACTTCAGCACTGCCAGCTGGTTCTGCTAAAAGACCAGAAGTTTTAGCTATGATTGTAGCATAGCTACCAACATCTGTTTTAGTTGCTTCCATAGCGTTTTTCCACACTTCAACAACTAATTGATGATGATTGTTCCATGCAACAACCTTGTTTTCTCCCATCTCGCTCGGAATATGAACAGAACGTTCAACGCGATGAGAGAAGATAGAAGCGTCCTCATAAACACATACAACATAGCTGTCTGTGTCATAATCGCTGCCGCCACAACAGGATTTGAAGTAGTCGGTACCTGTTGTGATGAGACAGTTGTCATTTAACATTTTTACTGCGTTAAGGACAACTGCCAATTGTACATCTGTGAATAAGTTGTATTTAGCTTGTAAGCCTAAAATACGTTTCTTAAACATAGATGTAGAAAGTATGCGTGCGCGATAGAATTCGCCGGCATGCGGATTCCGGAAGATTACGCATACTAGTTGGTGTAAGCCGTCGTTACGTTTCATCGCTTTATATGTGCGATCAGAAACAACAACTTCACCTTCTTTTAATAGACCTTTATCTAAGAATAGTAGAGTAGGATCCACTACACCTTTCAAAGATCTACTTTCTTTTTGACCCTCAAAGGAAGGATTTTCAAGTATTTTCGCAGCTTTATCAGCAATAGCCGCCATCTTAGATGCTAAGATAACGTTATTTTTAATAGCGCTATCATAGTCAACCATAAGGCCTGCATCAATGGCTAAACCAGTATCGCCGCCTTTTAATACGGATTCGATGCTTCTTTCGAACTCAGCCACCTTTTGTTTAACTGCATATTCTGCAATCAAACCACGACGATCTTCGTCGATCATTGTGAATTGTAATGGTTGAGAACCAATAACTGCAGGTGTTTCATGTGTAAAGGCCATAACCTTTAACACTTCTTGTTCTGCAGCTTGTTGTTCAGTTGGTGTAGCTTTCCAACCATTTAAGTCATGGATGGAAATGCATTCACCATTAACGTTGCCAACGATCCAAATATTTTTGTGGTCTTTGGCGCGGCCAATTTTGGAAGCATTATTACCGCAAATATAGGCCTTATCGCTTGCAGCGAGTTCTTTTCCCCAACGATTAATAATCTTACGGCTTAAAGGTTGGCTGCCTTCTTTTGCCATATACATCAAACGAGATTGATGATATGTATCAAAGAAGAATGGCAAGCCGTAACCTTCACAGAACCATTCATGGTTATGGAAGGATTGACCATCAAAGTTATCACCTTTATTGAAGGAATCGACAACGATGAAATATTCTTTATCGAGGTCAATCTTTAACTCTTTGCCAGCTACGTTAGGTTGGCCAGCTCGTGTTAAGAGCTTAGCTGCCTTACCAACATGGAGCTCACCCTTGCCAGCTGTCAATTTACCAGTCAATAAGTTAACTCGGTCAATAACAGCATAGCCGAGTTCTTCACGGCAAAGAATAAGCTGATTACTTCTGATTTGAGATGGGCTTGCAGCTACAGGTAACAAGCTAGCAAATTCTCGCATCTTGGCAAGTTCATTGAAAGCGTCGATAATATCGCTTCCTTTGAGATTACCGAAGTCGAATACAAATGTATCCATGCAGATGTCTTTAACCATGGATTTTCTGAAATCCTTGAGTTTGCCATCAGCAGTGAATAGGCCGACTTCTACAACGGCACCAATTTTTACATCGATGTCATTGAAGATACCACATCGATTGATAGATGTAGTCTTAATACTATATACGAAGCCCTTTTTAGTTTTTTGGGCTACGATACAGCGCACGATAATGCTTGGACGATTGTCCAAAACATTAACACTGCCCAACAAATGTTGGACAGGTTTTGCTGCCATTGCAGCTTTTTCGATAGCCGTAACCTCGCGAGTAATTAGGCCGATCGGTTTAAAGAACAAACCTTTTTCTCGGCGCATTTTGCGAGCCTGAATCTTTTCAGAATGTTGCTTTTGTAACAATTCCTTTGCTGCTACGATACAACGTTGTTGTGCTTTTGCTGCACGTTTCTTTTGGCTCTTCCGATTGTCGGAAGCTACAATAGTTGGCTCATTTTGAGCAACTTGTTTCAACGCTTTTACATAAGCACAGAAAGCACGTGCTTTCTTCAACTCTTCGCGGCGTTTTGCAGTTAAAGACTTGAACGCGCGCTTAGAAATGCGTGCACTTTGTTTTACTACTGCAGATACGACTGGAGTTTTTAATTCCATACCTGCTACTAATACCATTTCTTTTGTTGTAATATTAGACTTTTTCATTTTTTCTCCTCCTTGGCAGTATTAATTTATTATTAGCTATCCATCTACTGCCAAGTTTTTAATTAATTAATTTTTGACAGATAGCTTTTATTAGAAAATTTCATCCCGATATTTTATTACTAGCGCCTCGTGATTTGGACGCTGATACTAGGCTTAAGCTTTGCTGATGTGTGCTAAATATTTAGCATACACATCTTTGAATGCATTAATGCTCTTCCAGCCTCGAGACTGGATTGCAGCATCAATACATTCTTTTCTGATTTCGTCCAGGCGACCATATTCGACTACCCAGACTTTTTCCTTAAGCGGATGATACACATTCGATTTATAGATGTGCAAGAACCACTTAAGGAATTTTTGTCCTTTATCGCAGTTCAACACGTGGACTTCGCCGCATGTTAATTTAACGACAGGACAATAACGAAAGTTGTACTGCTTCACATGTTCACCTCCCTTCAGTACAACGAAACAGCGGAAGGTTATTCGTTATTACCTCCCTTCATAAATTCTTCAGCATCCGAAAGGACGCTGAATTTTTTGAATTCAGCCCCGGAATATCCGTTGACTGATTCAAAGGTTTCACCCCAGTCGGTAAATATTCCGACTGTGCGACCTTTTCTGATCGCATAATAGGTAGTCTTTTTTTGTTGAGGAGACTTAACCTCAACACTACCTTTAATGGTAGTATTTTCTTCGACATCGACCTCTACCGAAGATTTTACCGCTGCTTTCTTAGCGACAGATTCAGCTTGGCGTTTCACCTCCTTCCAGGCCCAATACACTGTACCATACTCTTTTTCAGTACAGTTTTCTTTAATAGTATGACCAACTGGAGTTACAAATGATAGCAGCCGGTCGTTACTATCTTTTACTAGTACTGTGCCGTGACATGATACAGTTTTAATGCTAGAGAAGCCTAGGCTTTCATAAAAAGCCTTAGCCTTTTTCCCTCCGTCAATGATAGAGGAATAAGTTTTCTTACCGGAGAATATTTCTCCGGAAGAATTCAACAAACCAAAAACGAAGAATAAATTTGTGTTAGTCATAATGACCTCCCCGAGCTTACGCTCTAAAAAATAAAAGTCTTTAAACATTGGGCAAAAACAAAGGAATAAAAAAGTATATTCCTTATATAAAGACCTTATATATAAGATCCTTATATAAGAAAGCACCGATATTTATATAGCGCTTCGGTGCAAGAGCACTTATTTTTTTATGTTACATTTCAAGCCATAAATCTATTGCTTTATGTTTATATATAATATTGCACTTATTTTTAACGCAAAGTTTTATTTCATTGTTAAGTTTTTTTAAAAGCCAATTGATATTTTCTTTTTCATGACCTCCTTTTGTTAAAGACTTATTGTCTAAAACAAATTTTCTAATAAACTTTCTAACAACACTATAACTATTTGCATTAATAGCTATATTAATATTTTCACTAGCTTTGATTTCGAAAGCATCATAGCTTTCTAACAAAACTTTTTCTCCTGTCGATAGTTCGTCATAATAATGAACTTTACCAAGAGAAATTTGAATACTGTTTTTCAATATTCTTTTTAAGATTTTAAGAGCATCCTCTTTAGATGCAACATCTTTAACAAATAAAGAATTAGTATACATCAATTCTTCGTTCATTGTTACAATGTTTAATTCATTAGAAATAATAATTACATTAGTCATAATAGACCTCCTCGCCTTTCGGCATTTCTAAATTAAAAATAAAGGGTATAATATATCCCTTATATAAGAGTTATATCTTATATTATATATAGCTCTTATATAAAGAATGAGTTAGTATTTGTATAGCGTCCTAACTCACGACGCTTCTCTTAGCACCTAAACATTACAACGTAATGTAAGGCGCTAAGAGAACTGCTCCTGCTGTTACTAGACATGCTAGCACAACAGAAGCAGCTATTATAATTAATATATCTCTGTACATAGTTTCACCTCCTGTTCTACATGACAAAGATATATACTTAGCTATAGTTTATAGTCATACAGCTGGACTTGGTAACAGTACTAATCTATTAACGATAGATAGGTACTGCTACCTTTTGTCCTGGATAGATAGTGTAGGAGTTCGCACCTCCTTCCATTTTACGAGACTCAGCAATAGCTGTTACTGCAGCCTCACGGATGTCATAGTCGATGTTACTATCTTTGTTTGCATCGACTATGATACTATTAATAGTTTCACCTCCCTTAACTATATGGGATTGATAATGATGTGGTGCTACTGGAGTCAAAGCATAGAACATTGCTCCTGTTGCTACTGCTACTGTTGTTACGATTGCTGCGAATTGTTTTTTCATAATGAATTCCTTTCCTCCCATCAATTAGATATAGACATTGCAAAGGAAGTGTTTTGTTTTACACAATGTCTTTATTAAACTGACCCCATCGCAATGATGAAGGTCATGACCAATCGACCATCGTTCGTCCCAAACACCACCATGAATCAAAGGCGGGGGGGCGAACTTTGGTCGATAGGCCATATATATATAAAACACTTACCCCCTCGGAAAATATTTACCAAACTGCTCCTATATAGGCTTTTCTCAATAAGCTATTGTTACTGAGAATACATTTATTTATTTTCCTATTTATCTATTATAAAAAAATCTCAAAAAATATATACACCACAATCTGTATCCTTATGGCGAACATATATTCGGCCGATAAATCGGCCAAAAAAAATAAGAGCCCCCTTAAGGACTCTTATTTATAATTAATAAAGTTCGTTATGAAGTCTTTCTTAACGAATGTCTTAAATTCGTTAAGCGTACGTTTTTCATTCTTCGCGCCGATAAACGTATCGGCTAATCGTTTTGCTTGTTCTTTAAATAATAATGTTTGTATCTCGCCATGTAACTTATGAACATGATAATCGAAATATAAATAATCTTTAATCGATAAAAATTTAAGTACGATAATAAATATATATTTCTTACGTATATCCTTATCATCTAAAGTAGGATATTCATATAAATAATTACTAATAAGTTTATATTTAATCGTATCTTTTACAACAGTAGAAGAAAACTTATGACAAATATGATCAAAGAATGACCAATAATACATATCGACGATATGATCGATATAGACGTCAAGTGATATATCGTGCTCGGTTTTCATAAAAAATCCTCCATATGAAAATACTATATATTATTAGTATATCATATGAAGGATTAAAATTAAAGCTTATAAACACTAACATCGTCGCCATTGTGAGCGATGCCACGTAAATACAGAGTATTGCCTTCGGCTACAAAAATTTTCGGAATATTGGCTCCATCTTTTGCTGCAACAACATCTGTTTTTTGTCCTTTAACCAAAATAGCAAAACAGTTTGTATTTACAATTCCGACTAAAGTATCTTGTTCGATTGTAGAATATACAATAATCTGTTCCCAATCAGACGGCAAATCACATACTTTAATCTTACCATAATTACGTGCATTACTGCCACGTGCTATTACATGCCCACTCCAGATTTTATTAGCAGAAATCTTAGCGAACGTACTACCGCCGTCACCTTTAGGAAGATTGTTTACTTTATTATTTAAAGCTTCGATTTCTTCCCGGAGAGCGAATTGTTTAACTTCTTTTGTCGTAGCATTAAACCAGCCTGGACGATTAACACAACATAAATTAGTTTCGTAAGTGTTACCGTCATAATCGCCAAGATCGAGATGAGCCTCTCCTCGGCCTATTTCTTCCAATGTAGAACCAGATCCGATACGATGATATTTACCAGTACCTGGGCCTGTTTCAAATAGAATAGGATTATTATATGCAAACTTAAGAACACCGTTTACTGTATCGCCATTTTTATTTAACTTAGCATTGAGTTCATTAGTAAGTCCTTGAGAAAGCTTTTCTTTTGTCACAGCATGGTCGCGCAACTTCCGAGTCGTAACACTAGCATCAGGATGATCGAGCTCTTCGAGCGTGCGGTGTTTAGATAATTCACTCTTAAGATCGTTAAGTTTTTTACCGACACCGCCATTCGCATCGTCGAAAGAAGCCTTTAATTCGTTCTTTAAATTATTTAACATCGCATCAATCTGATCTTTTAAATAATATTTAGCGATAAGATTGCCTAATAAGCCATCAATTTGATTTTTCGTATAGTGTTCTTTTAATAGCCCAGCCTTAGACGGGAATAATTTATTTAATAGAAAAGCACTTAATGCTTTATCCTCACTAAAGTTCGTTTCACCGTCGATATATTCGTCGGATGAAATCACTTCTTTTTTGTCGACATGTTGCACTCGATCTTTCAATCGATTGAGCATTTCAGCCCTCTTCGGTTCACTTTCGTTAACGGTGAACTCATAATCGTATATATTAGTTTCTGGCATATAGAAATGTCCTTTCGTAGATTTAAAATATATACTACTATATTACAGAAAAAATCCCCGCACTTAGAGTACGGGGATATATTTATATTATAAATGATCGTTAGGTTGTAAATAAATTATACGCCAAGATCCAGGGCCTTCTGTTGACTCTGCGATATAAAGTGTATTATTATCTATTATCATTTGTCCAGCAAATGCTGGAGCTTGTGTCATATCGGTTGCCATAAGTTTGTCGATGCGAACATATTCTTTTAATTTTTCGCCGACATCACTAGCACTAACAACCCATTTAGTACCGTTCCAAAATACTGGCATTTCGAGTGTCGTATCGAAATACTGTTGACCGACAACTAAGTGTTCAGTCGGGCGATTTTCTGTCGGACCAGAATGAATAACCGGAATCGTTTCATATGTCATATTAGACATAGTATTAAGATTATTACCAGGTTTAAAGTAAATTTCCATATTGAAATCTTCTGGCGCCTTAACGACGTCAGCTTTATAAACTTCCGGGATACTAAGCTTCATCGTTTTAGCAGTAGGGTCGGCTTCCACGATGGGGAAATTACCTTTACCTAACGCTTCAAGAGAAGCACCGGCTTCGACTGGCTTACCAGCATGAGAACCGTTTTGCCATACTGGATATACGTCGAATCCGACCGTCATAGTACGATCGCCATGATTTGTAACGGAAGTCGGTTTATCGTGAACGTATTCTGTCTCGGTCGTATATTTATATGTCGATACATAACCTAAATGACCGGTTGCCTTCGGATCAGATTCAATATACACGTCGCCAGAAACACCGGCAGAGTAGTGACTATAATCATTGTCTTTAACGTCGGTCACTGGCGTTCCCTTAGCGTTAAAGTAAATAGCAGAACCTTCTTCTTGGAAAAGTTGATTCTTTCTATTATGGCTATCATCGGCATTGCGAATCGTACGATCTCGACCGACGAAAACTCTCGTCTTAGCATCTTCTTCGGCACGAACTTCGAATCTGCGATTTAGATAACCTTTAGCTCCGTATTCATCGGTAGAACCTAAATTAGTAAATAATTTTAATTTATCGTATTCTTCGACGTTATTAGGAGCAATCGAAAATTCAGGGGAATCGATCCAAGAGAATAAGTATCGATCAGTAAGAGCTGCAAAGTTCTGAGCGAAGTTCGGGAACTTCAATCCATTAATTTTAATTTCGGCTTTATCGTCGTTAGGAGAATCAAGTTTAATAAACGGAGTCGGATATTCTTCGGCCGGTAAATATTCTTTTTCGCCAGAATGAGTAATATCCAAGAGGATATTATTTAACTCGGTTGAAGCGATTGCGTTTATATTAAGAAGATTAGTCGCTAAATTCCAACGACCTGTTAATTTAATATTATTTAACTTATTAGCGTAGAAAGTAACGCCAGATAAATTAACTAAATCGATAGTGTCATCATAATGAATTAAAACGTTATTAATGTCGACATAAGAATAAGAACAGATACCGAAAGTACAATTATTAGAAATAATGTTACTAATCTTAGTATTCGATCCTTCTACTTCGATATATACAGCATACTGGCCATAATTAGCTTCGATATTATCGATCACAGAATTATATAATGGTTTATCAAAATCGATAATCTGACCTTGAGCATCTTTTGTATTAGTCGCTTTAATATTTCTAACGATAAAGTTATAGTAGTTAGCATTAAGATCGCCATCGCCACCAATAAATTTAATATAACTACCGTTCATATCTTCTCGTGCGACTTTAAAAGAGAACCCTTCGATAGTCGTATTGTAAATATCATGATAGTCACTATTGCCATCATCAACACAGCTAAGAATAAAACCGATCGTGCTAACACTAGAATCAGATTCATCGTG
>ERZ773031.912-NODE-912-length-15434-cov-6.084791_pt1 | contig 15434 bp, 15 predicted proteins | sample MGYA00511666_ERZ773031 | MGnify/ENA primary metagenome ERZ773031 (study PRJEB29015, sample SAMEA2738135) | human oral metagenome | biome: human oral; feature: human-associated habitat; material: saliva | place: China | collected 2250 ...
AAGTATCCATAGTAAGTAAGAATGAATATAACTCCGTAAGGAGACGGAAACTACACAACTAGGAATCATTGAATAATTAGGGAATATTTCTTATAAGAATAAATGATACTCCGTAAGGAGACAGATTATTTCCTTAAAAGTTATTTTATATGTTAAACTATTACAGTTAATGAGGTGATAAAATGAAAAATAAAGGTGAAAATATTTTAACTTTTAAAGATGAAGATAATGGAGATCAAATTACAATGTATTATGATATATGGTTGACTGTAATTAGAGAAATATTGATGAAATATGCTAATAAAACTTATGCAGAATCTTTAAAAATATTGAATAAACATTATTACAAAAAACCTGTTGGTTATTTTGAGTGCATATATTTAAGTCATGAATTGGAATATCATTGGGCTATGATTGGTGCTTATGGTGAGGGATATTGGTTGAATGATGAGTGTTCTGAGTTATTACCTACTGACTATTATGAATGGTATAAAAAATTTTTAGATGAAAATAATTTTGATGAGCCTTTTAAATTTTATGGATAAGAGAATTTTTTTGAGAATAAAAACCTTAAAAAGATTCTCTTTATTATTTTTTAAATAAAAATAAATTTAGTTAACAAAATTTCATTTTATATGTTAAAATATTATAGTTAATGAGGTGATAAAATGGAAAAGAATATACCCCAACACATTGCTATAATAATGGATGGTAATGGAAGATGGGCAAAGAAAAGAGGTTTAGCTAGAAGTTTTGGACATATGGAAGGTGCAAAATCGTTAAGAAGAGCCTTGGAGTATTTTACAGAAATAGGTGTAAAATATTTAACTGTCTATGCCTTTTCAACTGAAAATTGGTCTAGACCAAAAGATGAAGTTTCAACTCTTATGAAGTTATTTTTAAAATATATAAAAAGTGAAAGAAAAAATATGATGAAAAACAAAATTCGTTTTTTTGTTTCAGGTAGAAAAAATAATATTCCTGAGAAGTTGTTAAATGAAATCGAAAAATTAAAAGAAGAAACAAAAAATAATGATAAAATAACTTTAAATATAGCATTTAATTATGGAAGTAGAGCAGAAATAATAGATGCAGTAAATGATATTATTAAGGATGGGAAAGAAAATATAACAGAGGAAGATTTTTCTAAATATCTATATAATGATTTTCCAGACCCAGACTTGTTGATAAGAACAAGTGGAGAAATGAGAATATCTAATTTCTTGTTGTGGCAAATAGCTTATTCAGAACTTTATATTACAGATACTCTTTGGCCTGATTTTGATGAAAAAGAAATAGACAAGGCTATAGAAAGTTACAATCAAAGAGACAGAAGATTTGGAGGAGTAAAAAATGTTTAAATGGAATAGAGTTTTAGTAGCACTGATAGGAGTTCCATTATTATTCTTTGTCTATATGGGAGAGGCCTTTTTTCGTATGAATCTTCAAGGTTTACCTATGTTAATATTTACTAATTTAGTTGTTGCCATAGGAACATATGAATTCTATAAGATGGTAAAAATATCGGGAAAAGAAGTTTATGATAAATTTGGGATTTTAGTTTCAATTATAATTCCAAACTTAATTTATTTAGCAAATAGAAGCAAGTATCTAGATCAAAGTATGGTAGGACTTGTTATAATAATTGCAACTATGGCACTACTTATATACAGAGTTTTTAAAAATCAGATAAAAGGAACATTGGAAAAAGTTTCTTTTACAATTTTAGGAATAGTATATGTATCTGTATTTTTCTCTCAAATTATAAATCTTTATTTCTTAGGGGCGATATTTCCTTTTGTTTTACAAGTTTTAGTTTGGATATCAGATACAGCAGCAGGAATAGTTGGAGTTGCCATAGGAAGAAAATTCTTTAAAAATGGTTTTACAGAAATAAGTCCAAAAAAATCTGTTGAAGGTGCATTAGGTTCAATTGTATTTACAGCTATAGCCTTTGTTATATTTGTGGCATATTTTGAAAATATTAAGGATCTTAGTTTAGAAACAGGAATTGTAGCATTTTTAATAGGAGCCTTTATATCAGTTGTGGCTCAAATTGGAGATTTAATAGAATCACTATTTAAAAGAGAATGTGGTGTTAAAGATTCAGGAACTATACTTATGGGACATGGTGGAATATTAGATAGATTTGATAGTATGATACTAGTATTACCTTTTGTAACTGTAGTTATATATTTCTTTCATTTATATGTTAGCTATCAATATGGAATTTAGATAAAGGAATGAGAAAAATGAAAAAGATTTTAATTCTAGGCTCAACTGGAAGTATAGGAACAAGTGCTTTAGAGCTTATTAGAAACAACAGAGAAGAATATCAAGTTGTTGCTATAAGTGCTAATAGAAATATAGAGTTACTTAAGAAGCAAATTGAAGAATTTAAACCTTTAGCTATCTATGTTGGAGCTGAAGAAGAAGCCATAAAAATAAAAAGTGAATATTCTTTTATAGAAAATGTGTATTTTGGAGAAAATGGTTTAGCAGAACTTGCAAAGAATAGTGACTACGATATTATATTGACAGCAGTAAGTGGAGCTATAGGTATAGATGCTACAGTGGAAGCTATAAAAAGAGAAAAGAGAATTGCTCTTGCAAATAAAGAAACTATGGTATCAGCTGGGACATATATAAATAGACTTTTAAAAGAATATCCAAAAGCAGAAATTATTCCTGTAGACAGTGAACATTCAGCTTTATTTCAATCTCTACAAGGTTTCAAAAAAGAAAATGTAAAAAAATTAATAATCACTGCAAGTGGTGGTACATTTAGAGGAAAGACTTTAGAATTTTTAGAAAATGTAACAGTGGAAGAAGCTTTAAAACATCCAAATTGGTCTATGGGAAAGAAAATAACTATAGATTCTTCGACTTTAGTTAATAAAGGACTTGAAGTTATAGAAGCTCATGAGCTTTTCAATGTATCTTATGATGATATAGAAGTTGTTGTACATCCACAAAGTATAATACATTCTATGGTTGAATATGTAGACGGCAGTATCATAGCTCAAATGGGAGTTCCTAGTATGAAAACTCCTATATTATATGCTTTTTCTTATCCTGAAAAAGAATTTAATAATTCAATAGATTTTTTAGATTTAATAAAAACTAAAACTTTAACTTTTGAAGAAGCAGATAGAAAAGTTTTTAAAGGTATAGACTTAGCATACAGAGCAGGAAGAACAGGAGAAACTATGCCAGCTGTTTTCAATGCAGCAAATGAAGTCGCAGTTGAGCTATTTATGAGAAAAAAAATAAAATTCTTAGATATATATAGAATAATTGAAGAAGCTATGGATAGTCATAAACTTATATCTTTAGATACAGATGAAGCTTTATCTATTATTAAAGAAGTTGACAGAGAAACTAGAAGGAAAGTGAGAGAGCAATGGGAAAAATAATAGTCATTGAAGGAACAGATTCAAGTGGAAAAGAAACTCAAACTAAATTACTCTATGAAAGAGTAAAGAAAATATATGATAAAACTATAAAAATATCTTTTCCTAATTATGATAGTCCAGCTTGTGAACCAGTGAAGATGTACTTAGCTGGGAAATTTGGAATAGATGCAACTAAGGTAAATCCTTATCCTGTGTCTACTATGTATGCCATAGATAGATATGCTTCATTTAAGCAAGATTGGGAAAAATACTATCTTGATGATTATTTAATAATAACTGATAGATATGTAACTTCAAATATGATTCACCAAGCTTCTAAAATAAAAGATATAGAAGCTAAAGATGAGTATTTAAATTGGTTGGTAGACTTAGAATACAAGAAAAATGAAATACCAGAACCAGATATAGTTATCTTTTTGAAGATGCCAATAGATAAGGCTAAAGAGCTTATGGAAAACAGAAAAAATAAGATAGATGGTTCAGAAAAAAAAGATATACATGAAGTGAATGAAGAGTATTTAAAAAAATCTTATGACAATGCAACAGCTATTTCAAAAAAATATTCTTGGTGTGAAATAGAATGTGTTGAAGATAATAAAATTAAAAGTATTGAAAGAATAAATGATGAAATTTTCTCTAAAATAGAAGAGTTAATAAAATAAATATGTGTGATATAAATAAGACTACGCTTTGTAGTCTTTTAGTTGGGAGGATAAATGACATTTTTAATTGCAGTTGCCATGCTGGGTTTAATAATATTCGTGCATGAGCTAGGACATTTTTTAACTGCTAAATTTTTTAAAATGCCTGTGAGTGAATTCTCAATAGGTATGGGGCCACAAGTTTTTTCACTTGATACAAAAGAAACAACATATTCCTTTAGAGCCATTCCAATAGGAGGATATGTTAATATTGAGGGAATGGAAGTAGGGAGCCAAGTTGAGAATGGTTTTAATTCTAAACCTGCATATCAAAGATTCATAGTTCTTTTTGCAGGAGTTTTTATGAATTTCTTGACAGCTTTCTTAATTATATTCTCAATTGCTCAAATGAACGGTAGAATGGAATATGAAGAAAAAGCTATTATAGGTGCTCTAGTAAAAGGTGGAGCAAATGAACAAGTGTTAAAAGTTGATGACAAAATTTTAGAACTAGATGGTAAAAAAATAACTTTATGGGCAGATATACCTGAAGTTACAAAAGAAGCCATAGATAAAAAAGAGATCTCTGCTGTAATTGAAAGAGATGGAAAGGAAGAAAAACTGGTTTTAAAATTGACAAAAGATGAAGAAAATAACAGAGTAGTTCTAGGAATATCTCCAAAATCTAAAAAAACAAATCTTTCTTTTAGTGAAAGTCTAATCTTTGCAAAAAATTCTTTTATATCTATTTTAAAAGATACAGTGGGAGGGCTTTTTACACTTTTTTCAGGAAAAGCTGATTTAAAAGAAATTAGTGGACCTGTTGGAATACTAAAAGTTGTAGGAGAAGTATCGAAATTTGGTTGGACTTCTATAGCAAGTTTAGCTGTTATTCTTTCTATAAATATAGGTGTATTAAATTTATTACCTATACCAGCACTTGATGGAGGAAGAATAATTTTTGTACTTTTAGAACTTTTTAGAATAAAAGTCAATAAAAAATGGGAAGAAAACTTGCATAAATTCGGTATGGTTGTCTTATTATTTTTTATTGTTATGATTAGTGTTAATGATGTCTGGAAACTTTTTAATTAATTTTTCTTGAAAAAATACAAATAATCGGTTATAATACATTATGATATTAAATTAAAAAATTGATTTGTTTTGGAAAAGGAGGAATAAATATGAAAAATGCAATATTAGCAATTTCAGAAAAGAAGGAAATACTAAAACAAATAAGAAAAGAATTAGCAGAAAAATATGAAGTAATTACCTTCAATAATTTATTAGATGCAATAGATATGGTAAGAGAAAGTGACTTTGATTTAGTCTTACTAGACAATGCTTTAGAAGGAGTTACAGTAGGAGAAGCTAAGAAAAAATTAGCTAGTATAGGGAAAGAGTTCGTAACTATAGCCCTAGTAGATGAAGTAAATGCTGAAACAACAAAAGAATTAGAAAATTTTGGAATCTTTGCTTATTTATTAAAACCAATAAAAGTTGAAGATTTAGATGCAATAATCCTACCTTCTTTAAATGGTTTAGAACTAATAAAAGAAAATAAAAGATTAGAAGAAAAATTAGCTGTGTTAGAAGAAGATACAGATATAATAGGACAATCTGCCAAGATTAAAGATGTTAGAAATCTTATAGAAAAAATAGCTGATAATGACTTACCAGTTTTAATAGTTGGAGAAACTGGAACAGGTAAAGACATAATAGCTAAAGAAATTCATAAGAAAAGTGAAAGAAATAAAGGAAGATATGCTCAAATAAGCTGTGCTTTATATCCAGGTGAACTTATTGAAAGAGAACTATTTGGTTATGAAAGAGGAGCTTTCATGGGAGCTAATGCAAGTAAAAAAGGACTTTTAGAAGAAATTGATGGAGGAACAATATACATTGAAGACATTTCTAAAATGGATATAAAAATTCAATCAAGATTCCTAAAAGCTATTGAATACGGTGAATTTAAAAGAGTTGGAGGAACAAAAGTAAGAAAAACTAATGTTAGATTCCTAGTTGGAACTGACATAGATTTAAAACAAGAAACTGAAAAAGGTAAGTTTAGAAAAGATTTATATCACAGACTAACAGCTTTAACTATAGAAGTTCCACCTTTAAGAGAAAGAAAAGAGGATATTCCTGTGCTAGCTAACTATTTCTTAAATAAAATAGTTAGAATATTACATAAAGAAACTCCAGTTATTTCAGGAGAAGCTATGAAATTCTTAATGGAATACTACTATCCAGGAAACATTATGGAACTTAAAAACTTAATTGAAAGAATGGCATTATTATCTAAAGATAAAATTTTAGATGTAGATCAATTACCATTAGAAATTAAGACTAAATCTGACATCGTTGAAAATAAAACAGTTGTTGGAGTAGGACCATTAAAAGAAATATTAGAACAAGAAATTTATAGTTTAGAAGAAGTAGAAAGAGTTGTAATTGCTATAGCATTACAAAAAACTAGATGGAATAAACAAGAAACATCTAAGATCCTAGGTATAGGAAGAACAACTTTGTATGAAAAAATTAGAAAATATGGTTTAGATACAAAGTAAATTAACTAAAGTGAGGGAAAATAAATGTCAATAAGAAAATTTCGTAAACAGATGAAACCTTTTATCATTGTACTAACAGTTGTTTTTATACTATCTCTAGCATATGGAGGATATGAAAGTTTTAGAACAAGTAGAGCTAATAAAAAAGCTCAAGAAGCTATGCTTTTAAATAAAGATTATATACAAAAAATTGATATAGAAAGAGCAAAGCAAGAAGTTTCAAGAGCGTATGCAGAAACAGTTGACAAGGATATAGTAGATATAATTGCATTTAATGATGTTATAGATAAAAAATTAACATTAGATCTTGCAAAAAGTCTAAAAGTAAAGGTTCCTAGTTCTGAAGTTAATGCACAATACGAAGAGCTTGAATCTTCTATGGGAGATAAAGAACAATTTAGAAGAATGTTACAAGTTCAAGGGCTTACTAAAGATTCTTTAAAGAATAGAATAGAAGAAAATTTATTAATGCAAAAAACTAGAGAAGAATTTTCAAAAAATATAAATCCTACAGATGAAGAAATAAATGCTTACATGTCATTATATTCTATCCCAAGTGATAAGAAAGAAGATGCAATAAGCCTATATAAAATGGAAAAAGGTGAAGAAGCATTTAAATTAGCTTTAATCAAAGCTAGAAAAGAAATGCAAATAAAGGATTTAGCTCCTGAATATGAAAATTTAGTTGAAAAAGTTTCTTATGAAGAAGATGGATTTAAAGTAACAAATCTTGATTTAGCTAAAATTATGGCTACTTTCATGGTAAATCAAAAAGCAACTAAAGAACAAGCAGAAGAATTAGCAAAAAATATGATAGCTAAACAAATAAAAGTTGCTAAAATGGCAAAAGAAAAAGGTGTTAAGGTAAACGAAGAATTAGACCTTATGTCTCAATTACAAGAATATACTATAGGTCTTTCTGAAAAAGTAAGAGAAGAAATAAAACCTACTGATGCAGAATTGGAAAGTTTCTTTAATGCAAATAAATCTAGATATAATATACCTGAAACAGCTGATGCAAAATTAATTTTCATAACTGTTAAATCAACTAAAGAAGATGATGCAGTAGCAAAAGCTGAAGCTGAAAAATTATTAACTGAGTTGACACCTGAAAACTTTAGTGAAAAAGGAAAAAGTATAGGAAATAACCAAGATATTATATATCAAGATTTAGGAACTTTTGGTAAACAAGCAATGGTTAAAGAATTTGAAGAGGCATTGAAAGATGTTCCTTCAAACTCAATAGTAAATAAAGTTATAAAAACAAAATTTGGTTATCATGTTGTTTATGTAAAGAAAAATGATAACAATCAACAATGGTCAGCTGAACATATTTTAATAGTTCCATACCCATCTGATAAAACTGTAGCAGAAAAGCTTGAAAAGTTAAATAAACTTAAGGCTGATATAGAAGCTGGAACTGTAGCTTTAAATAACAAAATAGATGAAGATGTAATTCAAAGTTTTGATGCAAAAGGTATAACTCCAGATGGAATAATTCCAGATTTTGTTTATAGTCCTGAAATAGCAAAAGCAGTCTATGAAACTCCTTTAAATAAAGTTGGAATAATAAATCCTAATAAAGCTACTATAGTAGTTTTCCAAAAAACTAAGGAAGTTAAAGCAGAAGAAGCTAATTTTAATAAATTAAAAGAAGAAGTTAAAAAAGATTATATAAATAGACAAGTTGGAGAATATATGTCAAAGTTATTCTAAGACTAAAGGGGTTGTTGTGATACAATAGCCCCTTTTGTATCTTATTTTTGGAGGGATTATGTATTTTAGAAATGAGGATATAGAAAAATTACTAGATAGTTTGAGAATAGAAGAAGTTGTTGGAGAATTTGTTGATTTAAAAAAATCAGGTTCAAGCTATAAAGGGCTATGTCCTTTTCATGCTGATACCAATCCATCATTTTCAGTAAAACCTGAAAAAAAGATATGTAAATGCTTTGTTTGCGGTTCTGGTGGAAATGCAATAAATTTTTATTCAAAAATAAAAAATATTCCCTATATGGAAGCAGTGAAGGAACTAGCACAAAAATATAGAGTTAATATAAAAGAGTACAGTGCTAAAAATACAGATATAGATAATGAGAAATTCTATCAAATTATGGAAGATAGCCATAATTTTTTTATGGATAAAATATTTGCACAAGAATCAAGAACAGCATTGAATTATCTATCAAATAGAGGTTTAGATACAGATTTAATAAAAGAACATAGACTTGGTTATGCCCCTGCAAAGTGGTCAGAACTATATGATTTTTTGAAGGAAAAAAATTACAGTGATGAAGATTTATTAACTTTAGGTCTTATAAAACAGAATGAAGAAGGAAGAATTTATGATACTTTTAGAAATAGAATAATCTTCCCTATATTCTCTATTAGCAATAGAATAATAGCTTTTGGAGGAAGAAGTTTAGAAAAAGATGATACTATACCAAAGTATATAAACTCACCAGATACTCCTATTTTTAAAAAAGGTAAAAATATTTATGGTATTGAAAGAGCTAGCAATATAAGAAATAAAAATTATTCCATTTTAATGGAAGGATATATGGACGTATTGTCTGCTAATATTTTTGACTTTGATACTAGTATTGCTCCTTTAGGAACAGCTTTAACAGTAGAGCAAGCTCAGTTAATTAAAAGATACTCATCTAATATTTTGCTATCTTTTGATATGGATAAGGCAGGAAAGTCAGCAACAGAAAGAGCCTCATTTATACTAAAGTCTCAAGGATTTAATATAAGAGTTTTACAATTTGATGGGGCTAAAGATCCGGACGAATACTTAAAAAAGAATGGAAGAGAAGCTTTTTTAGAAGTTGTACAAAAATCATTAGAAATTTTTGATTTTTTATATGAATTATATTCAAGTGAATATGATTTGACTAATATCATAGCAAAACAAAATTTTATAGAAAGATTTAAAGAATTCTTTGCATATTTAACTACAGATTTAGAAAAAGAAATGTATTTAAAAAATTTATCTGAAAAGATAGATATCAACATAGATATTTTGAGAAAAACTCTAGTTGAAGAAAATAAAAAGAAATTTATTGTTAAAGATTATATAGATGAAATTGAAGAAAAACCAATAGAAAAAAAAGAATTTAAAAAGGCTAATAATCTTGAACTTTCAATAGTTGAAATGCTATTAAAAAAGCCTGAATACTATGAGTTTTTTAAAGATGAGAAATTTGAAAGTGATATAGCAAATAAAACTTTGAAATTTTTTGAAGAAAAAATAAAGGAAAATTTTAATTTTGAGAGTAATAACCTAATGAGAGAATTTGAAAATTATATAAGAAATGATAATGAAAGTCATTTAGAGTATATAAATAGTAATATCGCAAGAATAATATTAAATTATGTTATAGACACAGAAAATACAATAGAAGAAAAAGAATTTCTAAAATTATTTAAAGATTATTTTAGAGTTAAAGTAAAATTAAGAGATAAAACTGAAGATGACTTTCAAAAGATAGTATATTTTTCAAAGTTTAAAGATAAAATAGAAAAAAGTAAAAGCGTTGAAGAATTTATAGAAATCTATAATTCATTTAAGTATCTTTTTTAACATTAAGTTTTAGCTAAGGGAGGATTAATAGTGAAAGAGATAATAAGAACAAAAAAAGGAAGAGAGTTCGTAAACGAAGTAAGAGAAAAGAAAAAGACAACTTATGAAGAAATAAATAAATGTTTCAGTAAAGATTACACTGAAGAACAAATAAATGAATTAGTTAAAATTTTCTTAGAAGAAGGAATTGAAGTTTTAAGTGAAACTGAAACTAAAGCTAAAGGTAAAACAAAAACTAAAGCTAAAACTAAGTCAAAAGCAAAGGTTAAAGAAGAAACTAAAGCTGAATTAGATAAAGAAAAAGACTTAAATGAAAAAGAAAAGGTTAAAATTGAAGAAATTGAAGAAATTAAACAAAAAGAATTAGATGAAGATAGAGAATTAGATGAAGAAAAAGATTTAGATGATGAAGAAAAAGATGAAGATGAAGAAATAGAAGAAAAAGAATTAGATGAAGAATATATAGAAGAAGAAAATGAAGATTCATTAGAAGATGAAGAGGATGAAAAAGATGATGATGATGTAGATACAGATACTTTCATAGGTTTTGAAGATGAGTTTAATCCTGATTATATTGAGGATATAAGTGAGGAAGAACTTAGCAACGAAAAGTTACTAAATTTAGGAAATAGTGCAAAGGTTGATGAGCCTATAAAAATGTATTTGAGAGAAATAGGACAAGTTCCACTATTAACTCATGATGAAGAAATTGAATATGCTAAAAGAGCTTATGAAGGTGACGAAGAAGCCAGTCAAAAACTTATAGAATCAAACTTAAGACTTGTTGTAAGTATTGCTAAAAAGCATACAAACAGAGGTTTAAAACTTCTTGATTTAATACAAGAAGGTAATATAGGACTTATGAAAGCAGTTGAAAAATTTGAATATACAAAAGGATATAAATTTTCAACTTATGCAACTTGGTGGATAAGACAAGCTATAACAAGAGCGATAGCTGACCAAGGAAGAACAATAAGAATACCTGTTCATATGATAGAAACTATAAATAAGATTAAAAAAGAATCAAGAATATATTTACAAGAAACTGGAAAAGATGCTTCTCCTGAAATTTTAGCTGAAAGATTGGGAATGGAAGTTGAAAAGATAAAAGCTATTCAAGAAATGAACCAAGAGCCTATATCTCTTGAAACTCCAGTTGGAAGTGAAGAAGATAGTGAATTAGGAGATTTCGTTGAAGACCAAAAGACAACAAGTCCTTATGAAGCTACAAATAGAGCAATTTTAAGAGAAGAGTTAGATGGAGTCTTAAAAACATTGAGTCCAAGAGAAGAAAAAGTTTTAAGATATAGATATGGACTTGATGATAGTTCGCCTAAAACATTGGAAGAAGTTGGAAAAATCTTTAATGTTACTAGAGAAAGAATCAGACAGATAGAAGTCAAAGCTCTTAGAAAATTAAGACATCCAAGCAGAAAGAAAAAGCTTGAAGATTTTAAGGTTGACTAGTTAGGAGGGAATATTTTGAAACTTTTTAGCCTAGAAAAATATTTGTTAAAGAATCTTGATATGACAGAAGAAGATTTTAAAAAGCTTGTACTTGAAATATCAGAGCCTTTAGAATTAGAACTTCCAGAAGATAGAAAACTTACTGATGAAGAAATTGATTATGAATACATTGATTTACTTGTAACAGAAACTCTTGAAAACTTAAAAGATGATGTCTGCACTTGTGAAAAAGATTGTGGCGTACCAGATTGCTGTGGAACAAGAGTGGAGAAAAACTTAAAGAAAGTTTATCAAATAGCACTATATATGTTAAGAGATGGTATTCTTTATCAAGACTTAACTCAAGAAGGAGTTATTGGTCTGATGAAGGCTCATGAACTTTTTGAAGATGATAAAGATTTCAAGCTATACAAAGACTACTATATAGCAAGAGCTATGTTTAACTATATAGAAAGCTATGCTAATTATAGAAAAACAGCATTTAAAGAATATGCTGAATATGAAATTCATAAAGAAAGTCATCCAAAGATTTCTTTAAAAGATAAAAGTAAATCTGAGGAATTAAAGAAATTAGAAAAAGAGAACAAAGAAAAACATATAGAGGAAATGAAACAATTAGAAAAGAGAGCAGAATATCAATTTGACTATTTAAATTTAAAATATAGGCTAGGTGAAAGAGAAATAGAAGCTATAAGTCTGTATTTTGGTTTAGATGGACATAAGAGAAAGAACTTTTCTGAAATACAAAGTATTATGAAAATTGATAATGATACTTTAGATAAAATTGTAAAAGATGCCTTATTTAAATTATCAGTTGTAGATGAAAAGGTTGAGTTATGATAACTAGAGATATTATAAACATATTAGAGAAAAAATTTCCAAAAATAAATGCAGAAGAATGGGATAATGTAGGACTTCTTGTAGGAGACTATGATAAAGAAGTAAAAAAAATACAATTTTCTATAGATGCAAGTTTGGAAGTTATAGAAAATGCTATAAAAGAAAAGGTTGATATGATAATAACTCATCACCCATTTATCTTTAAAGCGATAAAAAGTATTAATGAGCAAGATATTTTATCTAAAAAAATTAGAGCATTAATAAGAAATGATATAAATATTTATTCTATTCATACAAATTTAGATTCATCTGTGTCTGGATTAAATGACTATGTACTTGAAAAATTAGGTTATACAGATTATAAATTTTTAGACTATGATGAGGAGAAAAATTGTGGTATAGGTAGAATTTTTAAATTAGATGAAGAGAAAGATTTAAAAAAATTTATAGAAGAACTTAAACTAAAATTACAAATTTCTAATCTAAGAGTTATAAGCAATGATTTAAATAAAAAAATAAAAAAGGTAGCTCTTATAAATGGTTCAGCCATGAGTTATTGGAGAAAAGCTAAAAAAGAAAAAATTGATTTATTTATCACAGGAGATGTGGGCTATCATGATGCTCTTGATGCAAGAGAAAGTGGACTAGCTGTAATTGATTTTGGGCATTATGAAAGTGAACACTTCTTCCATGAAGTTCTAATAAAGGAATTAAAGGATACAAATTTAGAATTTTTAGTTTATAACCCTGAGCCAGTATTTAAGTTCTACTAAAGATATGGAGAAAATATGAGAAAAATAATAATTACATTTTTATTTCTAATATCTTCAATATTTAGTTTTGCAACTATAAACGATAATCTTAATATTTTAAAAGATGAGGAAAAAGTTGAAATTAATGAGAAGGTTGAAGAAATAAAAAAAGAAAAAGATTTAACGGTATTTGTAAATACCTTATCTATGGATGTTGGGTTTGCAGTTTCAGATCCTGAAAGAGCATTGATATTAAATATAAAAAAAGGAGATAAAGAAACTTACAAAGTTGAAGTATCTTTCAGTAAAGATATAGATGTTGAAGATTTCCAAGATGACATCAATACTACTTTGACTGATGCAGCACCATTATTGGAAAGAAAAGAATATGGAAAATATATTCTAACTGTTCTTGATGGAGCTAGCTCAGTTCTACAAGAAGTTAATATTGAGGCTTTAAATCAAATGACTATGACAAAAGAGCAAGAAAATGGAAGTAGTACTCCTATTATGATAGCAGCCTTTGTTATAATAATCTTGTTCATTGTCTATAAGATGTATGCAGCATACAAGGATAAGAGTAATCAAGAAGAAGATGATGACTAATAATTATTAGGTATTCGAGTTAATCGCTGCTTTATGCAGAGGAAAGTCCGAGCTCCACAGAGCAAAAGGGTAGCTAACGGCTACTAAAAGTAATTTTAAGGAAAGTGCCACAGAAAACAAACCGCCATTTTGGTAAGGGTGAAAAGGTAGTGTAAGAGACTACCAGTTTTTTAGGAAACTAAAAAAGCTTGGTAAACCCCCTTTGGAGCAAGACTAAGTAAGAAAGTTATAGGAGTTGCTCGCTCTCTTTCGTGGTAAGTCGCTAGAGATTATAAGTGATTATAATTCGAGAAAAATGATTAACAAATACAAAACTCGGCTTATTGAATGCCTAATAATATATTATATAAAAAAACCACTAGATAAAAAATCAGTGGTTTTTTATATTTATTTAGTTTTGCTATTTCTAAATTCTGTTATATATCTTTTGTGTTTTGCAATAAGCTCAAGAATTTTTATTTTTGAAAATTTAGTTCTTCTTGATTTATAAATTAGAGAAATAAAATCTGAAAATTGAGAGAAAATATTAACTTGATTTTCTTTATTGTGTATCTTTAGTTTAAATTCTTTTAACTTTTTTGAAAATTCTTCATCATTCTCACTTACTTCTAATTTAGCAAGCATTTTAGATAATAGAGGATGAATTTCCTTTTCTTCAAGTATATTTTTCTCAATTTCAAAAGCTAAATCTCTTTTTAAATCATCCAAACTCATATATACAGAATATATTGGTGCAACAGAACATCCAAGTTCTTTTGCAATATTCTTTGCTGTAATAGCACCAGAACCTTCTTTCTTAAAGAGTTTTATAGCAGCTTCTAGTATCATTTCCTTAGTATAAGCACATTTTCTAGCCATAATAGTCCTCCATTCAGAAAAAATCTACTGTTATTTTATACCATTTTTTAGAAATAATCAATATTTAATTATTAAAATTTTTGTCTATAAAATCTTTGATTAACAAAAAGTCTGTTTCATTAGGATGAGCATCAGCTTCTAAAATAATTTCCTTCATATTAGGAACAAATTTATGAATAATATTTAAAGGAAATTTAGTGAATTTTTCTTGTAAGTCTTCAGATACTCTACCTCTTGCTAAGACGCCATCAACAAAATTATTCTTTTTAGAACAAAGCTTTCTAAGGTTATTAAAACATTTTTTAGCATGTTCAGATGTTAAAGAAGCAGCTAAAGTTCCTATAAAAAACAAGTTTTTATTAGCTAAAGTATTAATAAATTTTTTAGCTTCTGAATTAGCATTAGCCTTATCTATCCAAGTCCCTACAATTATATTGTCAAATTCATCTAAGTTTATACTATCTTTTTCTTTAACAGGAATAATTAGCTTTTCCCCATTTATATATTCAAATGCTTTTTCACAAACCATTTTCGTATTACCAGTTTCTGATGAATAAATTATTAAAGTTTTCATTTTATACCTCTTTCTTTTATATTTCTAATAAAGTAAAAAATAGTTCGTTACTGAGTAAATCTCTTAGTCATATATAACGATTACTTGCCAGCCTATAATGTTTCTAGAGCTCCACAAAGGCTCT
>ERZ773031.914-NODE-914-length-15389-cov-5.841072_pt1 | contig 15389 bp, 17 predicted proteins | sample MGYA00511666_ERZ773031 | MGnify/ENA primary metagenome ERZ773031 (study PRJEB29015, sample SAMEA2738135) | human oral metagenome | biome: human oral; feature: human-associated habitat; material: saliva | place: China | collected 2250 ...
AGCTAAGGTTTAAAGGAATATAAGATTTCTCCCCTTGGTTATACTGACTTAACAAAATAGCAGTATCAATGATACCCGACCATCCTAAGAAATACCCCAATAAGTAATCTCTAGACCGTTCTCCAGTGTAATAACCGTTATCTCTAGCAAAAGCAAAGGCTTTTCTCCAAAAACTATTTGCTAAATTTAAATATCTGGAATCTTCAGTTTGTATCTACAGTATACCTCTTCTTTACTCTATTTTAAAATTAGTTAACTTTTTTCACACATTATTTTAGTTTTCTTTTCTAATTTTTATATTACTATGATACAATATTTTTAATTGGATTTTATTATTTGTTAACTTTTTTCACAAAAAGGAGAAAACCCATGCGTTATGATTTTGGAAAGGTCTATAAAGAAATACGTGAATCAAAAGGATTGACCCAAGAAGAGGTCTGTGGAGAGGTTCTCTCAAGAACCAGCTTATCAAAGATTGAAAGCGGCAAGGTAACTCCCAAATATGAAAATATGGAGTTTCTTCTCCGGCAAATCAATATGAGTTTTGAAGAGTTTGACTATATCTGCCATCTCTATCAACCAAGCCAACGAACAGAAATCATGCAAACTTATCTCAATATGACTTCTATAATTGGTAGTAGTAGTCTAGTTCATTTTTTTGAAACATGCCAAGACTATCTCAAAATCCACTACGACCTGCCTATAGAAGAAATAAGGGATATGCTGGAAATTGTCATTCATATCCGTCGACATGGTACAGAGCAACTGTCAGACCAAGTAAAACAGACTATCACAAAACTTTGGGAAAAAATTGAAAAACAAGATACATGGTATGAAAATGATCTAAAAATCCTCAATACCATCCTTTTCAGCTTTCCTATTGAACATCTCCATCTCATCACTGGAAAAATATTGCAACGCTTGGAAATCTATAAAAACTATCAACATTTATATGACTTGCGAATGACAATCCTACTCAACCTTTCCACACTCTATCTATACAATCAAGATAAAAACATATGCCAACAAATCTGCGATACTTTACTAGAGGATGCCAAGAAAAAGAAAAAATATGATAGCTTGGCTGTCGCCTATGTCCGTATCGGAATTTGTAGGGATGATGCGAAACTTATCCAAAAAGGTTTCTCACTTCTGGAGCTGACCGAGGAAACTTCTATGCTGTCTCATCTCAAAAAAGAAGTGGAGAACTATTATCAACCGAAGGAAAGATAAAAAAGTCGAGGAAATTCCCCGACTTTTTATACTATTCTGTTCGTTATTTCTTAATACCAGCCGTTGTTAAGCCAGAAGTTTTTAGCGGCTGTCCATGAACCGTAACGTCCTGCAACGTAGGCATCTGCTACACGTTCTTGGTTTTCAGCTGAGTAGTCACCGTTCAAGTATGAATCTGTCAATTGGTAACGTCCGATGTAACGTCCGTTTGTAGCTGTGTAGCTACCGCCTGATTCTTTTTGAGCGATCCATTCTTTAGCTTCTGCTTCAGATCCGCTTACAGTTGAAGCAACTGTTTCTTCTACTACTGCTTCGCTTGCTACTGGAGCTTCTTCCACTACTTCTGTAGTTTCTACTACTGGAGCTGAAACAGTTTCATCTTGAGCTGCTGGAGCTTCATAAGTCGTTGAAGCTGGTGCTACTGGGGCTACAGGGCCATCGATAACCAACTCTTGACCAACATAAATCAAATGAATGTTGTCAATGTGATTGTTTTCTGCCAATTTCTCAACAGTTGTGTTGTGAGTTTCAGCGATTTCTGAAAGTGTATCACCTTCTTTAACTGTGTAAGTTGATGATTCTTGAGCAGATACAAATGATGGAGCAAATACTGCAAACAAGGCAGCTACTCCTGCAAGAGTTGTTTTAATCTTTTTAGTTGTTGATTTCATATTTGAAAATTCTCCTTCTTTCTATAGTTCTATCATACCCTTTAAATATTACCGTTTCTTGACACTTTTATGTAGAAATATTACAAAATTATTTTTTATTTCCCTAAATAAGCTATTTTTTGTTACAAAAGATGCTTTTTTATGCTATTTGTAGTGTAAAAAGGTTTTCATCCACAATTAAAGCCAAGACCTTCATTCTTTGATATAATAGAGATAAGAATTTTTATAAGGGGAAACTGATGAAATCACTTCGTTTTCAATCTGTCTTTGATATCATCGGACCAGTTATGATTGGCCCATCTAGTAGTCATACCGCTGGTGCTGTTCGTATTGGGAAGATTGTCTCTTCCATTTTTGATGATACTCCGACAGAAGTCGAATTCCAACTATTTAACTCATTTGCCAAGACCTATCGTGGTCACGGGACAGACCTAGCCCTTGTTGCTGGTATTTTAGGCATGGATACAGATGATCCTGAAATTCCAAACAGTCTGGAGATTGCCCACAAACGTGGTATCAAGATTGTCTGGACCATTCAGAAAGACAGTAATGCTCCGCATCCTAACACTACTAAAATTACCGTCAAAAATGCCCACAAGACCATCAGCGTAACTGGTATTTCTATCGGTGGTGGGAATATTCAGGTCACCGAACTCAATGGCTTTGCCGTCTCTCTCAATATGAATACACCGACTATCATCATTGTTCATCAAGATATTCCAGGTATGATTGCCCTTGTTACAGAGGCACTTTCACGCTATGATATCAATATCGCCCAGATGAATGTTACTCGTGAAAAAGCTGGTGAAAAAGCCATTATGATTATCGAAGTTGACAGTCGCAACTGTGATGAGGCTATCGAAGAAATTCGAAAAATCCCTCATCTCCACAATGTCAATTTCTTTAAATAGGAGGAAGCATGTTTTATTCTATCAAAGAATTGGTCGAGCAAGCAGATCTGGACTTTCAAGGAAATGTCGCAGAACTCATGATTACAACAGAGTTTGAATTGACCGGTCGCGAACGTGAAGAAGTCTTCCTTCTCATGGAACGCAATCTGGAAGTCATGAAAGCCTCTGTCCAACTTGGCCTCAATGAAAATAAATCTCGTAGTGGCCTGACAGGTGGAGATGCTGCCAAATTGGATCACTACATCAAAAACGGAAAAACTTTATCAGATTACACGATTCTCTCTGCTGCCCGAAATGCCATCGCAGTCAATGAACACAATGCTAAAATGGGCTTGGTCTGTGCCACTCCGACCGCAGGAAGTGCCGGCTGTCTCCCTTCTGTTCTCACTGCTGCTATTGAAAAATTAGACCTCAGCCACGAGCAACAGCTGGATTTCCTCTTTGCTGCAGGTGCCTTTGGACTAGTCATCGCAAACAATGCCTCTATCTCAGGTGCTGAAGGTGGCTGTCAGGCCGAGGTTGGTTCGGCCTCTGCTATGAGTGCTGCCGCCTTGACTCTAGCTGCTGGTGGAACACCTTATCAGGCCAGTCAGGCCATTGCCTTTGTCATTAAAAATATGCTAGGCCTCATCTGTGACCCTGTTGCCGGCTTGGTTGAAGTTCCCTGTGTCAAACGTAATGCCATGGGAGCTAGCTTTGCCTTCATCGCAGCAGACATGGCCTTGGCAGGTATCGAATCTAAAATCCCTGTGGATGAAGTTATCGATGCCATGTACCAAGTGGGTTCAAGCATGCCAACTGCCTTTCGTGAAACAGCTGAAGGTGGACTTGCTGCCACCCCTACTGGTCGTCGCCTCCAAAAAGAAATTTTCGGAGAATAAGCTTATCAAATAGGAGAAATCATGACCTCTATCTCAGCTATCTTTTTCGACCTGGATGGAACCCTCGTTGACAGTTCTATCGGGATTCACAATGCCTTTACCCATACCTTTAAGGAGCTGGGAGTGCCTAGCCCTGATGCCAAAACGATTCGTGGTTTTATGGGACCGCCCCTCGAAAGTAGTTTTGCGACCTGCCTTCCCAAAGAACTAATCTCTGAAGCCGTGCAGATATACCGTTCTTACTACAAGGCAAAAGGCATCCATGAAGCTCAACTCTTTCCTCAGATTGTAGACTTGCTTGAGAAGTTATCGAGCAATTACCCTCTTTATATCACCACTACAAAGAATACTCCAACCGCTCAAGACATGACTAAAAACTTGGGAATCTATCATTTCTTTGATGGCATTTATGGTTCCAGCCCTGAAGCACCTCATAAGGCAGATGTCATTCGCCAAGCCTTGCAGACACATCAACTAACCCCAGAACAAGCCATCATCATCGGAGATACCAAGTTTGATATGCAGGGGGCTCAAGAAACAGGCATTCAGAAATTGGCCGTCACTTGGGGATTTGGAGAGCAAGCAGATTTGCTAAACTATCAACCTGATTATATCGCCCACAAACCCTTAGAAATTTTGGAGTATTTTCAATAACATAGACCGGGAGACAACCCCATTTCAGAAGAAAATGAAGCAAGTTTCTACATAACAAAACGCATATTACCAAGGTTCTTCAGACCTGATAATATGCGTTTTTCTTTTTTATTCAACGTGGGTTGTTTGATTGGCAAAGGCGATAATGGCTTGTTTCAACTCATCTCCTCTGAGAGTTCGGAACTCTTCAATCTTTTGATCGATGGCTTCTAGAGGCATGACATTAACCTTACCAACGAAAATCTTATCCATAACTTGGTTATCAACAAGTTCGGTTGATACCAAGAGTTCTTCGTAAAGTTTTTCACCTGGGCGGATTCCAACTTCAACGATTGGAATTTCACTTTCGGTGTGTCCACTTAGAAGGACCATTTTCTTGGCCAAGTCATAAATCTTGACTGGTTTGCCCATATCAAGGATAAAGACTTCCCCATCCTTGGCATAAGCACCAGCATGGATAACCAAACGGCTAGCTTCTGGAATGGTCATAAAGTAACGGGTCATGCGGAAGTCTGTCACCGTTACAGGACCACCTTCAGCAATCTGACGTTCAAAGACTGGAATCACACTACCACGGCTACCAAGAACATTCCCAAAACGAACTGCACAGTAGGTTGATTGGCTACGTTGGTTAAAGCCAGTGACAATCAACTCCGCCACGCGCTTGGTTGCTCCCATAACATTTGGTGGATTAACCGCCTTATCTGTCGAAATCATAACCATCTTAGGTACTTTGGCTTCATCAACAGCCTTAGCAACATTGTAGGTTCCACGGATATTGTTTTTGAAGGCTTCTTTTGGATTGCGCTCCATCATAGGAACGTGCTTGTGGGCAGCCGCATGATAAACAATAGCTGGCTTGTACTGCTCAAAGACTTGCAACAAACGATCATAGTCTTGAATATCCGCAATCACAGGTACATAATCAATCCCTTGGAATGTACGAATCAATTCATGATACACAAGGTAGATTGAATTTTCCCCATGACCGAGCAAGACAATGCGTTCAGGATTGAAGCGACTAACTTGGCGACAGATTTCAGAACCGATTGAACCACCAGCCCCTGTGACTAATATGGTCTTACCTGTCAGTTCTGCGCCCAGACGCGATTCGTCAAGACGAATTTCCTGACGACCCAAAAGGTCTGTGATATCAATCTTCTGGAAGCCTCCACCTGCTTGGTGAAGTCCTTGAACAACAGTTTCAACCTTAGGCATCTTGTAACATTTGACACCCAGCTTATTACACATCTGCAAGATACGCTCATATTCTGACGGGTCAAGCGACGGAATCGCAACGATAACACGCTCGATTTGATGGCGTTTGGCTAATTCAGGCAGATTATCATATGAACCCAAAACAGGGATTCCACCAAGTTTTTGGCCCTTTTTCTTAGAATCCTTGTCCAAAATACCGACAAGTTCCAAATCACTGGTTGGATGTTGGTAGCTATCCATAAAGAGGGCCCCACCATCACCAGCACCAATCAAGAAAGTACGGCGGTGTTCTCCATCACCACTTCCTTTTTTGCGTCTGGAGTAGATTAACTGCCAAGTAATCCGTGGCAATAAAATCAAGAAGGTACTCAACAAGATAAAGAGCACGATAAAACGGATGGAGAAAAGGGGCAAGAAGGCATAGCAGATACTATATGACAAGATACTGCTAGCAGTCACACCAAAAAAGATTTTCATGAAATCCGTAATCTTGCTGTAACGACTAATACTAGCGTTCAACCCCCAAAATGCAATCATCAATTGATAAAACAAGAAGGCCAAACTCGTATAGATAATGTAGTCAACAGGTGCTGGATTAATCAAGCCGTAAAATAAGATATAAGATACAATGATGGAAACCACCATACTCAAAATATCAAATATTCCCCAGAAAACCTGTTTTTGTTGTTTATTTAAAATTTCCACCAGATCAATCACATAATCTGTGAGTTTTTTATTCATAGAAATTTACTCCTCCTTAAAAGAGCTGAATAATTATATTGTTATTATAACACTTTTTCTCTAGTTTACGATTTGCTACAATCTTTTACTTGCTTTTTCGTAACAGTTTCATAAAAATAAACTGTCTGACAAATCCTGGACAAAGGGCAACAACCATCTGAATCGCAACACTCTTGGCATATTCCATGTAAGAAATTTGTCCTCGCTTCAGCATGCGCTGACGAGCTTGACGATAGAGTTTGAGGTAACGCAGTCCCCCACGACGTTCAAACATTCCTGCTCCGACACGAACCTGACACAAGATTTGATCCAGATTTCCAGTCTTGGCTCCTGCAGCAATCATATTGAGCCAGAGGAGGTCATCCTCCATATAAAGGCCATCCTCATAGTTGCCTGCCTTGAGAACCATGTCCTTCTTGAACATGACAGTCATGTGGTTAAAGGCACTTCTCATCCTTTGATAAGCTACAATATCTGCATGCTGGGTTGGAACACGACGGTAAGAAACAATCTCATCAGGATTGTCAATAAATTCTGCAATATGTCCACCTAATAGGTCGAGCTTGTCCTTCTCCATTAGCTGAACCTGTTTCTCAAAACGATCTGGAACAGCTATATCATCCGTATCCATACGGGCAATAATATCATACTGGCACTGTAAAACACCGTATCGAAGAGCCAGACCCAAACCTTGATTCTGCTCAAGAGGATAGCGTTTCACTGGAATATCAGACTCAGCTTCAAGCTGGTCTAATACCTGATAGAGCTCAGGTGTCAAAGGCCCATCCTCAACCAGAACCAATTCGCTCGGTTTCAGGGTCTGATTTTGAACACTCTCAATAGCATCCTTTAAAAATGTCGGATTTTCCTTGATATAGACCGACATCAATACGCTGATTTTTTGCTTTTCAGACACAGTTTTTCTCCAATGTATAGATTTCCTTCCACTATTTTATCATAATTTTCAAGACTTTCCCATTTTTATCTTGAAAGCCCAAAACCTTACTTGACATTATAGGGAAAAAGCCTTAAAATAAGCTGTTATTAAAATCAGCTAGAAGAGGTATTATATGAAAAAGCAATCACTCTTTTTTGTTCCAGGTATTATCCTGATTGGTGTTTCCTTGCGGACTCCTTTTACTGTTTTACCCATTATTTTGGGAGATATTTCGCAAGGTCTGGGGGTAGAAGTTAGTTCACTTGGTGTCTTGACCAGCCTTCCTCTCCTTATGTTTACCCTCTTCTCGCTCTTTTCTACCCGACTAGCTCAGAAAATTGGCTTAGAGCATCTCTTCACCTATAGCCTTTTCTTCTTAACCATTGGCTCTCTCATTCGACTAATCAATCTGCCCCTGCTCTATCTAGGAACCTTGATGGTTGGGGCAAGTATCGCAGTCATCAATGTTCTGCTTCCTAGTCTCATCCAAGCCAATCAACCAAAGAAGATTGGTTTTCTGACCACCTTATATGTAACCTCTATGGGGATTGCAACGGCTCTGGCTTCCTATCTAGCCGTGCCTATTACACAGGCCAGTTCTTGGAAAGGACTTATCATCCTCCTCACCCTGCTCTGTCTAGCAACTTTTTTGGTCTGGCTCCCAAATCACCGCTATAATCACAGACTGGCTCCACAAACCAAACAAAAAAGTAAAGCAAAAGTTATGCGTAATAAACAGGTCTGGGCAGTGATTGTCTTTGCAGGTTTTCAATCCTTGCTCTTTTACACTGCTATGACTTGGTTACCTACCATGGCCATCCATGCAGGCCTATCCAGTCACGAAGCTGGCTTGCTGACCTCTATCTTCTCTCTGATTAGTATTCCTTTTTCAATGACCATCCCAAGCCTGACAACCAGCTTGTCTACTCGCAACCGTCAGCTCATGCTCACTCTGGTTTCACTAGCTGGTGTAGTCGGCATTTCCATGCTCTTTTTCCCAGTCGGTAATTTCTTTTACTGGCTTGCCATCCATCTCCTCATCGGAACCGCAACCAGCGCCCTCTTCCCTTATCTCATGGTCAACTTTTCACTCAAGACAAGCGCCCCTGAAAAGACAGCCCAATTGTCTGGTTTATCTCAAACAGGAGGCTATATCCTAGCAGCCTTTGGGCCAACCCTCTTTGGTTACAGTTTTGACCTTTTCCACTCTTGGGTGCCAGCTGTAGCTGCCCTCTTGCTCGTCGATATCCTGATGACTGTGGCCCTCTTTACAGTGGACAGAGCTGATAAAATCCTCTAAACTTCTAGTTTTGCCTAGAAGTTTTTTATATATAAAAATTTTACACATTTCTCTTGACAGGGCTTTCTTTTAGATGTACAATGTATGTGTAGAAAAATTATATATAAAAATCTTACACATTAGAAAAGGAGGTTCCCCATGTACTTTCCAACATCCTCTGCCTTGATTGAATTTCTCATCTTGGCCGTACTGGAGCAGGATGATTCTTATGGTTATGAGATTAGCCAAACCATTAAGCTGATCGCTAATATCAAAGAATCTACACTCTATCCCATTCTCAAAAAATTGGAAGGCAATAGCTTTCTGACAACCTATTCTAGAGAGTTCCAAGGTCGCATGCGCAAATACTACTCCTTGACAAATGGTGGTATAGAACAGCTCGTGACCCTAAAAGATGAATGGGCACTCTATACAGACACCATCAATGGCATCATAGAAGGGAGTATCCGCCATGACAAGAACTGAATACCTGACTCAGCTAGAACTCTATCTCAAGAAACTACCTGAAGCTGACCGCATGGAAGCCATGGATTATTTCAGAGAACTCTTTGACGATGCTGGAGTCGAAGGAGAAGAAGAACTCATCGCTAGCTTGGGAACTCCTAAGGAAGCAGCTCACGAAGTCCTCTCCAATCTTCTCGATAAAAAAATTAATGAGGCACCCGCTCAAAAGAATAACCGACAAATTTTGCATATCGCCTTGTTAGCTCTCCTTGCAGCACCCATCGGTATTCCTCTGGGAATCGCCATCCTCGTGTCCCTGTTCGCAATCCTTGTGGCAGCCTTGACTGTCATCTTGGCTTTCTTTGCGGTTTCCATACTTGGTATCATCGGCGGATTCCTATTTTTAGTTGAAAGTTTCACTGTCCTCGCCCAAGCAAAATCAGCCTTTATCTTGATTTTTGGTTCTGGTTTACTGGCTATCGGTGCTTCTTCACTAGTCTTACTAGGTATTTCCTATGTAGCCCGCTTCTTCGGTCTACTCATTGTTCGCCTGGTGCAATTTGTTCTCAAAAAAGGAAAGAGAGGTGACCAGCATGCGTAAATGGACAAAAGGATTTCTCATTTTTGGTGTGGTGACTACCGTTATCGGCTTTATCCTGCTTTTTGTAGGTATCCAATCTGACGGAATCAAGAGCCTACTTGCCATGTCTAAGGAACCTGTCTATGATAGTCGGATGGAAAAACTGTCCTTTGGCAAGGAAGTCGAAAACCTAGAGATTACGCTCCACCAACACGCGCTGACCATCACGGACTCTTTGGATGATCAAATCCACATTTCTTATCATCCATCTATTTCTGCTAACCATGATCTTGTCACAAATCAGAACGATAAAACGCTAAGCCTCACTGATAAGAAACTGTCTAAAAGTCCGTTTCTCTCTTCTGGAATTGGCGGGATTCTCCATATCGCAAGCAGCTACTCTAGTCGTTTTGATGAAGTTATTCTCCAATTACCAAAAGGAAGAAGCCTAAAAGGAATCAACATCTCAGCCAATCGCAGACAAACCACCATCATAAATGCTAGTCTTGAAAATGCAACTCTCAATACAAATGGCTATCTCCTCCGAATTGAAGGAAGTCGTATCAAAAACAGTAAACTCACAACCCCTAATATCGTCAATATCTTTGATACAGACCTTACAGATAGTCAGCTAGAGTCAACAGAGAAGCACTTCCACGCTGAAAATATTAAAGTATATGGTAAAGTAGAACTATCTTCTAAAAATGCGCTCAGTATCATGCTAACTCAAAAAGAAAGCCAAGAAATTAACTTAGACCTCTCGAGTCACCATGGTCCTATTTATCAGTTATCGAGAGATGAGAGTCAACGCCACCCCAACGAATTAAGCAACCCTTACAAAACTGAAAAAACTGATGCAAAAGGTCAACTCATCGCTAAGGCTGATGATTATATTAGTCTTGAAACTACAGCTAACAGACCTTAATAAACCTATTTATATCGACCACTATGACACATAACCCACTAAAAAGGAGGTTCTACCATGAAACAAGAATGGTTTGAAAGTAATGATTTTGTAAAAACAACAAGCAAGAACAAGCCTGATGAACAAGTCCAAGATGTTGCAGACAAGGCTGAAGAAACTATAGCCGATCTCGATACGCCAATTGAAAAAAATACTCAGTTAGAGAAGGAAGTTTCTCAAGCTGAAGTCGAATTGGAAAGTCAGCAAGAAGAGAAAATTGAAACTCCTGAAGACGGTGAAGCGAGAACAGAAATAGAAGAAAAGAAAGCATTAGATTCTACTGAAGAAGAGCAAGACCTTTCTAAAGAAACAGAAAAAGTCACTATAGCTGAAGAGAGTCAAGAAGCACTTCCTCAGCAAAAACCAACCACGAAAGAGCCCCTTCTTATCAGTCAATCCTTAGAAAGTCCCTATATCCCCGACCAAGCTCCAAAATCTACGGATAGATGGAAAGAGCAAGCGCTTGATTTTTGGTCTTGGCTAGTGGAAGCTCTCAAATCTCCTACGAGCAATCTTGAAACAAGTAGCACACACAGTTACACAGCCTTTCTCTTACTCATTCTGTTTTCTGCATCTTCCTTTTTCTTTAGTATCTACCACATCAAACATGCTTACTATGGACATATAGCAACTATGCATAATCACTTCCCTGAACAATTTGCTTCATTAAATCTCTTTTCGATTATCTCTATCCTAGTAGCAACAACACTCTTCTTCTTTTCATTCCTCTTGGGTAGTTTCGTTGTGAGACGATTTATCCACCAAGAAAAAGACTGGACGCTAGAAAAGGTTCTCCAACAATATAGTCAACTCTTGGCAATTCCAATCTTCCTCACTGCTATTGCTAGTTTCTTTGCCTTCTTTGACAGCCTGCGATTTACAGCTCTCTTGTGTGTGATTAGCATTGGAATCATTCTGCTTGCTAGCCTCCATATCATTACAAGACCAAGTCAAGCAAGTGAAACCGACTCCTTCTATCAATTATTCTTGTCTGTCCTTGTGAACGGAGTCATTATCCTCCTCTTCTTTGTAGCTGAAGTCGCACTGATTGGGGATTATCTCCGTATCTTGGCCTTTCTTTAAGATTCAATCCTGTCATCCATGGCAGGATTTTTTATATATCAAAAAGCAAGTCGATTGACCTGCTTCTGCTTTACTCTTCTTGTGCTAATGTTTTAAAATCTTTTTCTAAGATGGGTTTTATTTCTATAGTTCAGTAGTATGATAACGTTGCTATAAAGTTCGTTATTCCAAATATTATGCAAACTAGGAGTCTCAATTTGATAAGAATCCGCATCAATACCATAGCTTTTTAATATATCTTCTATATCAAACAAAGACAGTCCTTGGTGGTTATTGTTATCAAATTGTAGACTATCTAAATGTTCTAATTTTGGGAAATAGTAAGAAATGATTGTCTTTACACAAGCCATTCCACAATCCAGCAAAGTTGCTTGTTTATAGTGACTAACCATTATTTTCTCCTTTTTCAACACTTATCTTACTATAACCATCAACTTCAATGACGCTATTCGAAGTTTGATTTGTCGTAGGAACCCTTAAAACTTCTCCTGTATTATTTGTATGCAAAGTATAGATTCCATCAAAATCTTTAGGAACTGTAATAGATACATCTCCAACAAGTGTATCTACAAAAATTTTTTCGAAAGTTGCATTTTTCCCTAAGGAAATGGTTACATATAACTTGTCTTTCCCTTGTGAACTCAAAGCCAAATTAAAGCCATGTTGTGAAAATGGTAGATATAGACTATCTGAGCTCATTTTAACGTTTTTAGATATATTATTCGCTGATTCCTCGGAAACTTTTCCTTCTATTTGAACACTTGTTTCATCTGATTCACTCTTGATAACTTTAACATCAATTGCTTGCTTTGAGCCATAAAACTCTAACGTTTTAATGCTTTTAGAAGAAAGAACCCACGATTGTTTTACACTGATTGTCGTCTCTCCTCGTTTTAAGGTTAATAAAATTCCAGCCACTACAATCAATAACAACAGCCCAATTACAATTCCTATTTTTTTCATCATTAGTACTCCTACTTAAATTCTTTTTTACTGAATACAACAAACGCAAGTACAATCACTGCTATACTTACCAATATAGGATAGCCTGCATTCGTAAGGGTAAATTGACTTACCCCAGGGGAAGTTTTCAAATTTAAAGTCATTAATAAATAGTCTCTCACACTCTCACCAGAGTTTGGAAGGACATAAACCAATAGGTTATCAAACAGTAAAATATAGAGTATATAAATCATACATGATTCATAAACCTTATCAAATATTTGAAAAATTAATAATGAGATACTGATAATAACCAAATAGTATGGTAGTTGATGTAAAAATGTCGAAACAATCAACACCAAGTCTCCCTCCAAATAGACAAAAGCTGTTAAACTATAAAAAATAGTTACATATAGGAAAGACAAACAAAAGGCTCCCAAAGTTTTATATAAAAACAACTTCCATCGTTGTTTTTCTTTTGTGAGCAGAATATTGATCGTACGGAAACTATAATCTTCCCCCCAGAAAAATAAATTAGTAGAGATAAAAAGCAAAGGAATAAAACCACTCACATTTGAAATCAATACTCGAAATGCTGGTTCATCTTCATTCGATGACTTAAAAAATAAGGAGAATAACAAAATCAATAATCCTATCAACAAACTCGGAAGCACTCCTCTTTTTTCCCAGTAAAATTTATACATATCTGCTTTAAGAGAATTCATGACTCTCCTCCTTTCTTAAATCATCAGATAATATTACTCAAATAGTAATCCTCAAAGCGTTCCTTCTTAATATATATATCCTGTATCACTAGATTTGAAGCAACACTATATTCCAAGAGAAGCATTAATTTTTCCTTTTCTGGCACAACCAGATAGTCATCCTGCTCAAAATGAACAATGCCCTCTTCTTTTAAAAACGTTTTTAGAATCTGATTATCACTCGTCTTAAGGAAGAGCTTTTCCGACAAATCATTTGCTAGCTCTTTTGAACTCATTACATTTAGAATTTTTCCTTTTTTCATGATGATATACTTATCTGTTATAAACTCTAACTCTGATAGGATATGGCTTGAAATTAAAAAGGTAACTCCCAACTGATCCCTTAAATTCAAAATCATTTTTCTTAAATCTGAAATCCCTTGAGGATCTAAACCATTCACTGGTTCATCTAAAATAATAAGCTCTGGATTATCCAAAAGAGCAATTGCTATCGATAGTCTTTGCTTCATTCCAAGAGAATAGTTTTTTACTTTTCTGTTCCATGATGTTTGGGGTAGGCGAACCAATTCCAACATTTTTATGATATCTGTCTTTAAACCAAATCTTGTTTTATAATATTGCAGGTGTTGACGTCCAGTCAAGTTTGGATAAAGGGCAGGTGATTCGATAATACTACCAATCTTATGCTGCGAAACACTCTTGATTTCTCCCTTATCAGATTGAATTAGTCCTAGAAGAATTCTCATTAATGTTGTCTTTCCAGCACCATTCTCTCCGATAAGACCACATATTTCCCCTTGCTCAATATCAAAGGAAATATTATGTAGAACCTGTTCTTTCCCATATGTTTTATCAATATCTTTAAGACTTAAAATCACACGATTCATAGTTTCTCTCCGTTCATTATATCCTTTGCTTTCATGAATTATCCTCCACCTCTGAAATCCCAAAATTCTTAACATCTGTAATTTCCTCAGGCAGAATTACAATTCGCTCTTCACCTGCATCTAAAATTGCTAGGCGAAAGATTTCGTTATTTAATGCTATCTCTACCAACTTTTGCGAAGTCGTGTTATTTCGAACTATCAGACTGTGGCGAGTTTGTGTAAAAGTCTCTAGTAAGATACTAAGATTCCCCATCTCTTCCCTCCTAAACCAAATAACTCTCTTGACTTTTCATTACAACTCTAGTTTAACGCTTTCAAAAATAAAAAAACATGACAAAAATGTCATGTTAACTCTCCATTTCCTCAAAAGTTTTTATATCTTTTTCTTTTTCTCCCAATATACGCGCTTCTAATACTTGGTCTCCAAATGCTTGAGCACAAATAATAGCTCTATCGTATAAGCGGATGGCTTTTTCCTTATCCCGTTTATGAAATAAGGTACACATAGCTTCAAGCATATCAACAATTGGCTTGTTTTGAAAATCCTGCGATAAAATCATCAGCGTGTTCATCGCCTTAACATAAGGCTCAAAAGTGGAGTAAGATTTTTCCATCCATTGAACAGCTAAAGAATCAAGCACTGTTCTCTTTAACATATAAGCTGTCTCTAAATCTGATGAATTTGTTTCTCTTATAAGTTTTTTAGAAAGCATCCAAAACAGTTCATGATTATACCCAATCGGTCTTGCTAAACACGAAACAAAGTACAATTTTATAAGAAGCAAATCATTCACCGAATAGTTTTTCCTTATCTTTACTTGTTCAAAATATTCATCCAGCAAAGCATCGCCAAAACCTGCATCTTCACTTACAAAGACATCAAAACTAGCTTGTAAGGCACTAACAGCAATCTGCTCATCCTCAGGTAGACTGTCATAATAGTGTTCGTAAACTCTGTCAAACAACTCTTCCTTAACCTGGATTCTATCATCATCCCCATAAGTTTGAAACTTAATGAGTTTATCCTTTAATATCAAGTACTCTGAGGGTAAAATCATATGATCCATATCTACTATATGTGAAATTGGACAACCTAGTTTATAAGCTATATACTCTACCTTGGATAAACTCGGAGAAGACTGACCTGATTCAATTCGTGCTAATTGGCGCACCGTTATCTCAGTTTCATCATCACAAAGAGCTTCACGAGTGATATGT
>ERZ773031.915-NODE-915-length-15386-cov-5.021395_pt1 | contig 15386 bp, 10 predicted proteins | sample MGYA00511666_ERZ773031 | MGnify/ENA primary metagenome ERZ773031 (study PRJEB29015, sample SAMEA2738135) | human oral metagenome | biome: human oral; feature: human-associated habitat; material: saliva | place: China | collected 2250 ...
TAAATAATATTTCTTTTGATATAAACAAACAAGAAGTTATTGGTATAATCGGAAGAAATGGTACTGGGAAAAGTACAATTTTAAAAATGATTAATGGAATTGTTAGCTTTGATAGTGGAGATATTCTCTATAAAGAAAAATCTTTAAAATCAATGACAAATAAAGAACTTAGAAGTACAAGAAAAAATTTAGCATACATATTTCAAAACTCTAATCTTTTAGATAATAAGAGCGTCTATTATCACCTTAGTCTTGTTTATAAATTAAACAATGTAAGTGTTAATAATAAAAAAATAGATGAAATACTGGAGTTTATGAATATTACTAGACTTAAAAATAGTCTTTGCGGAAGTCTTAGTGGTGGTGAACAACAAAAAGTTGCTATAGCGATGGCTCTACTTCAGGAACCCGAGATTTTATTATGTGATGAAATAAGTTCTGCTCTTGATACTAATAGTGAAAAAGAGATTTTTGCTCTATTGAATAAACTTCGAGAGACTACAAATATTTCTATATTGATGATTTCACATAGCTTATCATTATTAAAAAACTTTTGCGATAAAGTTATTATAATAGATGACTCTACTATAAAAGATGTTATCGTGCCAAAAAGAGATAATGAAAAAGACTATGATGAAAACTACTATAATTATGTAAAGGAGTTTTTGCTAAATGATTGATTTATTAATTAAAAACTCTGATGGGATTATAAAAGCATTTTGGGAAACTAACTTTATGATGGCAGTCTCAATGTTAGTATGTCTAATTTTCTCTCTACCATTGGGAATACTTTTATTTTCATTAGAAAAAGATTATTTATTAAAAAATAAGTTTATTTATCAAATACTTAGTATATTACTTAATGCTTTACGCAGTGTACCATTTTTAATATTTATATTTATTTTAATACCAGTAAATAGATTTTTATTTAAAACTGCATTCGGTAACTTAGCTGCGACTTTACCATTAGCATTGGTTTCTATAAGTATATATTCACGTTTTGTTGAACAGGCTTTGCTTAATGTTCCAAAAAAAATAATTGATAGAGCTATAAGTATGGGAGCAACTAAATTACAAATAATTCGTTACTTCCTACTACCATCTATAAAAAGCGATCTAATCTTGTCGTTCACATCTGTAACAATAAGTTTACTATCTTATTCAACTGTAATGGGTGTTATTGGTGCAGGAGGACTTGGTGAATTTGCCTATAGATACGGCTATCAAGAATATGACTACAATCTTATGTATCTTGTAGTTATTATATTTGTTATCTATGTTTTCATTATTCAGTCCATTGGTTATGGATTGGCAAAAAATTATATAAATAAAAAGGAGAAATAATAATGAAAAAACTAATTTCAATTTTTACAAGCTTATTAGCACTTGTACTTGTTCTTACTGCTTGTTCTAGTAAATCAGACACAAAAAGTGAGAAAAAAGAAAATGTTACTGTTAAAGTAGCTTCACATACTGCCCCAATGACAGATATGTTAGAAATGATTAAAGATGACCTTCAAAAAGAAGGATATAATCTTGAAATCGTAAAAGTTTCTGACAACGTTCAAGCTAACGTTGCATTAAACAATAAAGAAGTTGATGCTAACTTCTTCCAACACAAACCATTTATGGAACAATTTAATCAAAAAAATGGTGCTAACTTAGTAGCTGTTCAACCTATATATAATGCTACAGTAGCTTTTTATTCTAAAAACATTAAAGATATTAAAGAGCTTAAAGATGGTGCAGATGTAGCTATTCCATCTGACCCAACTAACCTAGCTCGTGCTTTACGTTTATTAGATAAAAATAAAGTAATTACACTTAAAGATCCAAACAGTTATACTGTAACAACAGCAGATATTAAAGAAAACCCTAAAAATCTTAAATTTACTGAAGTTGCGTTATTAAACCTTAACGAAGCTTATAATGAAAAAGACTTAGTATTTAACTATCCTACTTACATTGCTAAATTAGGACTTACTCCATTAAAAGATGGTGTCCTAGTTGAAGACCAGAATGATTCAACATTTGCAGTAAGTCTAGTAGCAAGAGAAGATAATAAAGATAGTGATGCTGTGAAAGCTGTGAAAAAAGCTTTAGCTAGCGAAAAAATTAAAAACTTCATTAACGAAAAACTAAAAGGTCATGCTACTCCAGCGTTCTAATATATAAATTAAAATACTTGGCAGATAATGTTTGCCAAGTATTTTTTATCTCAATTATTATTCCTGATTTCTCTTAAATAATATAACTATTGGTATTACAATACATACATAGCGGATAGTATTTTATTTCAGAAACCTCACCTCCTCTACCAACTTAAGTTATTAATAAAGTAATCCTCCAACTTATAATGATTAAACGATGGATAATGGAAAGATTTACAATAATATGATATAATAACGCTATATTAATGAGTAAAAAGTGAAAAGGAGATGCAAATGAATTTTCCTGAAGAAATAAAAAAAATTAGACAACGTTCATTCCTTACACAGCAGGACTTTGCAAAGAAAATCGGTGTAGCATTTTCCACTGTGAACCGTTGGGAATCTGGACGTGCTAAACCAAACTTAAAAGCGATGAAAAATATTAATACATTTTGCTTAAATAATAACATTCCTTATGAAGCTATAGAGGAAGCTTGGCTTGATTACAAAATAGAGAAATAAAGGAGCAATATTTCCATGACAGATAAAGAATTGAAAGATTTAAAAGATACCCTGTGGCACTCTGCTGATGTACTTCGTCAAGGTGCACATTTAGCTGCAAATAAATATGGGCAGCCTATTCTTGGGCTTATCTTCCTTAGATATGCGGATATTTTATATAAACAACATAAAGAAGATATTGAAGATGAATACAATCGTCTAAAAGGTGGACGTATGGAAAAATCCATGAAAGAAATCTCTATCGAGAAGTGTGGATTCTATCTTCCTGAATGTGCTTATTATGACTTCATCAACAATGCACCTGACGATGCAAATAAGGCTACCATTGTAAAGAAAGCTATGGAAGCAATTGAGGATGAAAATCCTAAAATGGAAGGTGTGCTTCCAAAAGAAGTATATGCTCAACTTGTACCAGATGAAGAACCTGAACTTCTTTCTAATATTGTACGTATTTTTAAAGATATTCCTGAAAATAGCACGATTGATATTTTTGGTGAAATTTATGAATTTTTCTTAGGTAAGTTTGCACTTGCAGAAGGTAAGGATGGAGGAACATTCTATACGCCTGCAACTGTTGTAAGATATATGGTAGAAGTACTAAATCCTCTACCTGGTAAAAAAAAGTTCCTAGATCCAGCATGTGGTTCTGGAGGTATGTTTGTCCAGGCTGCAAGATACATGCATAATCACAATGCCAACGAAAGTGAACAGATGAAGTTTCGTTGTTATGGTGTTGAAAAAGAACCTGATACAGTAAAACTAGCAAAGATGAACTTACTTCTTAATAATATTCGTGGTGACATTACACAAGCTAACTCATTCTATTCTGATCCTTATAATGCATTTGGACAATTTGACTACGTAATGGCAAATCCACCGTTTAATGTTGACGAGGTTGTAGTTGAAAAAGTGTCTGATGATGCACGTTTCAATACATACGGAGTACCAAGAAATAAGAGTAAATCAACAAAGAAGAAATCTGATAAGAAAGAAACCGTACCAAACGCTAACTACTTGTGGATTGGCTACTTTGCCACTGCATTAAATGAGAACGGTAGAGCTGCACTTGTTATGGCAAATTCTGCTTCTGATGCATCAGGTTCAGAATATGAAATTAGAAAGAAAATGATTGAAGAAGGTATTATCTCACAGATGGTAACTCTTCCTTCTAATATGTTTTCATCAGTAACACTTCCAGCAACCCTTTGGTTCTTCGATAAGCAAAAATCAAATACTGAGAAGAAAAATGAAATCTTATTTATTGATGCTAGAAATATATTTACTCAGATTGATCGTGCTCATAGAAAATTCTCTGAGGAGCAGATTAAAAATCTTGGTATCATAACAAAACTATATCACGGTGATACACAAGCATTTATTGATTTAATTGATGAGTATAAAACCGAACTTGAAAACGCCTCAGAATCCTCTGGCAACAAAGAAGTTCTAACCAAAGATTATTGGCAAACTCAGATTGACTGGTTAACTGAAAGATTCCCAGATGGTGTATATACTGATGTTATTGGTCTTTGCAAGGCAGCACCATTGGATGGTGAAGATGGCATCATTGATCAAGACTATTCCCTTAATGCAGGACGTTATGTAGGTGTAGTGATAGAAGATGATGGCTTAACACAGGAAGAGTTTAAAGAAGAAATGTATTCTTTACATGCCGAGTTCACAACATTAAGTGCTGAGGCAAAGAAACTTGAAAAACTGATCGCAAATAATCTGAAAGGACTACTGGGTTAGTGATATGGAGTATATAAAATTAAAAAATGCATGTTCAAAAATAGGTAGCGGATCCACTCCGAAAGGAGGAGCATCTGTATATATTGATAAGGGAACATCATTAATACGTAGTCAAAATGTATATAACTTGAAATTTTCATATAAAGGGTTAGCACATATTAATGAAGATGCTGCACATAAACTAAGAGGTGTAACAATAAAAAAGAACGATATTCTCATTAATATTACTGGGGATTCTGTTGCACGTACTTGTGTTGTTCCTGATGATGTTATACCAGCGAGAGTTAATCAGCATGTAGCCATTATTCGCCCTAATAATAGTATATTAAATCCTTTTTACTTAAACTATTTCTTAGCGAGTCCCTTTATGCAAGCAACAATGCTCAATTATGCTGTAGGCAAAGGCTCTTCAAGAAATGCAATGACAAAAGAAATGATTGGTAACTATTTAGTCCCTCAGCCAAGTATTGACATTCAGAATAAAATAGTTAAAATACTGAAAAAATTTGACAACCTCATCGAAAACAACAATAAGCGAATTAAACTATTAGAGCAAATGGCAGAGAATCTCTATAAGGAATGGTTTGTAAGATTTCGCTTCCCGGGATATGAGAATGTAACGTTTGAAAATGGTATTCCTAAAGAATGGAAAAAGGTAAAGCTAGATGATGTTTTAAATAAGATAGCAACAGGACTTAATCCAAGAAAAAATTTTGTTTTAGGTGAAGGTGAAAATTTCTATGTTACTATAAAAAATATGGCTGACAATACAGTTTATCTTGATGATAAATGTGACAAAGTAAATGATGATGCAATAATAAAGATAAATAAGCGATCTGATTTAAAAACTGGTGATTTATTATTCTCCGGCATCGGAACAATAGGAAGAGTATGCTTAATCGATATTCCTACAGATAATTGGAACATCAGTGAATCTGTCTTTACAATGAGAGCAAATCAAAAAATCAGTTCGAAATTTTTATATATGCTTTTACTTTCGCAAGATGTACAGAATTATTGTCAATCTAGGGCAAATGGTTCTGCTCAAAAAGGTATACGAATGGGTGATTTAAGAAAATATACGTTTTTATTACCTACAAAGAATATTATAACTAATTTCACAGATCAAATAAGTCCTATATTAAGGAATGTAAGCTTATTAAGAAATGAAAACAAAAATTTAATTCAGCAACGAGACATGCTACTACCACGCTTAATGAGCGGAAAACTTGAAGTGTAAGGAGGTGTTCCTATGCGTAACTTTATATCTGAAGACAATATAGAACAGGCGATACTTGAAAAATTAAAAGCTGATCCCTTTAACTATGATATCCTCATTTGTAATGCTGATCCTAGCAAGCGTGACGATTTGAATGATGGTACAGGAAGATCTTCTAAGAGAGAATGTGTTCTTCCTGATATTATGCTACATTCTCTCAAACGTATCAACCCTACTATCCCCGAATACAAAATAAAGGAAATAGTAAAGACCTTGAGACAGGACTACACAGGTACGGATATTATTGATACCAACTATAAAATATACAGACAAATTCGAAATAATATAAAAATCACAGTTCGAAAAAATGGCAAAGAAGACTTTGATTTTGTAAAGCTCATCGACTTCGAGAATCCAGAGAACAACACTTTCACAGTTGTTTCTCAGATGTGGATTCAAGGAAAAGTCTACTATCGCAGACCGGATATTCTTATCTTCGTAAACGGAATGCCTCTTGTTTTTATAGAACTAAAGAATAGCATTGTTAAGATTGAGGAAGCATACAATAAGAATTTAAAGGATTATATACGAGACATTCCTAATCTATTTGCCTTCAATCAGATTTGTGTTCTATCAAACGGACTAGAAACAAAGCTAGGTGCCTTCAATGCAACCTATGACTACTTTTTTGAATGGCTTAAAGTTGATAGTGAAAAGGAAATACTGGATCGAGAAGCTATTTATTCTTCAGAAACTATAAAAGATAGTTCTGTAAGATATTTTGTGGATGGTCTACTAAACAAGGATAGGTTGATTGACTATCTAGAAAACTTTATTCTGTTTGAAAATCAACGAATAAAAATTATCGCTAAAAACCATCAGTACTTAGGGGTAAATAATCTGATGGAATCAGTGGAAAACAGAAAAGAATTGAATGGTAAACTGGGGGTATTCTGGCATACACAAGGTTCTGGTAAGTCCTACTCTATGGTTATGTTTGCCCGTAAGGTTAAACGCAAAGTCGCCGGTAATTTTTCATTCCTTATTATCACAGACCGTGAAGACTTGGACACACAGATTCATAAGAACTTTGTACGTACAGAAGTTATCGGTTCTAAAGAGGAATGTCAACCAAAGGACAGCAAGCAACTACGAGAATTTTTAACTACCAATAAGGCTTTTATTTTCACGCTAATTCATAAGTTCAGATACGATAAAACGAAGAAGTATCCCGTTCTTTCTACACGTGATGATATTATTGTTCTTGTAGATGAAGCACATAGAACACAGTATAAAGATTTAGCTGAGAACATGAGAACCGCACTTCCTAATGCAAATTTTATTGCATTTACAGGAACACCCCTTCTTGGTACAAAAAGACTTACTAATCAATGGTTTGGCGATTATGTATCAGAGTATAACTTTGCCCAGTCTGTTGAAGATGGTTCTACTGTTCCATTGTTCTATTCAAGAAGAGTTCCTGAGGTAGGTCTTGAAAATAATTTTCTTGATGATGACGTTGTGAATATTATCGAAGAAGAAAACCTTAATGAAGATGAAACACGTCTATTAGAAAATGCGTCTTCTCGTATTTTAGAAGTAATCAAGCGTGATGACAGACTTGATAAGGTGGCACAAGATATTGCATATCACTTCCCAAGACGAGGATTTCTTGGAAAAGGTATGGTGGTATCAGTGGACAAATATACAGCTGTTAAAATGTATGACAAAGTTCAACATTACTGGGCTATTGAAAAACAAAATATTATGAAACAGAGAAATAACGCCTCTACAGAAGAAGAGCGTGATCAGCTTACTCAAATTCTTTCTTATATGAATAAAGTAGAAATGGCTGTTATCATTTCCGAAGAGAACGATGAAGAAACTAAATTTGCTAAACAAGGATTGAAAATTTCAGATCATCGTAAAAAAATGAAAGAAATCACTCCCGACGGCAGAGATATTGAAGACAGATTCAAAGACCCTGATGATTCTCTACAACTAGTATTTGTGTGCGCAATGTGGTTAACAGGATTTGATGTGAAGAACCTTTCTACACTCTATCTTGATAAGCCGATGAAAGGTCACACACTGATGCAAGCCATAGCTCGTGCTAACAGAGTATATCCTGGTAAACCTGCAGGAATAATCGTTGATTATGTTAATGTCTTTAAATATATGAAAAAGGCATTAACGGAATATGCTACAGGTAATGACGGAACAGAGTTCCCAGCAAAAGATATTGATCAGCTAATTGGATATATTGATGGCACAATTTCTGAGGCTGATTCTTTCCTGTTATCGTTAGAGATTGATTTAGATAAAATAATTGAAAATTCAAATACACTAGATAAATTGGATGCATTAAGAAGTGCTTATGATACAATTATTGCTAAAGATGACGATAAAGAAAAATTCAAGGTTATTCTTAACACGTTAACTAATCTCTATGAAGCATCAAAACCTGAAATCTTTGAAAAAAACTGGAGTAATGAAAAATTTGCTCCACTTGTATATTTGCACGGACTATTATATCACATTATCGATGATGAAAAAGTAGCTCGTGCCAGACAGAAAATGAATCAAATCTTAGATGGTAGTGTCACCGCAAATCAAAATTTTGCTAATAATGTTCGAGAAGAATCTTCTCCCTTCACAATAAAAGGACCAAAGGCTATTGATCTATCCAAAGTAGATATTGAACAGCTTAGAAAAGAAATAAAGACTGCTAAGTACAAGGCTATTGAAATTGATGACTTGAAAGAATACATCGATAAAGTTTTAAAACAAATGCTTAATAGAAACCGTACCAGAACAAAATTTTCTGAACGATTCAAGCGTATTATTGATTCCTATAATGCAGGTGGAACTGAAAATGAAGATTATTACGAACAACTTGTGAAACTCCTTGAAGACCTGCGTCAAGAGGATAATCGTGCCAACAAAGAAGGTCTTACTGAAGCTGAACTAGAAATTTATGATTTGCTAATCGCTGGTAAGAAGTTAACACAGGCTGATGAGCAAAAGGTAAAACTTTCTGCGAAAAATCTCTATAAGAAATTAAAAGATAATCGAGGAAGCCTTCTTGTAGTAGATTGGTACAAGGATGAGCAACCACGTGCCAAACTGAAGCATGAAGTAGAGCTATCTTTAAACGACGATTTACCTGAAAGCTATGATAAAGCTGCATTTGATTCCAAAGTATCCTTGCTCATGAATCACTTTGTTGATATGGCGGTTCAAGGATACGGCTGGATCGGTATCAGATAACAAAGACGATGCTAAAGTTCAAGCTGTGAAAAAAGCTTTAGCTAGCGAAAAAGTTAAAAACATCATCAACGAAAAACTAAAAGGGCATGCTACTCCAGCGTTCTAATACACTAATCACAAAAAAGCGAGTTGAAAATATCAACTCGCTCTTTTTATATTATTTTAATAATTTTTCAAATGATTCTCTAACTTGACCTACAGAGAATCCGATAATAACTTGAATAGCTTTACCATTACGAGCTACACCAAGAGCCCCTGATTTTTTCAAGAAGTTATCATCTTTTACTAGACTTTCATCTTTAACGTTAACACGTAATCTTGTTACACAGTTAGTAACATCAACAATATTGTCTTTTCCACCTAAACCTTCAAGAATAATTACTGCTTGGTCATCGTGTGTTGCAGCATCATCTCTAACTTCTGGTTTAGCTTCAGAATTTTCTTTTCCTCTTTCACGATATTCTTGTTTAGAATATAATTTTGTTTCAGCATCGTCATCCTCACGACCTGGTGTATTTAAATTAAATTTAAGAATCATAAATCTAAATACGAAGAAATAAATTACTGAGAATGTTAAACCTACAGCTATTTGAACAAACATTTGTGATGAGTGATTTTTGAACATTGGTATCCAGTTAAGTGCTAAGAAGTCGATTAATCCACTTCCGAAGTTACCTACTACTCCAAATCCATACATAGTTGCTGACATTGCTGCACCTAATACTGCGTGTGCAACGAATAGTATTGGAGCTGCAAATAAGAATGTGAACTCAATCGGTTCAGTAATACCTGTTAAGAAACCTGTTAATGCTGCTGGAAGTAATAGCCCTGCTACAACTTTTTTCTTAGAATCTTTAGCTGTTACATACATAGCTAATGCAGCTGCTGGTAAACCAAATACTTTTGAGTTACCATGTAATGAGAATCCACCTTGAGGGAATAATTCTTTTAATGGAGTTGTGCTTTGAGAGAACTCTTGAATGTGTTGTACCCAGAAAGCTGTAATTCCCTGTTCTACTACTGCTGGTCCAAACATAAATGGTCCATAGATAAAGTGGTGTAATCCAGTAGGAATAAGTATTCTTTCTAAGAATGTATATGAAAATACTCCAATTACACCTGATGTTTTTAGGAATCCTTGTAAGGCAACTATTCCTAATTGAACTTTAGGCCATAATAATGCTGTTAAGTATGCCATAGGAATCATTAATAAGAAACCAATAATAATAACAAATGTAGTACCTTGGAAAATTCCTAATAATTCAGGAAGTTTTTTATCAAAGTATTTATTATGAATCCAAACGGCAATTGATGCAATAAGGATAGAACCGATAATTGAAGTATCTAGAGTGATTACTCCTGCAATTCTAGTTAAACCTGTTGGTAATTTTAAAGCTGGTGTTACGTCTACTCCAAATGATGGGAATGCTGTTAAGAATCCATTGATAAAGTAGTTAAACGCCATGTAAATTAAGAATGCTTCAAGTGCTGCACGACCATTTGCTTTTTTTGCAAGACCAATCGGAATACCAAGTGCGAATACTACTGGCATTTGATTGAAGATTGTCCATCCTCCTTGCTCTACTACGAACCAGAAATTATACCATAAAGTACCTTCTGTCGCGATGCTCCCTACTAAGTTAGGGTTTTTAAATATTGAAGTTAAACCTACTACTAATCCAAAGAATGCGAAGATTATCGATGGCATTAGCATAGCTCCTCCAAAACGCTGAATCTTTTGTAACATAACATTATCCTCCTTTTTATTTTTATTTTTCTGCTATTGTTACTTCTAAACCATTGTGATCTGATATTATTGGATAATTAGTATTATTAAAAATAACACTACTTTCCGTAACATTAAGTTCACGATTACTAAATATATAATCTAGCTTTTTCTTGTTCATTGAATCTTCCCAACCACTAATGTTTTTATATACTGTTACACCATCATCTTTTTTCTGAGCCATTTCGTAAGTGTCAAAAAGTCCCATTTCTATAATCATGTTGTAATCTTTTTTTTGATTAAAATAATCTGTATTAAAATCACCCATAAAGATTTTTAAATTAGAGTCATCTGTATGGTTAACTAGATTATAAAGATTTTCTCTAATATTTTCATCTTCACAAGTAGGTAGATTCATATGGCAACTATAAAATTCTATTGTCTGATTATTTATTTCTAACGTTACCTTTAATATTTTTCTTGAAGATATAGAGTGGATATCTTGGTGTGATGTACAGTAGAAATCCTCTACATCACACACTTTACCCTTAGCTAGTATTGCTAGACCTTCCTCATATTTGTCAAAACCAATATGAGAATAGGTCCAGTAATAACTATAGCCGCTTTCCCCATAACTATTTATTTTATCTAATAACATCTTTCCAAAGTTATCTTTTTTTATGTTTGAATAAACATTTTCACTATTAATCAGCTGATTAACTTCTTGCATTGCGATAACATCATATTTTTTTTCTACGATAGTTTTTGCTAAGATATCAAGTTTTTCAAGCTGATTATTTTCTAACCAACTATGAACGTTAATCGTTAATAGTTTCATATTCTTTCCCTCTTTCATATAGTTATTTATTCCAAATTTCTTTGTTATATTGATCTATTGTACGGTCAGATGAGAAGAATCCGGCTTTAGCAATATTAACAATTACTTTTTTAAGCCATAATTCACGATTTTCATAGTCTGCTAACATTTCCTCTTTTTTAGCGTAATATTCTTCAAAATCAATTAGTGTCATAAACCAATCTTTATTTAATAACTCATTGTATAGTCTTTCTAATCTTTCTTTGTTTCCTAGTTTTACTAAGTCATCAGAAACGATAAAATCAACTACTTCTTTTACACCAGCTTTTTTGTAGTAATCTTTAGATACATATCCGCTAGTTTCATAAAGTTTAATAATTTCATCACTTTCTTTACCAAAGATATAGATATTTTCACGTCCGACTAACTCATCGATTTCAACATTTGCTCCATCTAGAGTTCCTAACGTTAGTGCTCCATTTAACATAAATTTCATATTACCAGTTCCACTAGCTTCTTTAGATGCTAATGAAATTTGTTCACTAATATCAGTTGCTGGAATTAATTTTTCCGCAACACTTACATTATAGTTTTCAACTAGGAATACATTTAAGTATTTGTTTACTTCTGGATCATTATTAATTAACTCTGATAAACAAAGAATTAAGTGAATAATATCTTGAGCTATAATATAAGCTGGTGCTGCTTTACCACCAAAGAATACAGTAATTTTTCTTTCAGGTAATTTACCATTTTTAATATCTAAGTATTTTTTAATTACATATAAAGCGTTCATTTGTTGACGTTTATACTCATGGAATCTCTTGATTTGTGTATCGATAATGCTATTTTCATCTAATTCAATTCCTTGAGTTTCTTTTAAATATTCTTTAAGAACTAGTTTATTTTCATGTTTGATTTCTTCTAGTTTAGCTGCTACTTCTTTGCTGTCAACAAATGCTAATAGTTTTTCTAATTTTGTTGCATCTGTTAAGTACTCATCACCAATTAGTTCTTTTAAATAAGCTGCCAATGGTCTATTAGAGAACTCTAACCAACGTCTGAAAGTAATACCATTTGTTTTGTTATTGAATTTTTCTGGATATAACTCGTAGAAGTGTTTTAATTCAGAATTTTTAAGTATTTCTGTATGTAAGTATGCTACTCCATTTACACTATTTGAGAAGTGAATATCCATATTAGCCATATGTACTTTATCATCTTTATCGATAATTTGGATATCTTCACCTTCATATTTTTCACGAATAACTGCATCAAGTTTTTTAATAATTTTAACAAGGTGCGGAACTACTTCTTCTAAATATTCTATTGGCCATTTTTCTAAAGCCTCTGCTAAAATTGTGTGATTTGTGTAACCAGTCATTTTTTGCACAATAGTATATGCTTCTTCAAAGCTAATTCCATGTTTTTCAGTTAATAAACGGATTAATTCAGGAATTACCATACTTGGGTGAGTATCGTTTATTTGAACATAAGCATATTCATATAAATCATGAACGTTACTTCCTTTTGCGATAGCTTCATCTAAAATTAATTGTGCTGCATTAGATACCATAAAGTATTGTTGGTAAATACGTAGTAACTCACCATTTTTATCACTATCATCTGGATATAAGAATAATGTTAAGTTCTTCTCTATTTCCGTTTTATCAAAGCTAATTCCGTCTTCAATAATATTACTATCAACTGAATCAATATCGAATAAGTTTAAATAATTTTTTGTATCTTTCTTATATCCTAGAACATCTATTCTTTTTAGTGTAGATGTTAGGTTGAAGTTTTTGAATGGAACTGTATATTTAATATCAGTATCTCTTAACCATGAAGAGTCTTCAATCCAGAAGTTTGGTTCAGCATGTTGTTCATTTTTCACAAATACCTGTCTAAACAATCCACAATGATAGTTTAATCCAACTCCATCACCATTAATTCCTAATGATGAAATTGAATCGATAAAACATGAAGCTAGTCGACCTAGACCTCCATTACCTAATGATGGTTCCAACTCCTCTTCTTCTACCTCACTAAGACGTTTATTAGCTGCTGATAATTCTTTTTCAATTTCTTCATAAATCCCTAAATTTATTAAGTTATTTGATAATAATTTACCAATTAAAAACTCAGCAGAAATATAATAAACTTTTTTCTTATCAGTATTTAATGTCTTCTTATCAGCTTCTTCTTTGACATAGTTTAATAATTGTACATAGATTTCTTTATTATTTAAAGAACTTAATTCTTTTCCTGATTTTTCTAATACATAGTTACTAAATTTCATCATTTCCCTCTCTTTCTCTCGCATATCTGTTTGTTAGATCTTTTAAAAATTCTTTCTTCTCTTCTGTTAGATCTTCTGCAAGCATTCTCCATTCCCAGTTTCCACCTACTGTTGAAGGAACATTCATTCTACTACTTGCATCTTTATCTAATAAATCTTGCATTGTTACAATTGAATAATCACTAACTGATGAATGAATACCACGTATCATTGCTTGTGTAATAGTTTCATCATCACGTTGATTTAAATATTCAGCTACTAATTTTTGTTCGTCTTCACTTAGTTTTTCATACCAGCCATTCACAACATCATTATCATGTGTACCTGTGTAAGCCACACTATTAGCTGTGTAATTATGTGGTAAATCTAAACTATCGTGATCAGGGAACGCAAATTGAAGTATTTTCATACCTGGGTATCCTGAATCATCTAATAATTTTTCTGCTTTCGCATCAATGAACCCAAGATTCTCTGCAATAATTGGTAAGTTACCTAATTGTTCTTTTATTTTTTCAAACAATTCAATACCAGGACCTTCTTCCCATGTACCATTTACAGCATCTTCTGCATCTCTATCGATTTGCCAAAAATCTGAAAAACCTTTAAAGTGATCTATTCTTAGTACATCATAAATTTTAAAACTCTCTTGTACTCTATAAACCCACCAAGAATAATTTTGCTCTTTATGCTTTTTCCAATCATATATTGGATTACCCCAAAGTTGACCAGTAGGACTAAAGTCATCAGCTGGACACCCTGCTACATATAGAGATTCATTGTTCTCATCAATTTTAAATAGCTCTGGCATTGTCCACATCTCAACACTGTCACCACTAACATAAATTGGCATGTCCCCTATTATTTTTATACCTTTTTCATTTACATATTTTTTAAGTTCTAGCCATTGTTTAAAGAAGAAGTATTGAGTTACAGTATAGTATCTAATACTATCTTTTAATTCCGCCCTATATCTTTCTCTAGCTTGTTGTTCACCACGTTTTATATCTTCGTCCCAGTGATTAAGGCTTTGATATCCAAAACTTTCTTTTATAGCCATATATTCTGCATAATCAGGTAACCAACTTGTATTTTCTTGTTCAAATTTTTCTATTTCTTCTAAAATGCTGCTATTTTGTTTTGTATTTTCTACCGCTTTTTCTAGTATAGGTCTTCTTGCATTGAATAATAATTCATAATCTACTTTTTCTTTATTATCACCAAAGTTTACTTCTTCGTAATCACCTTTTTCTAATAATCCAGATTCACTAAGTAATTCAAAATCTATTAAATTTAAATTCCCAGCTACTGCAGAAAAACTTTGGTATGGCGAATCTCCATAACTTGTAGTTGTTAATGGTAATATTTGCCAATATGTTTGATCTGTTTCTTCTAAAAAGTCAACAAATTCATAAGCACTTTTACCAAAAGTACCGATACCAAATTCACCTGGTAATGATGTAATATGCATTAAAATACCACTTGAGCGTTTTTTCATCTATAAATCCTCCATAAGTTTGCTATTAACATAATCTTATATCTCAACACTAATTATTATAATTAAAACGGTTTAATTTGTCAATACATTTATGTAATTCTTTTATTATATTTTTTATACATTTACGTATATGTTA
>ERZ773031.918-NODE-918-length-15356-cov-4.646886_pt1 | contig 15356 bp, 11 predicted proteins | sample MGYA00511666_ERZ773031 | MGnify/ENA primary metagenome ERZ773031 (study PRJEB29015, sample SAMEA2738135) | human oral metagenome | biome: human oral; feature: human-associated habitat; material: saliva | place: China | collected 2250 ...
CTGGGTGCAACTGGAGTGACGAGACGGCAAAACTATAACCACCGAGTGGGAATAAAGAGATAGCCCGTTTCATCTAGTCTCATCCTGCGCGTCTAGTTGCAGTGGCTTGCGACTAGTGCCCTGTGTTGGACAAAGCCATCGGGACTTTTTGGGAGTGACAAACGCGAGAAAGCCCTGAAATCTTCGGATTTCGGGGCTTGTTTTATGGATATTAACCTGCGGAAATGCTCTTCACACTGCGCTTCGGGGATTGACGCGTTGCGACTTGTTGCAAAGAGAAGCGACTAGATGCCAAAACATGCCAAAGCGAGAAGAGCATTTTTATCGCGTTTTTTAGCCGCAAGCCTATTTTGACGCGACCCATGTAGTCACTTTGTAGTCACCCCCGCCTTTTCATCCCTCCGTTTCGCAAAGTCGCAGGTAGAAGTGAAGAGTGACAGATCGCTAAAATCCGCGTTTTCCGGCGATTCCGATCGTTTTCGGTGCATTCGGAAGGCCGTTTGTCACTCTCAACACCATATGCAACAGGAGACTCCGGTCCCGTTTTGGCCCCCGAGAGCCGGCAATAGTAATGCGAGAGTGACGATTCCGTGCAAATAAAAGGGACGCCGAAGCGTCCCCTTAGAAGCTATATGCCCTGCCCTAGCTCATGAAACGAGTTTTCCAGGTCTCGTAGTCGTCCTCGTCTATCTCGCCGGCGGCGACTTCATCGCTCGTGACGAGGACGACCTGGTCTTTGTCCACTGCCAGGTCGCGCAGAACGCCGGCGAGGGATTTCCCGAGGAGGACGCGGACCGCGCGGCGCTCGAACGGCTCGCAGCTGCTTACCTCGCCGAGTATCTGGACTCTGAGGATATCCGGATCAGGTTCGACGTCGTGAGCATACTCATCGTCGGCGAGAGCCGGGTGCTTCTCCGTCATCACCTCAACGCGCTCGGCACGCTCTAAGCGCAGGGCGTCCCTAGGAGCTTCGGCTCCCAGGGCGCTGGCTATGCTCAAAGCATGTCCACCATCTTCAATATGACGCTTATGCGGGCGATTGAAAGCAACGGTCTTGCCCAGATTCAAATCGCAGTTTGTCGACGCGGGAGGCGAAATCCGCGAACTCGCGCTGGAGGGAGAGGGACGGGAGAGTTACATCAAGATCCTTAAGGACGAATATCTTAAGCTCGGCGAATGTCGTCCCGGAAGCGAAGGAATCAAAGTCTGAAACAAAGCGGTTCCTCAAGGCGTACTGGAGAAAGGTGCTATCAAGAATCTCGTGGTCTGGTCTAACCCAGAGCACTCGTCCGTCCTTGAAGTAAAAAGGCTTCGTGGTGTCCACAAGCCATATCTGTCCGCCTGGACAAATCGATGGCATTAGCAGGTCGCCTACCTCTGGCTTACCGGTGTGGGCCACGAGTTCATCATAGTGCTCCCTCGTGATGAATAGCTCCGGCTTAATCCGCTCGCTAAACGCTAACGCTCCAACCTCTGTGCCACGGAAGAAGGGCACGCCCGAGTCCTTCAGCTCGTCCTTGAAGACTCGCTTGCTTGAACCTACGAATGCTACATTACCGAGCTTAGATGTGGGGAGCCCCAAGTTGTTCGTCTTCTGATCCCCGAACATATCGACAAACCGGGATTTGACGAGGATGTCGAGGCGAGAAATCTGCTCCTGGGTTATAGCAGTCTGTTCGTTGATTTTATCGAGTACGGCTGTTTGCGCAGACAAAGTTCTTTCATCTGGAATGGCTATCTCAATTTCCGAAATTTTACTTAGCTTGATGGAGGGAAAAGAGGGGTTCTCGATTAGTCGATTGGGTCTGTTGTATTTGAAGTAGTATTGAAGAAAAGTCGACGTGGAGCCTTTGGGAGTCACACAAGCCAGGTGTGAAACGACATAACATGGTCGTTTAAGGGTATAAACGTAGCCTTTTAGACATGACATGCCGCTCTTCGCAAACAACACTGTTCCTGCAGGAAATAACTTGAGCTTGAGCTGCTTTGCCGTCGGTTCATCAACCTTATCAAGCGTATCGTAATCGCCGTTCTTGATGAGGCCAGATAAACTACCTGCCCTAACAAAAGGAATTCCCTCTTCAGAAAAATCACTTGCTTTCGGAGCGACATTTCCAGTGGTAACGTTTGCGATGTCCCCAAGCCGAACTCGCTCCCCGGCAAATTGCGGTTTGGCATGGAATCACCAGTACAGTTCGTTCTTTGCTTAGGCGATGAATTTTCGATGGGCTTGTTTGACATTTTCTTGATCAACCATCGCGTAACACAGTGTGGTGTCTATCTTGCTATGTCCCAACAACACCTGCACCTGCTCTATTGGCATTCCTTTATCGATGGCTCGAGTGGCCATGGTTCTTCTGAATTTATGTGGGTGCACCCTCGGAAGCCCGAGAGATCTGCCTAGCATGCGCAGCCGCAGCTCTACCCCGCTAATTTCAAGGCGCTTCTTCGTTCCATCGAGTGAAATAAACAAAGCAGGGTTCTCATCATGGCGACTATTTAGGTATTCATGCAGGTGCACTTTAGTACGCGCATCAAAATAGACTCTGCGCTCCTTGTCACCCTTGCCCCTCACCACGCATTGCCTCCCTTCAAAATCGATGTCTTCTCGATTGAGCCTTACAAGCTCGCCAACGCGCATGCCGGATGAAGTGAGAAGGTCGACCAGCGCAAGATCGCGAATGCTTGTACATCCGTCACGCATGGTTTCGAGCTCGTCATCAGCGATTATGGGTTTGATGCTCCGAGGTGAGCGAATTTTTTTAATACGTCTCACGGGACTCTTGAGGATGTAGTCCTCAGCCTCAAGCCAGGAGAAAAGACTTGAGATAACTCGTCTCACATTATCTACCGTAATTTTAGAGACGCCCTTGCGTTGCCCATATTCAATGAGGTAGCAGCGCACTTCCTCAGTTGTTACCTGGCGAAATCCTGTTGTAATTTCTGTCATGAAACGACGCAGAACGCTCGCGTAGTAGCCTATCGTACGCTCAGAGCATCCCTCCAGCCGCTTCGCTGCGTAAAACGCATCTATCATCTGCTCATTACCCATTGACAGCTTCGCATTTGCGTTGGCTGCGTCATCGTCCAAGCATTGGTGCAGCACTGCGTGAAGGAGGTCCCTTTGGCTCCTGCTCATCGCTCCCTCCATTAGATGCTCAATCCTACTAATTGTCTGCTTGCACTCGTTCATAACCCATCCTTTCCGGAATGGGCCAGGCAGACACTCGGGCGGACGGGCGCAGCTGGCGCCAATTTTGCTTGGCCTAGGCGTACGTCCGCCCTCAGTTAAGCGGCAGGCGTGGTAGCGTTGTCGTTCACCGATTGAATAATCTGCACGAGGAGTCGCTGCCTTCTTCCGTCGAAGAGCCTTACGAAGCTCTGCGGTTGATCAAATGGAGGCTTGCCCAAATCGGCCAAATCTATAAAGCCATTAGTCTCTACGTAGTCGACGACCTTGTGAACGAAATCCATTTGCTGGCGTGAAAGAGACTCGTCTCCTAGAAATTCCGCAAAAGCATCCATCGCGGCTTCATGCGAAAGACCTGCAACTTGTCGTACAAGCTTTCCGAATGGAGTGTCACCATAAGCAGATCGATAGTCTGCTTCATTACCTAGTTCGACCGTGAAAATACGCTCCAGCTCATTGAGCTCGAAGGAAGTCATTTGCTGGTTGCGGTGAATTTTGGAAATTACCGTGCGGTTCGCATTCTGCGCGATATAGCGACTAACCTTTAGCTTGTAGTCTTCATAATCCTCTTTAGGGCTGATGGCATCGCCCTCATGGCGACCGACAATGGAATCAGTGACTCGCGTTTCTACCATCAGAGGCCTGCTGTCGCCAACGAGGAACTTCATAAGGTCACGCAGCTCTACGCGTACCTCTTCAAGCGTGATTAGACTTGCGCTCTCAAGGAAGCCCTCGGATGCAACGCGTTTCAGGAGATCTATTTTCTCCCGCACCTGGGGAATGCTTACCTTATTTTGCAGCCTCACGGCAATGCCCACCACGCGTGTGCGATGGTTTTCTGTGTTGGCTCCACTTATGAGCGCCACCATATAGGCATACATGAGCGCATCGAAGCGCAATGAAAGCTCTTCTTCGCCATCTGCACGTACTAGAGGGGCGACTTTGTTGAGGTCTGCTATATCTACGTTCTCGAGGATTTGATATGAAGGAGCTTGAGAAAACTTGTCAACTTCACGGATGTGCAATTTGACCGCAGTAGTAAGTGGCTCCTTAACACTTTGGACTTTAACCGCCATTTCCTGGACTACTCGGACGCGCCACTCCTGGTAATCATCAGATGCGAAATCTGCCCCTTGCAGGGCTTGGGCAAGCAGAACCTGGCGCTTGAAAACCTTCTCCTGCACGCTTTCCGGGTTAGCACCCTCTGCCAACTTTCGCTCCTGGCGGAAAAACTCGAAGTTACCGCACCAGTCGAAGATGAAGAAGTGTTTTTTGTCTTCGTATTCTCCAGACACTTTGTCTTGGGCATGTATTCCCTCACAAAGCCTGGTTCCACGTCCTATCATCTGCCAGAACTTGACCTTCGACTTCACTTGCTTGAAGAACACGAGGTTAACGACTTCGGGCACGTCGATACCCGTGTCCATCATGTCGACGGACACGGTGATGGTGGGCATTTCCTTCGTCTCGAAGTCAGTAATAACAGTTGGGGCGTAATCGTCCGTGTGCACAACGCGCTTGCAAAAACCTTGTGCGCCCAACTTCGGATAGAGCTCGTTGAAGCGTTTGACGATTATCTCTGCATGCTTGCGGTTCTGGGCGAAGATGATCGTCTTTCCTATGTGCTCGCCGCCCTTGATTTTGATTCCCTCATCCATGAGGGTCGTAAGGACGAGATCGATTGTGTGCTCATTGAATACAAAGCGGTCTAGCGCGCTTGCCTCGACGTAATCAGGTGCGGCAGTTCCCTGCGCTTCCTCCCAGTCATCGTCGTAGCGTTGGCGATCTTCCTCCGACAGCTCGTCATATGTGATGCCTTTGGAGAGAAAGTTCGTCTGGACCTCGATGTTGTAGTAGGGGACGAGAACCTTGTCTTTCTCTACCGCGGTCGCATACTCGTAGAGGTACGTTGGGATACTGCGTTCGACTTGGAAGAAGTCATAAGTATTGCGATCGACTTCATCTTTGGGGGTTGCCGTGAGCCCAACCACCGGTGAATCGAAGTAATCGAAAATGGCGCGGTATTTTTTGAAAATAGAACGATGGGCTTCGTCAACGATGATGAGGTCGAAATGAGCCGGCGTAAACAGGCGCACATCCCCATCTCTCTTCACGTCATCTACCGCATTCAATATGGTGGGGTACGTGGAGAATACAATGCGTGCATCGGCATTCTTCGCCTTGTCATCGGTCTCACAAAGGTTGCACACGGTCATTGTGGTTAGGTAGTTTTGGAAGGCATTCTTTGCCTGTCGAACCAATGCAACACGGTCTGCAAGGAAAAGAACGTTAGTCGCCGCTCCCGCACGGGAGAGCACGTCCACCAAACCTGCTGCGGTTCGCGTCTTTCCAGTTCCCGTGGCCATAACGAGAAGGCTTCTCCGATGCCCTTCTTTCATATTCTGGCACACGGCTTCAATGGCCTCTACCTGGTAGTAGCGGTTTCGCCCGCCGCCAGCAATGTCGCGATTGACGGGCACGGTGGAAAGATTTTTTACCTTACCGCGCCTGTTCATAAGGCGCTCGAGATCTTCTCTGCCAAAGACGCCCGAACAGGCACGAGGTGCAGCAGTTCCGTCATCCATGAAGCGCGTCTCAAAGCCATTGGAGAGGAAGACGAAGGGTCGGTACCCGTACTTCTTTTCCAGGCAGTTTGCATAGAGACGAGCCTGTTGCTCACCTTTCAAGGGATCGTACATGGTGCGTTTGGCCTCGACGATTGCCAAGGGCTTGCCATTCCTGCCCAGAAGTACGTAATCGATAAATCCAGTACCCGTGGGGTTCGGCATACCGCTAACTTCAACCTCGGTCTTTACACTGTCATCGAGGTTCCAACCTGCATATTCAAGATCAACATCGATATAGCGCTTGCGCGTCTCATATTCGGGAATCTCATCCGGATTGAAATGCGTTTCCTCGGGGCGCTGCTCCTTGGTTTCGCTGAACTGTGCCCGCTGTGCCCTTACCTGCTCTTCCAGTTGGGCTATGCGAGCATCTTTTTCTGCATTCTCCTGCAGGGTCTTTCGCAGTTTCTGCTCGTCAAGCGCCTGTTTCAGGACGGGAGTCGCCTTGGGATCAAAATGGCGCTCCTCGTAACTTGGCCCATAGCAGTAGTCAATCCACTCAACGAAGTTAAAAAGTCCTGCTAATGCAGCGAGGGCATCGCGTGCATCAATTTGCCGTTGGGTGTGAGCCGCGTTGTTGCCGAGCTTCCAGATGTAGCGCAGCTGGCCCCAGGTAGTAGTGTCCATGGCATTCTTGAAGCTTGCCTCATGAATGAGGGAGGCGAGGTTGCTACGCCATGGCTCGTTCATTGTTTCGTCGGCCGCATAAACCCATTTGACGGCAAGTTCCATCGCCTTACGGCATGCAAGTGCGCACATAGCGGGACTTGATGCGAAGGTGCGTTCTGCATCTTCGCAAGCGCCAGAGAACATCTCGTACTCTTTAATGTCCTTAAGGAAGCTGAAATTCATGATGTTGTCCTATATCGCGAAGTATTCCTGAGCGAGACTGTCGTACAACGTCTGGAGTTTTTTCTTCTGCTCTTCTGCTACAACTCGCAGTTTGTCGACCTGCTGGACGAAAACTGAGAACTCTTGCTGAGCATTCATGGGTGGTAAAGGAATAGAGAATCGCCTAGCGTCCCTGACGTTAACGTGTGGGACAGTTGATCCAACATTAAGTTCATCCGCCTGCCTTTTAACGTCCATGGAAGTCAGGGCATATAGGAGATAGTTGGATAAGCAAACATCCCTGTTTGGGCGGAACAGCATTGTGCGTTGTCCAAGACAAAACTCATGCCCATCTGGCAAGACAGCAGCATTACCATAAGATCCCTCCCGCGCATACACAATGTCACCAGCTAAAGGCTTCATTCTTTGTATGCGCTTAAGATACTCTTCCTCGGATACATACTTCATGCTGTCCCATGTAATAACCGTACCCAACAGCTCGGAGGTCCGAATTGCGGGATGGACTAGCTCTCCTTCGTATTTGGGTGTTTCATGCGGACAATCAACTATCGCAGTGCAAGCATCTTCAATTGGTATCACTGGATAACTCGGGATATGAGTGGTCCCGAACATCTCGACAAACCGGGATTTGACGAGGATGTCGAGCTTTGTGATGGCTAGATTTACTTGGTTAATCTCACTTTCCACATGTTCGAAATACCCGACAATGGACTCTTGAACAGGAGTACTGTATACGGGAACAATCATGTTCCGTAGTATTGTCAGATTAATATTATTTTGAGCAACACCACGCCCCGAATGCTTAGAAACTGATTCTTGAGATTTCAGCCAGTAATATAAAAACTTGTTATTAATAGCGTTGGATTTTAGTTTGATACCGGCAATTGCTTGGTTGGTCGCTGCGGATATATCGAGCATTGCAGTAGCACCAATGGATGCGAAAATCGAATAGAGAATAGTACCTGGCGCCAGCATCTTTGCGGAAGAATTTTCGAGTCCGCTCTTCGTAATGTGTTCTTCGGTCTTCGTAACATGCATTAAGCTAAGGTCGCTAATTTTCACCCAAGGAATATCACCACTAGACCAGTACGCAGATTCGGAGCGCTTTGGTGTCCCCCCTGAACAGATATCGCAAATGTCCCCAAGCCGAACTCGCTCCCCGGCAAATTGCGGTTTGCTAGTCATCTAGCCCACCGCCAAGCACCTTCTTGAGCTCTGCAAGACCTGTCGCCATTTTCTGATTCAGTTCATCGAGCTCTGCTAGAATCTGCTCCGTAGGAGGATATTCAATGCGCTCGTACTCAGACTCAACGTACTTGTTGAAGCTGAAGTCGTAGTCGTTGTCGATAATGTCCTGCTTGGAGACGAGGAAGCTCTTCTGCTTGCGGTCGCGTTGCTCTTCACTTTCCAAATGAGCCCACCGCTCCAGGATGTCTGGCACGTCGTTGTGGGCATCATCGATATCTCGCTTATCATCGAGTGTGTAGCCATCGCCCTCCATGTTGTAGAGCCACACCTTGTCAGTGCCACCGGCATTGGTTTTCGTGAAGACAAGTATAGCGGTACTTACACCGGAATAGGGTTTGAATACGCCACTTGGCATGTAGATGATGGCGCGCAGCTGCTGGTTGTCAACGAGCTCTTGGCGCAGCTGACGATACGCCTTGGAATTGGTGCGGAAGAGCACTCCGTTGGGAACGATGCATGTGCAGCGGCCGCCTACTTTGAGCATACGCAAAAAGAGGGCCACAAAGAGCAGTTCGGTCTGCTTGCTGTTACAAATCGCCTTGAGGCTTGGTGCGATATCTTCTGTGTCGACGCTACCTGTAAAAGGCGGGTTGGCAAGCACAAGGTCGTACTTGTCACTGGTGGTGTTTTGCTTACTTACCGAATCAACTAGCTTGATGTCTGGCTGGCTAATGCCGTGCAGCATCAGGTTCATAGCGCTGATGCGGAACATGGTCTGGTCGGTCTCGCCTCCAGAGAACTGATGGCGACCCTCAGCAACAACATTGCCATCCGCGTCCTTCTCCGCCGCCTCACCGGCAAAGACTGTCCAGTCATCGTCTTTCATAGCTGAGTCATTACGAAGATGGTCGGCGGCACTGATGAGAAAGCCCGCCGTACCCATGGCGGGGTCGCAGATGCGCTCACCGGGACGGGGATCGACCATAGCAACCATCATGTCGCGGATGTGTTTGGGCGTGCGGAACTGACCATTGGCGCCAGCGGTGGAAAGCTTGGAGAGCATGTATTCGTAGAGATCTCCGAGATCATCCATGTCGTTCTCGAAGTCGTTCATGAGAGAGTCGATGCCCGAGACTGCTTTCTGCAGGGTGCGTGGGTTGTTGATGCCGAAGGTGGCGTCACGCATGCTGCGTGCAAAGGGCGTGTCATCATGCAAGGTCTTGATGAAGGGAAAAACCTTGTCTCGTATGGTTTCGAGCATCTTTTCCGGCGCCATGTTTTTGATGGAGCACCAGCGCATCTCCTGCCCCTCTGGCGTCTGAGGGAAGAGGTGCTCCTGCGGAATGCCAAGCTCTTCCATGCGCTCTGATTCTAGTTCCTTATCGTCGAGCGAGCGGATGAACATAAGGTAGGTAAGCTGGGTGATAACTTCCTGCGGGTTGGTGATGCCGCCTTCCCACATCCTCTGCCAAACATCGTCTACCTTGCTCTTGGTTGCTCCGGTAATCATGAGTGCTCCTTCTTGGTGGTGTAATCAGAATCGTTCCGTAAATCAGTGCATTGCTATTTGGTCAAACGTGCTGAAGAGCAGCTGGTCGCTCTTCGCTTCCGCCAGGCGATAGAGCTCCTTGCGCTTTTGCGTGTTCTCGAAGAGCTCTGCAAGCAGCTGCTGCACACTTTTCGACGGAGTGAGTACTGGTATGTCCAAGATGTCCTTCTTCTTGAGAAGCTGCAGTGTCATCCCCTTGCTCTCGCTCTGCAAAAGCTGTCGTGTCTGAGGCAAAGTAAGAAATGCAGCTAGGTATCTCATGTCGATGTCTGCATCAGGAAGCGGTCTGATGATGAGCCCAAATGAAGTGACCAACAGACCCTCATGTGCGCAATCGATATAAGCACAGTCATAGGGGGTTGATGTCTTCAGAATTACATCACCACAATGCGTGAGGAGGTCTTCTTTTACTGCAGAGACCTGCGCTTCCACGAGTTCCTGACTGATGACTCGTCCGTTTTCTATTGCTTTTGGAACAAGGACCCGCGCTGCGTGAAATGGGACACCTTTTGTCTGCCGCTTCGCACGGCTAACGGGTGCGCCGGTCTTGACCGAACACAGTGCACCCAAGTGTTGATATGCAGCAGGCATCTTCGCTCCTCTCTTGAAGGACGGATTTTTGTTCTTACTATTATGAACATTTTATTCAAAATTATCGTTGGGTCAAGTGATAAACTGTTCTTATCGATATGAACATCTAGGTGCGTATAGCGAGGAAATACACATGGACGACCTGTCACAGAACTCTTCAGAATCAACCGAGGGCAATAGCCCATTCAGCGGCCTGGCAAAGGCGATCAAGCAAGATGGGAGCTTCCCTGCGAGTTCATTCGAAAACGGAGCGTTTTCCAATACTATTTTGGAGCTTTCGAAGATGCCTAAACCAGATTATCCGTACCTTATCGATGCTTCACCTACGGACTATTTACTTAAACCTGACTGGAACCAGCTGATCATCATAGGAAACGGCTTTGACCTAGAGTGTGGGCTACACTCGACCTACCGTGATTTCTTCGCGCCGAGGCGGAAGATTCTTCTTTGCGAAACAACTCCGGGTAAACGCAGCGAACAAAGCTGGGGTAAATGCCTGAAGGAAGCTGGGGTATCGGCGTGGGAACTGATTCTCCAAGACAAGTACGAGTCGTATTGGTACGACATCGAAAGAGCCATCAAGGACTGGGTTGCATGGGCTTATACCAGTATTAGATTCCCTTCAGAAAATATCGCCATTGTCCTGCAGTACATTAAGAGCGGTGCAAAGCCGGACCAGGCCGACCCCGACGAGTTGGTAGGTGCTAAGGTCGCCCGCTATATCGAGGAAACGCATCCTGCGGCTGAGATTAGAGATTGGGAGGCGGAGGACGTCTATGACTTCCTCCTTGAAGAACTACACGCTTTGGAGCATGAATTTGCATCTTACTTGAAAGGTGAGATTGCGCGTAGCAGCGACTATAAACAAAACGCCATCAGGCTCATGTGGAATCTTCTAAATGACGAGTTTCCTAAAGATAGCGATAAATACGAAATTGAAGAATCTGTGCTCAGCTTCAATTACACAAGGCCCTTTGGCAGTCAGCTAGGGAGGGCTCCACTCACAAACATTCTCTCTAATGTGCATGGCAGCACCGAAAAGGATAACATCGTATTCGGTATAGACGGTAGTGATTGCATGGACCTCAACAAGGTTATTGAGTTCACTAAAACCTATCGTCTGATGGCTTTGGGAAGCCCCGATTTCAGCCGAGTCGTCCATGGCGATGGGAAAAGCCCGATGAGTCATTCAACGGATTTAATTAAATTCTACGGGCATTCGCTCGCAGATTCAGACTACTCGTACTTCCAAGCGATATTCGATAGAGTTGGCCTATACAGTGGGAACACGCGCCTTGTCTTCTACTATCGCCCTCACAAGCTAAGAGATGGATCAATGCGCTCCGAGAAGGACGTAAGAGAATCCACAATGAAAAGCGCTATCAAGTTACTCACCGCCTACGGGAGGACAATGGAGAATGCCGATCACGGCAAGAACCTTATTCACAAATTATTGCTTGAAGGGCGCTTATCGGTGAAGTTACTCCCCGATAACGAAGTTGTTCCCATAGGCTAAATCTCTATTTGCAAATCAATGCGTGCTAAGACCATAGCTTAAGCTATCTGTCAAATACAGCACGATTTCGTGCTGTTTCGTTGTACTATCCAAACGATAGCGAGCTTCCTATGTTGTATGCACAAGGCGCACGCATAGGGCTTGGGTCGGTGGCGACAATAAACCCTTCGTCAGCGCATGCGTTGCCGTGGGGGCCGCCTTGCGATCGAGTGTCGCAGCCTTCCGGCCGATGACGCTGCGCGGGGGGGGGATGTCCCGCGCCCCTGGGAGGCAGGAACCCTCCGAGCACCTACCCTGAAGACGAGGAACAACGATGAGCGGACGCTGCAAGCGCGTATACGTGAGGCTCACGCCCGGAGAGAAGGACCTGGCGCTCGACTTCGCGTCGCGAAACGACCTCACCGTCTCGCTGCTCGTTCGCGTGCTCATCCAGCTGCCCGCCGACTGCACGATGGAAGGCGCCCACACCTCCGTGGTGCTCGACCGCGCCTCCGCCGGTAGGCTCGAGCGCGAGATGCGCCGCTGGGGCAACCACTACAACCAGGCCGTGCACGCGCTCAACCGCATCGCCTACTACGCCGAGCGCGGCAGCCTCAGGACCGACGAGGCGCAGCGGATGCTGAACGTTTCGGCAGGAAACCTAGAGGATTTGAACATCGCCGTCATGCAGCTGCGCGAGGAGACGCATAATCTCTGTAGCCACGCGATTGTGAGCGTGTGGCCGTGTCCTATGTGAAGTGCATATCCGGCCATACGAGCGTCCGTGCCATGTAGCGCTACCTCGAGAGGAGCGGACACACCCTGGAGTTGTGGCGATGTGGCGAGTTTCTCTCGCAAGGGGGCGCGCGGCCATGAGGTTCCCAATCAGATGTCGTTACCCATGGTGCGAAGCGTCTCGTCTAGCTCGTCTTTCCTGACACGCAGAAGTCTCCCGATTCTCATGGTGGGGGTTCTCTGCCGTTCGATGAGCTTGTAGACCGACGTCTTCGATACGCGCGGGTATTCCGCAACCTGCGGCACGTCTACAAGGCTGTTGGACAGGTCGTTCGCCTCGGATGTCGGGGAGGCGGCAGATTCTCGTATCTCCGCCCCGGCTTTCTCGCGGCTTTGGCATCATTATCCGATATTCCGATAGGCGTCGGGAATGCGTCTCGTGGCATCTGGAGGATGTCGTCGTTCATGGGATGGTCTACCGTCCTTCCTTCTGGCATCTGGTGCGCTTGGGTCGCAACAAGGCCCAAGGAGTCGCGTCTCTTAGACGTGACAAGCAGAGAGATACCTAATGGGAGGCGCGTGCGCAATGTCCCAGTGCCAATGTTGACCGACCAGCTGAAACAGGACGAGAAATCTTTCTGAGGTGGGATAATATAAATAGTAAATAAGAACAACACGGAACGGAGTATCTAGTGAAAAAGCAGCTCGTTATCGTCGCAAACGAAAAATATCTAAAGTATGCAGCCTACCTGCAGGGTCTCATTAGCAGTATCGACGATGAAGAAGACAGGCAAGTCGGCACCAAGGACGGTGCATTATCTGCCGTTATTTGGGACGAAGAGCACCATAAGGCGAATTCAAAAAGCCTGGCATCTGGCAACAGCGTTGTATTCTTCGGCGACAGCGAGTATGTCCGCAAGAACTGCTCCGAAATCAATACAAAGTTCTCGAAGTTCGGCATGACCTATGGTTGGCTAGGCAACCATGCAAATATCCGCGTGGCCGATGATGCACTGAACAAAGATAATGCTGCGGATTTCTATCAGATGGCCGAAGAATACGGAAAGCGCTTCGAAAAAGAACTTTCGTTCTTGTTCAGCCCCAAGAAGGACAAGGAGATTGGGAACGACGTGGCCGATCACGCAATTGCTGTCGTTGAGTTTGCTTTCCCCCCGGCACATATCGTCAATCTCGTCATGAACAAGGGTAAATCCTCTAAGCTTTCCAATAGGTTGGCCATGGCTATTGAAAAAGGCGTCGACAAGACAAAGAATGCCGAGGCCGTCGACCAACAGTACACCTTGCTCACCCTGGTCTTCTATATGGATAGTCTCAGCGAATTCCTGGGCATCTAACATGAACGGTTTTGAGGAGGGTTACTCATTCTATGCTGACTCGATCGGGGCAAACGTCGCCGCTCAAATGGGTAACCTATGGGTCGAAGAAGTAAATGCAGCAATAGACACACTCAGAAGTGACCTTCTCGAGTTTTCAACAAGCGGAAAGACTATCGATACGTTAAGCGGCGATCTTGCTGAATTCTGGCATGCGGACACTTACAACATCGACGCAATCCTAAACGGATCAGAAAATCGCGCACACGTTCCAAGATCAACTGGGTTCGCCTCGGCAGATGTGGTGCTTGACACAGGCGAGTCTTTCCAAGTCAAGTACAATCAAGATGGCGCTCACAGCGCGAAAGCTCAAGCCGTTTCCATCAATGAAGCTTCTCGAAACCCTAGCACCTCAAAAGGAGCCACCGAAGCAATCCGAGCTGGAGCAAATCCCAACAATTCTGTTTATAAAGGCATGGGAAGGGTTATTCCCGAGGGACAAAAAGAAGATGCCGTCAGAGAGCTGAATAGGAGAATTGCAAAAGAGTCTGTAACGAGAAAAGATCAGGTCAGCCGGCTCGAAGAAACGCGAGAAGCGTTGACGGATACGGTCGGTAATGGGGACGGTGTCAAATCCAAATCACTGTCCAGAGAGGCTTCTAAAGAACTCGCTCGAGAGGTCAAGGAAAGAAGAGTCGACCTTGACGCGAAAGGCATCAGCACTGAACAGCTTGTAAAGCTCGAGCATGTTATGAAGTCGTCTCTAAAAACAGGAATGACTGCTGCGACTATTGTCATGGCCATTAAGGCAGCACCGATCATTGTATCGACGATTAAAGATGCAGCTATTGAAGGCCGCATCGATGTTGACCAGCTTCTGAAGGACGGGGCAGACACTGCAAAAACCGGCGCAGGGGCATTTCTTTCGGGAACCATTACGGCAGCTCTGACAGAGTCTATGAAGTCAGGACTTCTCGGTGAGACTTTCAAAAATGCATCTTCTGAAGCTGTTGCGCTAGCTGTTGTTCTGGCAGGAGAAGGCCTGCGAGAAGGATATCGTCTTGCCAAGGGCGAAATCACGCAGGTGCAGTTTGCTGAGATCATTTTCCACAAGTCTTATTATGCGCTGATTGCCATGGGCGGGGGTCATTTAGGACAGGCTCTTATTCCTGTTCCTGTTATCGGATACATGCTCGGCAGCTTGGCAGGTTCTCTTGTTGGCGGAATAACCTACGAAATTGGAAGTACTGTGTTTGTTGGCTTGTGCGTCAACAGAGGCATGACGTTTTTCGGATTAGTCGAACAGGATTACACGCTTCCCGAGGATGTACTCAAGAGCATCGGCTTGGAAGTGTTTGAGTATGAGACTTTTAAATTCGAGAAGCCGACATTCGAAACCTTTGCGCTCGAAACCCTGACACTCGAATCATCTCGTCTTGATCAATTTGAAATTAGGTATCCGCGCAGGGGTCTTATCGCCTTCAACAAGATTGGTTATATCTAGCAAAAGTCACCTGCGACTATTCTTTGAGCAGATGATGCTTCAGCAAGAGAAAGATAGACCTCAACTGCGCGAAATTGTTTCATATTTTTATTGTTTGAGTGAATTATGTTATTTACATTTCTTGCCGATATCGGCAATAAACAGTCTCGTTTGCTATAATAATCTCATCAATTTTGCCGATAGGAAGGTGGAGCTCGATGGGATTTCTTTCTGTAGCAGAAGTTGCTGAGCTCTGGGGCATATCTGAGAGAAGTGTTCGCAATTATTGTGCAACAGGTCGCGTACCAGGCGCTT
>ERZ773031.921-NODE-921-length-15304-cov-7.127156_pt1 | contig 15304 bp, 10 predicted proteins | sample MGYA00511666_ERZ773031 | MGnify/ENA primary metagenome ERZ773031 (study PRJEB29015, sample SAMEA2738135) | human oral metagenome | biome: human oral; feature: human-associated habitat; material: saliva | place: China | collected 2250 ...
AATATCACTAGAACTAGCACTATATTTAGGTTTTAACTCACGTCCATCACAAGACCATTTACTTGATAATTCAATTTTTGGCATAATTTTACCCCGATTCCTTATGTTAAAGTTAATTAAAATATTTTTATCAGTATTTATTTAGTCGGCATATCAATACCAACCGAGAGCAGTATACTTCTATAGATATATAATTGTCAAAACAATAAGTTACATAATTTATTTATCCCATAATTTAATCGTTCAATTCGCACTGCTGCAGCATATTCCCCCCACTATAAATTTTGTAAAAAACTGCTATTGAGGGTAGAGAAATCGGTCAATAATTCGAGTTTAAAAAATATCTAAAATCCCTCTTGACCTTTATATAATTAAGTATATAATGAATCTCGTTTTAGATAGTAAACTTGTGTTATGACAGACACTCTACTGGCTAGTGCATTCCCCCCACTCCTTTTGCACTAGCCATTTTTTTTGAAATCTCTTACCATATCTCACCTTTTTCTTTTTTCTTAGAAATCATGAACAACCTAGAACTTGAACGTTTACTAAACGAAAAACTTAGCATAGATAGAATTAACGATTACGCGCCTAACGGTTTGCAGGTAGAAGGCAAATCAGAGATCAAAAAGATCATCACGGGTGTCACCGCAAGCCAAGCTCTAATTGATTATGCTGTTGCACAACAAGCTGATGCGGTACTTGTCCACCATGGCTATTTTTGGAAAAGTGAAAATCCTTGTATTCGCGGCATGAAAGGCAAACGTATCAAAACCTTGCTTGTAAATGACATTAATTTATACGGCTACCACTTGCCTTTAGATGTTCACCCAGAATTAGGCAATAATGCAAAACTTGCTCAGTTATTAGGGATTGGCGATCTTCAACCTTTAGAAAATGGCTCAACTAGCATTCCTGTTTGGGGAACGTTAAAAGAGCCCGTTACCGCTGAAGAGTTTGCGCAACGTATTGAACAAGTGCTTCAACGCAAACCGTTAATTTGCACCGAAAATGGACCGCACTTAATCCGTAAAATTGGCATTTGTACCGGTGGCGGACAAGGCTATATTGATTTAGCAGCAGCACAAGGTTGTGATGCCTTTATTACCGGTGAGGTTTCAGAGCAAACAATTCACTCTGCTCGTGAGCAAGGTATTCATTTCTTTGCGGCGGGTCATCATGCGACTGAACGCTACGGTATCAAAGTATTAGGTGAATGGTTAGCGGCTGAATATGGCTTGGATGCAGAATTTAAAGATATTGATAACCCGGCGTAACTGGTACAAAGTGTGATTGATTGCCGAAAGCATACAAAACAAGTATAATCTCGTCGATTTTTTTAACTCAAACATAGGAAAAAATATGGGTTTCTTAACTAGTAAACGTATTTTAGTAACAGGTCTTGCAAGCAACCGTTCTATCGCTTACGGGATTGCAAAAGCAATGAAAGAACAAGGCGCTGAACTTGCTTTCACTTATTTAAACGATAAATTACAACCGCGCGTAGAAGAATTTGCAAAAGAGTTTGGTTCTGACATCGTACTTCCTTTAGATGTAGCGACCGATGAAAGCATCCAAAACTGCTTTGCTGAATTAAGCAAACGTTGGGAAAAATTTGATGGTTTCGTACATGCTATCGCATTCGCACCAGGCGACCAATTAGATGGTGATTACGTAAACGCAGCAACGCGTGAAGGCTACCGTATCGCTCACGACATCAGTGCATTCAGTTTCGTTGCGATGGCACAAGCGGCACGTCCTTACTTAAATCCAAATGCAGCGTTATTAACCCTTTCTTACTTAGGTGCTGAGCGCGCAATTCCTAACTACAACGTCATGTGTTTAGCGAAAGCGTCTCTTGAAGCGGCAACGCGCGTGATGGCGGCTGATTTAGGTAAAGAAGGGATTCGTGTGAATGCGATCTCTGCGGGTCCAATCCGTACCTTAGCAGCATCAGGTATTAAAAACTTCAAGAAAATGTTTTCTGCATTTGAGAAAACCGCAGCGTTACGCCGCACTGTTACTATCGAAGATGTGGGTAACTCAGCAGCATTCTTATGCTCTGATTTAGCATCTGGTATTACCGGTGAAATCGTTCACGTAGATGCAGGTTTCAGCATCACTGCAATGGGCGAATTAGGCGAAGAATAATTTTTCGTACAATCTATTTTTAGGCAGGCTTTTCAGTCTGCCTTTTCTCTTTTTTTTTTAAATATAACTATGTTCCAAGATAATCCATTACTCGCACAACTTAAGCAACAAATCCACGATAGCAAAGAACACGTTGAAGGCGTGGTAAAAAGTACCGATAAAGCTTATGGTTTTTTAGAGTGCGATAAAAAAAGCTACTTTATTGCCCCTCCAGCAATGAAAAAAGTGATGCATGGTGACAAAATCAAAGCCACCATTGAAAAACAAGGCGATAAAGAGCAAGCTGAACCTGAAGAATTAATTGAGCCAATGCTCACTCGCTTTATTGCCAAAGTGCGGTTCAATAAAGACAAGAAATTGCAAGTTTTAGTTGATCATCCAAGTATCAATCAACCTATTGGCGCACAACAAGCTAAATCCGTCAAAGAAGAATTACAAGAAGGCGATTGGGTCGTAGCAAATTTAAAAACGCACCCATTACGTGATGATCGCTTTTTCTATGCTACCATCAATCAATTTATCTGCCGTGCTGATGATGAATTAGCTCCTTGGTGGGTGACATTGGCACGTCATGAGCAATCTCGTCATCCTGTACAAGGTGCAGAAAGCTATGAAATGTTAGATCAACAAACTCGCGAAGATCTGACCGCACTTCATTTTGTCACTATTGACTCTGAAAGCACTCAGGATATGGATGATGCTCTTTACATCGAACCTGTCGAGCAAAATGGTACACAAACTGGCTGGCGATTAGTCGTTGCCATTGCTGATCCTACGGCTTACATTGCATTAGATTCACAAATTGAAAAAGATGCGAAACAGCGTTGTTTCACTAATTATTTGCCAGGCTTTAACATTCCTATGTTGCCGCGTGAACTGTCTGATGAATTATGTTCATTAATGGCAAATGAAACTCGCCCTGCATTAGTGTGTTATATCGAAACAGATCTTGCCGGCAACATCACGGCTAAACCGCATTTTGTGTCTGCTTATGTGCAATCTAAAGCAAAATTAGTCTATAACAAGATCTCAGATTATTTAGAGCAAGTGCCTGATGCATGGCAGCCAGAAACACCAGAAATTGCACAGCAAATTGATTGGCTACATCAATTTACCAAAGCGCGTATTCAATGGCGAAAAACGCATTCTCTTTTATTTAAAGAGAAACCGGATTACTCCTTTATTCTCGCTGAAAATGGCAAAGTGAAAGAAATTAAAGCGGAATATCGTCATATTGCAAATCAAATCGTGGAAGAATCCATGATTATTGCCAATATCTGTGCTGCACAATTCTTAGCTGAACAAGCACAAACCGGTATTTTTAATACACACTCTGGGTTTGATAAGAAATTCTTAGAAAATGCGCATAATTTCTTAATGGCAAATTTAGCTAATGAAGAAAATCAAGCCGAGCTTGCTGAGCGTTATTCGGTAGAAAATTTGGCAACCTTAAAGGGTTATTGCCAAATGCGTCATGATATTGAACCGATTGAAGGTGACTATTTAGAATTCCGTTTACGTCGTTATTTAACCTTTGCGGAATTTAAATCGGAATTTGCTCCACATTTTGGGCTTGGATTAGAAGGTTATGCAACTTGGACATCGCCTATCCGTAAATATTCCGATATGGTGAACCATCGTTTAATTAAAGCTGTGCTCACACAACAAGCTTGTGAAAAACCACAAGATGAGGTGCTAGCTCGCTTACAAGAAGCGCGTCGTCAAAATCGCTTGGTTGAGCGTGATATTGCTGATTGGTTATATTGCCGTTATCTTGCAGACAAAGTCGCTGAAAATGTTGAATTTGATGCAGAAGTGCAAGATGTAATGCGTGGTGGTTTACGGGTTCAATTATTAGAAAATGGTGCATCCATGTTCGTACCTGCCTCCACATTGCATCCAAATAAAGATGAAATGCAAGTGAATGCTGATGAATTGGCACTGTATATTCAAGGGGAACGCCGTTACAAAATCGGTGATTTAGTGAAAGTGAAACTTACCGAGGTTCGAGAAGAAACTCGTAGTATTATCGGTCAGCTAATCATTTAATGACCACTTCCCTTCTAACACTATAAATACCGCTCGTTACATAACGGGCAGTATTTTTTCTAGCGCCGAAGTTGTGACAATATTTTATAGATGGTATCAAATAAAGGAATTTTGGAGATATATTGAAGATATTCAATATCTAGGAGAGGTATATGATATCCCCGCCTTGAAGAGCGGGGATAAAATTAGCATTTAGGTTGAATTACATTTTAGGAATATCAACACCAGATGAAAGCACATCTTGAATATCTGATTTTAAGACATCTGCTTTTGGCCCATAAATCGCTTGGATACCAGAACCTTTTACAATAAAGCCCATTGCGCCCGCTTGTTTCCAGCTGGCTTCATCACCCACTAAATCTGGATTATGTACGGTGATACGTAAACGTGTCATACAAGCATCAACATCTGCAATGTTATTACGTCCACCAAGTAAGTTGATGATTTGAATAACTTGCGTGCTAGCATTCGCCACTTTTGGCTCATCGCTAGAAGCTTCATCTGAACCTTTCGCATCATAGTTACCATTACGGCCTGCTGTGGCAAGATTAAATTTCTTAATCATAAAGTTCGCGATAAAGAACATAGCAACAGCAAATAAGATCGATACCCAGATAAAGTTGATCACATCCATACCAATGCCTGCTTTAATCGCCATTGGTGTACGCGTTAAGAACTCAATGTTACCGAATGAATGCACACGTAAGTCCACAATATCTGCCATAGCGAAAGCACAACCTTGTACTAAAGCATAAACAATATAAAGCGGTAATGCGACAAACATAAACATGTATTCGATTGGCTCTGTTACCCCTGTTAAGAACACCGCAAGTGCTGATGAAAGGAAAATACCTTTATAGAGTTTTTTCTTGTCTTCATCTACGTTGATATACATAGCAAGCGTCAAGCCCATTAAGATACCGCTTGAACCAATCATTTGCCCTACTTTGAATCGAGCAGGCGTTACGGTTGAAAGCAACTCGTTATATTGGGTTACGTTACCCGCATCTTTAAGGTTAATTAAGTCAGAAATCCATGCAAGCCATAGTGGGTCTTGACCAAATACTTGTTTACCTTGTTGCGCACCAGTTAAGAATTCATAAGTACCCCCTAATGACGTATAGTTCATTGGGATAGTCAACATGTGGTGTAAACCAAACGGAAGTAATAGACGCTCTAAGGTACCATAAATAAATGGTGCTAAAATTGGCGCTGAGTTTTGTGAGTTCGCAATCCATTGACCGAAATGGTTAATTCCAGTTTGAACTAAAGGCCAGAATAGCGATAAAACGATAGCGACTAATACAGAACGATAAATGACAACGAAAGGAACAAAACGTTTACCATTAAAGAAAGTGAGTACTTCAGGTAATTTACGGAAATTGTAGTAACTATTGAAGGTTGTTGCCCCCACAAAACCCGCAATAATACCGACGAATACCCCCATATTCAACGCAGGCTGTCCTAGAATATTCACAAAGTAATGTGCAACTGGGATTTCTCCTGCAAATACGGTACTTACGTGAGCTTTTGGATCGGCTAGCATTTCAATTTTTACACCGAAGAAGTGACCAGTGATTAAGTTAATTAAAATGAAAGCAAGACCCGCTGCAAATGCGCCACCTGCACGCTCATTTGCCCAGCTACCACCAATCGCTAAAGCAAATAATAAATGAAGATTACCGATAATCCCCCAACCAATTTGAGCAATAATGTTTCCGACACGCGCTAGCCATTCTGCGTCACTAATCAAAGGCAGTGAGTTACCAATACTCACCATTAAACCCGCTGCAGGCATAACGGCAATCACAACCATTAGGCATTTACCGAATTTTTGCCAAAACTCAAAACTGAGTAGTTTTTTCATATCAATCCTCCTACAAGATGAGATCTACTTCTACGCCAAAATGGTCGGAAACAATCGGTTTATTTTTTCCATTAAAAATAACCTGACTGGATAAAACCTTTTTTGCCTGATTTAAAAAAATATAATCTAATCGCTTTTCTTGACTATGGCCTTTCCAGCCGTCAATCGCTTTCTCTACAGTGATGCCGCTATCCTTCTGTTCTGCCATTTCAAATGTATCGAATAAGCCTAAGGATTTAATTTGTTGATAAGCTTGCTGATCGCTTATTGCATCGGTATTGAAATCGCCCATCAAGATTTTAAGATTCGCACTTTGACTTCTCTCCACAATATAACGAACATTATCGAGTTGGTTTTCCCCATCACAATTTGGCAAATTGATATGGCAAGAATAACATTCAATTAACTGTCCTTGATATTCTACCGTCACCCCAATAATTTTACGCGAGAGAATCGAGTCAAGACGTTGATGTTGGCTACAATAAAACGCATCAACATCATAAACAGGCAAACGGGTTAAAAACGCAATGCCTTCATCATATTTATCGTAACCAATATGCGAATTGCTCCAAAAAAGCGAATATTTTTGTGCAACGCGTTGATTGATTTTATTCAACAGAATGACACCATAGTTATCTTGCTTTAATGTCGGTGAAATAGCAGGAGCCGACATCAATTGATTAACCTCTTGTAAGGCAATGATGTCATAGCCCTTTTCTACAATAGTATCAGCAAGAATCTCTATTTTTTCCGCTTGGTTAGCTTCTAACCAAGCGTGTACATTCAGGGTAAGTAGTTTCATTGCTTCCCCCTTAGCCCTCACAATGCCAGATGTCTGCATTATATTGAGCAATAGTACGATCTGATGAGAAAAAGCCCGCTTTTGCGATATTGTGAACTACTTTCTCATTCCAACTATCTTGATCTTCATAATCTGCTAAGATTTGTTCTTTCGCGTCGACATAAGCATTAAAGTCAATTAACGTCATAAACCAGTCTTTATTTAATAACTCGTTATAAAGACGTTCTAAACGTGTTTTATTCCCTAATTTCACCACGGCAGGATTAAGAATAAAATCAACCGCTCTTTTAATCTCTTTGTCGTTTTCGTAATATTCTTTTGAAACATAACCTGCTGTTTCATAAAGTTTAATAATGCTTTCTGAGTCTTTACCGAATGTATAGATATTTTCAGCACCAGCTAATTCTGCAATTTCAACATTAGCCCCATCCATTGTGCCTAACGTTAATGCGCCATTCAGCATAAATTTCATATTCCCTGTACCAGAAGCTTCTTTAGAGGCAAGTGAAATTTGTTCTGAAATATCGGTTGCTGGAATCAGTTTTTCCGCCACGCTCACGTTATAGTTTTCCACTAAATGGACGTTTAAATACTTATTCACTTTAGGATCATTATTGACTAACTCAGATAAGCAAAGAATTAAATGAATAATATCCTGTGCAATCACGTAAGCTGGAGCCGCTTTTCCACCGAAAATCACGGTAATTTTACGTTTGGGTAATTTACCTGCTTTAATTTCTAAGTATTTATGAATCACATAAAGCGCATTCATTTGTTGGCGTTTATATTCATGGAAACGCTTAATTTGAGTATCAATGATTGAATTTTCATCTAAATCAATACCTTTATTTTCTTTAAGGTACGCTTTTAATGCTAATTTGTTTTCAAACTTAATTTTCGCTAATTGTTGATGAACCTTTTTATCATCTTTAAAGGCTAACAATTTTTCTAATTTCGTTGCATCATGCAAATACTCATCACCAATCAATTCTTTAATGTAAGCCGCTAATGGTTGATTAGAGAATTCTAACCAACGGCGGAAGGTAATACCATTTGTCTTATTATTGAATTTTTCGGGATATAACGCATAGAACGCTTTAAGTTCTGAATTTTTCAAAATCTCCGTATGTAATGCCGCCACACCATTCACAGAATTTGAAAAGTGGATGTCCATGTGCGCCATATGCACACGTTTTTGTTTATCAATAATTTGTACGGCAGGATCTTTATACTCGGCACGCACTAATTTATCTAATTTTTTAATGATCACCACTAAATGCGGCACCACTTCATCTAAATAAGCGAGTGGCCATTTCTCTAATGCTTCAGCCAAAATCGTATGGTTTGTATAGCCCACCATATTACGTACAATTTCAACGGCTTCAGCAAACTTAATTTTATGTTTTTCTGTTAATAAGCGAATTAATTCAGGAATCACCATTGAAGGGTGAGTATCATTGATCTGAACATACGCATAATCGGCTAAATCATGTAAATTACTGCCACGTTCAATCGCTTCATCAATTAATAATTGTGCTGCATTTGATACCATGAAGTATTGTTGATAAATACGCAGTAATTCCCCATTTTTATCTGAATCATCTGGATAAAGGAATAATGTTAGATTTTCTTCAATCGCAGTTTTATCAAACTCGATACCTTTTTTAATCAGTTTAGGATTCACTGATTGAATATCAAATAAATTGAGATAGTTTTTTGTTTCTTTCTTATAACCTAAAATATCAATGCGATCTAATTTAGAGGTTAACGTAAATTTCTTAAATGGCACCTCATAGCTAATATCGGTTGGAATCAACCAAGAACTATCTTCAATCCAGTCATTAGGCTCCGCATGTTGTTCATTCTTTTTAAAGACTTGTTTAAATAAGCCATAATGATAATTTAAACCGACCCCTTCCGCATTTAAGCCAAGCGTAGACATTGAATCAATAAAACAAGAAGCCAAACGACCTAACCCACCATTTCCTAAAGACGGTTCTGGCTCAATATCTTCAATATGGCTTAATGATTTACCCGCACTTTCTAATTCTGCTTTGATATCTTGATACACACCAAGGTTAATCAGGTTATTAGAAAGTAATTTACCAATTAAAAACTCAGCTGAGATATAGTAAACCTTACGTTTACCTGTGTTTTTAGGTTTATCTGCAGAGAGTGTTTTTACGTAATTTAATAATTGAATATAAGTTTCTTTATCGCTTAATTGTTCAAGCAATTTATTCGTTTTGTTTTTTACAAATGTACTAAATTTAATCATAGGGATTTCCTGATTAGCACGTTGATATAACGTGGTCATTTTTGCTAAAAAGTCTTTTTTATCTTGCGTTAAATCAGATTTCTGCATTCTCCATTGCCAGTTTCCACCAATTGTTGACGGAAGATTCATTCTTGAACTCGCAGGCGAATCTAAAATATCTTGCATCGTTGCAATCGCAGTATTGTTGACCGTTGCAAAGAGCTGACGAATCATTGCTTGGCAAATCGACTCATCATTATGACGGTGCGTATAATCATTGATATATTGCTGCTGTTGAGCGGTAAGATTGTTATACCAACCATTGGTCACATCATTATCATGTGTGCCTGTATAAGCAATAGAATGTGGTATGCAATAATGCGGGCTATCTAAGCTTTTTCCACTGACATCTTCAAAGCCAAATTGCAGAATCTTCATGCCTGGATAATTACAATCTGTAAGTAGCTTTCTGGCTTTATCATCAATGTTACCTAAATCTTCGGCAATAATCGGTAAATCACCCAATTGCTCTTTAACTGCTTTGAATAAATCATAGCCGGGACCTGGCTGCCAACTACCATATTTAGCAATATCTGCTTTTCCATCCACTTGCCAATAATCGGAAAAACCTTTGAAATGGTCGATGCGAAGTACATCATAAATCTTGAAGCTTTCTTCAATGCGGTGAATCCACCAAGCGTAGCCTTGTTTTTTATGTTCTTCCCAATCGTAAAGCGGGTTGCCCCAAAGCTGCCCCGTTGCACTGAATTGATCGGCAGGAACCCCCGCGACAAAAAGCGGATTGCGTTCTTTATCTAATTGGAAGAGTTCTGGTTTTGTCCAAACTTCTACACTATCTGCCGCCACATAAATCGGCATATCACCGATAATCTTAATACCCCTTTGATTCGCGTAATCTTTTAATTCACTCCATTGTTTGAAGAAGAAATATTGCGTCACTTTAAAGTACTGAATTTGATCCACTAACATGGTGCGATATTTTTCTAATGTTTTTGGATCGCGCGCAACGGCTTTTTTATCAGCCCATTTTTGCAATGCTTGATTGCCGAAATGCTCTTTAATTGCCATAAACTCAGCAAAATCGTCTAGCCACAAGCGGTTGTTTTTCTCAAAATTCTTGAAGTCAGATTGGAATGATTGATTCGCTAAAAAATGTTTTACTGCCGTTTCTAAAATTGGACGGCGCGCAGAGAAGATTCGTTCATAATCCACACTAGTTGGATCTTCACCAAAATTGACTGATGCATAATCTGCCTCTTTCAATAACCCCATTTGGGTTAATAAATCAAAATCAATAAAGTGAGTATTGCCTGCGATTGCAGAGAAAGATTGATAAGGAGAATCACCATAGCTGGTGGTGGTAAGTGGAAGAATTTGCCAATAAGTTTGTTTAGTTTCAACTAAAAAATCGACAAACTCATAAGCTGATTGCCCAAAACTACCAATACCAAATGCATTTGGTAGCGAGGTAATGTGCATAAGAACACCACTTGAACGAGTAAGCATAATATTTCCTCTAGGAAGTTATCATTTTGGCTCATTCTAACCTAAACGTATTTTTATGCAACAACTTATACGTAAAAGTTTAAAACATTTTCGTAAAAATATGACTAATATCACATTTTATACGTATAACATTTATGATTTTATGATATGCTATGACGACACCTATGGAACGAACGGTCGATAAAAGGATTAAAAATGAGCAAGTACAAGCAGGTCTATAACGAGATAAAGACCCAAATTAACAATGGTAATTTCGCACCATTGCAAGAGCTCCCGAGTGAAAATGAGCTCATGCAAAACTATGGTTTTTCTAAAGATACTATCCGCAGAGCGCTTTCTTTACTTGAAATTGATGGCTATATTCAAAAACAACAAGGCCGAAATTCGATTGTTTTAGAGCATGACTTATCTAAGCCACAAATGCTTTCTGAAATCAAAACCGTCAGCGAATTAAATAGTGCCTCAACACATCAAGTGAAAACCACATTAACCAGCTTGTATATTGTGCAAGGCGAAGAAGAATTGATGGATATCTTTAACGTCAATGATCAGATCGATTTCTACCGCATTGCTCGTCTGCGTGAAATTGATGGCGAAGCCGTTGAATATGAGGTTTCTTATTTTGATCGCCGCATCGTGCCGTTTATTAGTCGAGAAATCGCAGAACACTCTATTTATCACTACCTGGAAAACGAATTAAAATTAAAAATTAGCCACTCACAACGAAAAATTGTCTTTCGCTATGCAAACAAAGAAGAAAAAAATGCGATCGATCTTGGTGAGTATGACATGGTTGTGAATGTGACGAGTACCACTTATTTGGCTGATGGGCGACCGTTTCAATATGGGAGTATTAGCTATCGACCAGATAAAATTGCATTTACATCAACAGCAAAACGACATGTCTAGTTTTTGTAAATGATAGGTTGTTATTTAAAAAATTCATAAAAAAAAAGTGCGGTTATTTTTAACCGCACTTTTTATTTAAGCTATTTTAACCAAAATTGTCCTTTTAAGAGCTTTCCTAGCGTCATCAGTACTAAGCCACCAATCATCAAGTTAGCAAAGATAAACGCACCGTTTGCCAACCCGCTCAGTACGTTATGATGAACAAAAGAAACTGCCCCGTTTGCTAAAGAAGCTAATCCGAATGAAAAAGACCAAAATCCAATATTCAGCCCTTTTTCACTAATCCAAGGGAAAAGGCGAATTAAAAAGAACATTTGTAAAAAGCCGTATCCCCATAAGAGCTTAACGAAAAGATCGATCTCGCCTCCATTAAGCGATAAGTAAGCCGATGAGCCCACAAATGCTGGCGCGAGAATGATCCCCATGGTTGGACGAAATTGTGGTTCAATCTGCAACACGCGTAAACGTTGGAATAATACCGGTTCATAAATAATCCAAGCAATCATCCCTGCACCTAAGAACAAATAGCCTAAATCTTGATAGCCTAACAAGGCTAATGATGAGGCACTTGTAAAGTTAGTCGCCACAGAGGGCAAATAAAATGGTGGCAGTGCCGATTTCTGCTCAAATGTGCCATCTTTCCATAACGCACTAATACGCACTGAAGCAAACAATAATTGCCCAATTGTCCCGATCCAAATTAATCCCTCACCAATGAGAGGAAACCAACGATACAGAATATCCCCGCTTAACATCGTTGTAATCGGTATTAAGGCAAGAAAAGAAAAACGTATCGGACAACAATATTCATCTCGTACTTCGTGAGAGAAATAAATCATTTTATAAATATAAAGTAAGACGAAAAGTGCCCATACTGAAACAGACGTTATGCCAATAATATCACTCACATCCCGAGAAAAAGAGAGCGTATCGCCCACATGCAGCCAAGCTAAAGACAAGGCACCCAAGCCTAATGGAATCGCGAAATACCCAGTTGGCAAAGGAAAAGGTCGTTTATCAGTCATGATTATTCTCCTAAAATTGGTACCTTATAAGATTACCCATAAATGCACGAATATTGATGTGGATTTATCTCAAAGACTAGAATAAAAATCTCATTTCTCTAAATGAAAGAAAGGGCTAATAAACATTAGCCCTAAATTGAATTAATATATTGTTAATTATTTGCAGATCACTTCTAATCCGCCCATGTAAGGACGTAATACTTCTGGCACAGTAATTGAGCCGTCTGCATTTTGATAGTTCTCAAGCACAGCCACTAATGTACGACCTACTGCCAAACCAGAGCCATTCAATGTATGCACTAAGCGAGTTTTCTTATCACCTTTTGCTTTGCAACGTGCTTGCATACGGCGTGCTTGGAAATCCCACATATTAGAGCAAGAAGAAATCTCACGGTAAGTATCTTGTGCTGGCACCCACACTTCTAAGTCGTAAGTTTTGCAAGAACCAACGCCCATATCACCAGTACAAAGTAATACTTTACGATATGGTAGATTTAAAAGTTGTAATACTTTTTCTGCGTGGCCTGTTAATTCTTCAAGCGCTTCCATCGATTTATCTGGATCGACGATTTGTACCATTTCCACTTTGTCGAATTGGTGCATACGAATTAAACCACGGGTATCACGACCATAAGATCCCGCTTCAGAACGGAAACATGGTGTATGTGCGGTCATTTTGATTGGCAAATCTGCTTCATCAACAATCACATCACGTACAAGGTTAGTTACCGGCACTTCCGCTGTTGGAATTAATGCGTAAGGCTGTTCGCCTTCTAGCGCTAAAGTATGGAATAAATCTTCACCGAATTTTGGTAATTGACCTGTACCATAAAGGGTCGCATGATTAACTAAATAAGGCACGTAAGTTTCTAAATAACCATGTTGTTCGGTATGAAGATCTAGCATAAATTGTGCTAATGCACGGTGCATTTTAGCAATTTGACCTTTCATGACCGCAAAGCGCGCACCTGCTAATTTAGCTCCTGCTGCAAAATCTAAGCCATTTGCCTCTTCACCTAATGACACGTGATCTTTGATCTCAAAATCAAATGTACGCGGCGTACCCCAACGTAAAATTTCTTTATTTTCAGTGTCATCTTTACCTAATGGCACTTCATCCGCAGGGATGTTTGGAATGCTTAACACGATTTGATTGATTTCTGCTAACACGGCATCAAGTTGAGTTTTCGCTTCGTTAAGCTGTTCACCCATGTTATCCACTTCAGCCAATAATGGCGCAATGTCTTCACCTCGTGCTTTTGCCGCACCAATGGCTTTGGAACGCGCGTTACGTTCTGCTTGTAATGTTTCAGTTTTTACTTGTAAATCTTTGCGTTGTTCTTCTAATGCGGTAAGTTTTTCCGTATCAAGAATAAAGTTACGTTTTACTTTTAATTTTTCTGCTACTTCAGCCAGATTATTACGGAGTAAATTTGGATCGATCATTGGAATTCCCTATTTTTCATTATGAAACAGATACCTTTATTCTAGCGCGCTTTCACCAAATAAACCAGTTAAAAGCCTGATTTTTCTTTTATTAATTCTTTCAAAAACATCAAATTTTATGACCTCACTTTGCCATGATTTAATTTTGTGATCTCTGTCAAATTCTGAGAATGAGACACTAGAAACAGCAAAAAAAAGTTCTATAATGAAAATGAACGTTAACCAAGAGGAGTAACCTATGTTTCCTGAATTTCGCGATTTAATCACTAAGCTTAAAAACAAAGATGCTTATTTTGATCGCTTGTTTGAAAAGCACAATGCATTAGACCAAGATATCAAAAATAAGATTGATAACATAGAACTCGCAACTCATACGGAAATTGAGAACTTGAAAAAAGAAAAATTACGGATTAAAGACGAGCTCTATCAATACTTGAAAAAGAAAGCAGCTGAGTAATTGGTTTAATGTAAAGACAAAGTGCGGTGAAATTTACCGCACTTTTTTGTTTTTATGACGTTTTGCTTTTTTGAGAGCCAAGATAAATTGCGACTAATGTCAGCACAGCCCCCGCCCATTGCCAATAATTGATGGGCTTATCCAATCCAAAATAATCAATCACAAGTGCCACCACCGGTTCAGAAAGAAGCAATAAACCGGTTAAACCTAAAGATAAGTAAGGAATGGTATAAGCAATCATTCCCCACGCTAAGCATTGCATCACCGTACCATAAATAAATACCAATCCCCAATCGGTAAATGTGGTTGGATAAAGGTTATCGTAATTAAAAATAAACGAAGGAATAATTAAGACCAAAGCACCACTCACGCTCAGAATAAACATTAATGGAAATAAAGCCGTTGGCTCTTCTTCGTGCACCTTTTTAATCATAATCATTGAAGCCGCAAGCATGCCTGCAGAAATGAGCCCAATGATAATGCCGTACAAGCCTTCAAAATTATGTTGTAGCTCTTCCCCTGAGATTAAAACAACACCAACAACCGCTAAAAATAGACTTAACATTTGTAATTTGCTTTGACGTTCGCCAAAGAATAAATACCCAATTGCCGCCAAGAAGAAAATCTGTAAGCTATTCAACAAGGTTGAAATGCCTGGCCCCACTGCATATACACTTTCATGCCAAAAAGATAAATCAAAGGCTAAAAAGATACCAGAGAATACGGCATACATGGTCGCTTTACGGCTTTTAGGAAAACGCTGTCTTTTTAATTTCATTAAAAACCAGAAAATAAAAGAGGCAATGAGTAAGCG
>ERZ773031.924-NODE-924-length-15285-cov-9.361523_pt1 | contig 15285 bp, 18 predicted proteins | sample MGYA00511666_ERZ773031 | MGnify/ENA primary metagenome ERZ773031 (study PRJEB29015, sample SAMEA2738135) | human oral metagenome | biome: human oral; feature: human-associated habitat; material: saliva | place: China | collected 2250 ...
AGTGCCTTTATTCCAGATTTTTGGATCATGGTCAATTATAATCTGGTTTTCTTCGTGGCCTTCTTTTGTTTTGGTATCTTGAATAGGCGACCCCTCCTCATTTTTCTTGGTTTGGCCTTCTTATCACCCTATGTTCATGACTTGTTAAACCTCGATTTTGCACAGTGGAATCTCTTTAGTGGTATCTTTCTAATTGGCTTGGCCTTAGAGCTTTTTTATGGCCGTAGTCAAAACAAAGGCCTTACTAAAGACTATAAGGTTAATAAGAACGACCAAGAGGGACCTCATATTTCTGTTAAGACCTATATGGCTGAGGATAGGTATCGCATCTATTCTCAAGAAGTCGAAACAGTTGATATGAATCTAGCTTTTGGTGAGCTTTGGTTGGATTTGAGTCAGGCCAGCTTTGCGTCAGATCAGGTAGCTGTTCATCTTGATGCTAAGTTTGGTGAAGTTCATATCCGACTTCCTCACGGCTGTGTCATGGATGCCACTGGAATTTCACATCCTCTGTCATCTGTAAAGGTGGATCGTTTTGAATCTGATTTCGAGCAAGTTGAAACAAGGCTTCATCTGAGCGGAAGTCTCTTCTGTACGGAGTTGGAAGTGGAGTATTAAGGGAAGTCCAATGATGTCAGCGATATTGTCAAGCATGGCATCTATATAAAAGAAAGGAAAGCATTGATGGGTGAGACAGTTATTCAGGTTTCTTCTCTTGGAAAACGTATCAAGGGAAAGACCATTTTAGAGGATATTAGTTTTGAGATAAACAAGGGCGATTGTGTGGCCTTGATTGGACCTAATGGGGCAGGTAAGACTGTCTTGATGTCCTGTATTCTTGGCGATAAAAAACCGAGCAGTGGTCAGGTCCTCATTGATGGTAAGGCAGGTAAGGCCAAAAATAAAATTGCGGTTCTCCTTCAGGAAAATACCATTCCAAATAGTTTGAAAGTGGAGGAACTGATTGCCTTCTTCCAATCTATCTCTGATAATCCCTTGACCAATCAAGAGGTACAAGAGCTCTTACAATTCAAGGAAGACCAGTACCAGCAGTTTGCGGATAAACTCTCTGGTGGGCAAAGACGTCTTCTAGCTTTTGTCCTTTGTTTGATTGATAAACCGAAAATCCTCTTTTTGGATGAACCGACAGCGGGTATGGATACATCTACTCGTCAGCGTTTCTGGGAGATTGTCAATGACTTGAAAAGAGCTGGGACAACTATCCTCTATTCCTCTCACTATATCGAAGAAGTGGAACACACGGCTGACCGCATCTTAGTCCTCCATCAAGGGAAACTCATCAGAGATACCACGCCATACGCTATGCGACACGAAGAGAAAGAGAAGCAGGTCACTCTTCCAAGTAGCTTTGTTAACATTGTTCACGGACTATCAGACATCTATGAGCTTACTGAGAAGAGGGATGTCATCAGCTTCATGACCAAAGATATCGAAAAGGTATGGCAAAGTCTTGAAGAAGCGGGTTGTGGAATCTCTGATATTGAAATTCAAAATAAAACACTCTTGGATAGCCTATTTGATTCAACAAGGGAGAACAAGGCATGAAAGCATTACTAAAAATTGAATGGATTAAAACGTGGCGAAGTTGGCCAGTCTTTATCATGGGAATCGGGATACCTGTCGGATTTTTCCTCCTTTTTTCTAGTATCTTCTCAGCACCTACTCCAGAAGCTCAAAAAGAGTTTTTGCTGTCTTATATGCTGACCATGACTGGCTTCTCCATGTCTAGTTTTGGTTTGTTTACCTTTCCCTATATGTTGCAAGAGGACCGAATTGAACACTGGTTGACCTATATCGAGCACTCAAAGGTTAGTATTGCAGCTTATTATCTTTCTAAAATCTTTCGTGTGCTTCTAAACTTTATGGTTGCCATCATTGTGACCTTTTGTGTAGGTGCCTTTTTCCGAGATGTAGAGATGCCATTCTTTAGATGGGTAGGGTCAGGTGCTCTCTTACTTTTGTCCGGTCTGCTCTTTCTAGCTTTTGGTTTACTTATCGCTCAGATTAAATCTCAACAATTCATGTCTCTTGTGGCAAATATTATTTACCTTGTCTTGCCTATAGTGAGTGGTTCATGGGTTCCTATTTCCATGTTCCCTAAGTGGGTTCAGAGCATCTCTGAGTGGACGCCTGTCTATCATGTTAATGAGTTGGTCGTTAATTTTGCAAAGGACGGGAAATTTTCATGGAAATCACTTTTGTTTATTTTGGCTTATACTGTAGTAGCAACAGGGCTTGCACTCTTTATCAAGTCTCAAAGAGAAAGTGATCGAGGTTAAAGGAGAAATAATGGATATTTGGCAGAAAATGTATGAAAAGGCTCAAGCCTTGTATCAGCCACAGGAAGTCTCAGACTTTGTCTATGCTAGACACGTTGTGGCTGCCGTTGAGGCTGAAGATGGACAAATTTTTACAGGCTTTTGTATGGAAGGAACTTGTGGTGTTTTCCATCTATGTGCCGAAAGGGCTGCCCTTTTCAATATGTATCAAGAAACTGGTCAAACTAAGGTTAGGCGAATTATCGCCTTTCGTGACCAGCCACCTCATGGTGGACCATCTGGTATGCCTTGTGGGGCTTGTCGAGAATTTCTAATGGAACTCCATCCTGACAATCGTAACTTGGAGTTTATGGTTGACTATGAAACACGTCAAATCATTACTTTGGGCGAATTATTGCCACTATGGTGGGGAGAAGAACGGGCTCAACAGTTTGAAGAAAACTCGCAAGAAAAGGCTTAACGTTTATAGAAATCACAAAATCCTCGCATCTTAAGTGTGAGGGTTTATTTTTTTTGAAATTAATTTCAGAAAATTCGAAATTTACCTTGGAATTCAAAATGAAAGTGCTATACTATTCTGTGAAAATAGAAAGAAGGTTTCATTATGGAGTCACTTGTATCTTTTAGTAAATGGCTCAGCAAATGGTTTACTGTAGCTGTTATCCTCTGGGCGGCCTTTAACTATGCCCTTCCCGCAACTAGTAGTTGGGTCATTCCCAATACGGCTTATCTACTTGGTTTGATTCTCTTTGGTATGGGACTTACCTTAACTACTGAAGATTTTAAACGTATTGCTAAGCATCCAATTCCAGTTGTCCTTGGGACTGTTGCCCACTATGTCATCATGCCTGGTTTGGCTTGGTTACTTTGTATGATTTTCCATCTGAAAGGTGCGACAGCAGCAGGGGTTATCCTTGTCGGCTCTTGTCCAAGTGGGACTTCATCTAGTGTTATGGCCTTCCTTTCAGGTGGGGATGTTGCCTTGGATGTCTCTATTGAAACCCTCTCAACTCTCTTGGCACCACTCATGATTCCAACCCTATTGTCATTCTTGGCTGGTCAGTACGTGAGTGTCCCTGCTCAAAGCCTCTTCCTTAGTACCTTGCGTATCGTGGTTGTCCCTATTATCTTGGGTGTGCTTGTTCACTCAATCTTTGGTAAGAAAATCGATGCCATCATCAAGATTATGCCTTTGATTTCTCAAGCTGCCATCCTCTTGATCGTTGGAGCAGTTGTTTCTGCCAACCATGCCAATATTTTCACAGCAGCGACAGCCCTTGTCATTCCAGTCGTTATGCTCCACAATCTTTGTGGTTATGCCCTTGGTTTGGAAGAGCCCCAACAAAAAGCTATTACCTTCGAAGTGGGGATGCAAGACTCAAGTCTTGGAGCAACCCTTGCTATGAAATATTTCGTGCCACAAGCTGCGATCCCATCAACTATCTTTAGTATTTGGCACAATATCTCAGGTTCTATCCTCTCATCATGGTGGAAGAACCATTCAAAAAATAATTAGTAAGATATAAGATAAATGAAAAGCTGACCTTGGGTTGGCTTTTTTTCTTGATACAGAATTTTAAGATTTTCTCCAAAAAGATTGTTATGTCATGCTTTGAAGAATTTTTAGCTCATGGTTCATTTGAAATAGTTTATCTATCTCTTGGGTCTGACCTTAGGTCGGCTTTTTTACGTCACATGACAAATGTCATGTCATGTCATGACATCTGGTGCTAAAAAGAGAATGACCAAAAAGATATACTTTAGTCATAACTTAGAAATAATAAAAAACGAAAGAGGTCATCTCATGAAAATCAAAACATCTTACCTTATCTACGCTGTTATCGGAACTGTCTTTGCTGGACTTAGCATGTTTACTGACATCTTTGAAAAAGGGAACTTTGAAGCTATCTTCTCAAATTTGGGTATGATTATTGGCTTGTCTATCTCAGCTTACATTCTTATCACTATGGCTAAAAGTTTTATCGATCTTGTCATTAATGAATTGAAAAACTAAGAGGCCCAGTATGAAATTATTGAAAATACTGAGCATCATGCTCCTAGCGGCAATTTGGACCATCCTCTTTGCCTATGTCCTACTTCATGGCAGCAGTGATATTCTCTACAGTGTCATGGGGGTATCTGTTGCAGCTTGTTATGTCTTTTTAGCCTTCTATCAAAAGAAAGGAAATCACACACATGAGTGAAGCAATCCTTCAAGTCACAAATCTTGTCAAAAAAATCAAAGGAAAAACAATTTTAGACCATATTAGCTTTGAGGTGGGACAAGGAGACTGTCTTGCCTTAATCGGGCCCAATGGTGCTGGTAAAACGACCTTAATGTCCTGCATTCTTGGTGATAAGAAAGCCAGTAGCGGTCAAGTCTTTATCAAGGGCAAAAAGGGAAAAGCGCAAGATCAAATTGCTGTTCTCCTTCAAGAAAATACCATTCCCTCACAACTAAGAGTTAAGGAACTGATTGCTTTTTTCCAAGATATTTCTGAAAATGGCTTATCTATAGAAGAGATACAAGCACTCTTACAATTCAAAGACGACCAGTATCAGCAGTTCGCAGACAAACTCTCAGGGGGACAAAAACGTCTTCTTGCCTTTGTCCTCTGTCTTATTGGCAAGCCTGACATTCTCTTTTTAGATGAACCGACAGCAGGGATGGACACTACGACACGCCAACGCTTTTGGGAAATCATCAATGATCTGAAAAAGTCAGGTGTGACCATTCTTTATTCGTCCCACTATATTGAAGAAGTGGAACACACAGCTGACCGTATCTTGGTCCTCAATCAAGGGAAACTCATCAGGGATACTACACCATATGCCATGCGTAGCGAGGAAAAGGAAAAACAAGTCACTTTACCAAGTCGCTTTGCGCCAAGTCTTGATAAACTGGCAGCCATTTATGAAGTAACTGAAAAACGTGATGTTGTAACCTTTATGACTAAAGATATTGAAAGTATTTGGAGTAGTTTACAAGCTCAAGGCTGTCGCATTTCTGACATTGAAATTCAAAATAAGACACTTTTAGATAGCCTATTTGATAGCACAAGGGAGGACAAGGCATGAAAGCACTACTTAAAATCGAATGGATAAAAACATGGCGCAGTTGGCCTGTCTTTATCATGTCTATCGGAATGCCCGTCGGATTTTTCCTCTTGTACTCAGGTATGGAAATGAGTCCTGACCCAGAGTCACAAAAAGCCTTTATCTTGTCTTATATGTTGACGATGACAGGATTTTCTATGTCCAGCTTTGGTTTCTTTACCTTTCCCTACATGCTTAGAGAGGATCAAACGGAGCATTGGTTAACCTACATCGAACATTCAAAAATCAGTATTCAGGCCTACTACCTATCAAAAATCTTCCGAGTTCTTATGAACTTTATGGTTGCTATCATCGTAACTTTCTGTGTGGGAGCTTTTGTGCGTGATGTTAAGATGCCATTATCACATTGGCTTGGTTCAGGTGCTCTTTTACTCTTGTCAAGCTTAGTCTTCCTATCCTTTGGTTTGCTCCTAGCTCAAATTAAGTCTCAACAAATCATGGCAATTGTCGGAAATATCGTCTTTCTTGGACTTGCTATTATCGGTGGCTCTTGGATGCCAGTAACCATGTTTCCAAAATGGGTTCAGCACATTTCTGAGTGGACACCCATCTATCATATCAATCAATTGGTGGTCAATTTTGCGAAAAAAGGGGAATTTTCATGGAAATCACTCATTTTTATCTTGGTCTATGCTACAATAGCTACAGGCTTAGCCCTTTTTATCAAATCTTACAGAGAAAGTGACCATGTTTAGAACATACCAGAAAAATGATTTTGCTTATTTTGTTAGTCTGATTTTCCTAGTCTTCCCGATCTTTGGAGTTTTTGGTGGGTATTTTCCAGTCTGGACCCTGTTATTGACAGGTTTGTTTTCCATCGCTTATCTCCTTATGGTGTATTTGAAACAAGCCTATAGCAAGTGGATTCCCTTTCTGTGGTTTTACACTTTAGCTTACATTATCTTTATGTCCATGACCTTCGAGGGGGGCATGATGTGGTTTGTTTTTTTCAATGTCAATCTTCTCGTTTGGCGCTTTGAGGATAGCATATCATCTTATCGATTCTTTTCCTTTCTAGTGACCCTCTTGATTTTGACGTCATCATCCTTCCTATTGACAGACGATTTGAGTACCCACCTCATGTCTATGGCTATTACCTTATTTTCTTTGGGAATGTACTATTTTCAAAACCGTATACGTCAGGAGAGAAAGATGGAAGAGGCCCTTGCGGAGCAGAATCGGACCATTAATATCCTGTCAGCTGAAAATGAGCGTAATCGTATCGGCCGTGATTTGCACGATACCTTAGGGCATACCTTTGCCATGATGAGTCTCAAAACTGAGTTGGCTTTGAAACAGATGGACAAGGAACAGTATGATGCTGCTAGGAAGAATCTGGAAGAATTGAACCAGATTAGCCGAGACTCTATGTACGAGGTACGTGAGATTGTCAATAAGCTCAAGTACCGAACGGTGGCAGAGGAGTTACTGGAACTCGAGCGACTCTTTGACCTATCTGATATTGTCTTGACCGTGGATAGTAGTCTTGACTTAGACGGCCTGTCACCTGTTAGCCAGTCGACCTTGTCCATGGTGCTTCGTGAATTGGCCAATAATGTTATCAAACATAGTCAGGCGGATAGCTGTCAGATTCGTCTAAGACGTGATTATGGTATTGTCCTTGAATTCGAGGATGATGGTTGTGGCTTCAAGGAAGTCACAGGGCAAGAGCTACACAGTATTAGGGAGCGCCTCAGTTTGGTAGATGGAGACTTGGAAATCCTGTCTCAATCGCATCCAACAATCATTCGTGTGCATTTGAAAGAGGGAGGAAAAGCATGAAATTATTAGTCGCCGAAGACCAGTCAATGTTGAGGGATGCCCTCTGCCAACTCCTCATGTTGGAAGATGATGTCCAAGAGGTCCATGCAGCCAGTGATGGCCAAGAAGCCATTACTCTCTTGGAAAAAGAAGAAGTCGACGTTGCCATTTTAGACATTGAAATGCCAATAAAGACTGGACTTGATGTTCTTGAGTGGATCCGTAGCAACCAAAGAGAAACGAAGGTCGTTATAGTGACCACCTTCAAACGAAAAGGCTATTTTAAACGAGCCCTTGCAGCCCACGTGGATGCCTACGTACTCAAAGAGCGTTCCATCAGTGACCTCATGGGGACCATCCATACCGTCCTAGCAGGTCAAAAGGAGTACTCGCCAGAGCTAGTTGAAGGTGTCGCCTTTGATAATAATCCACTCAGCCAACGTGAACAAGAAGTCTTGGCCATGGTAGCTCAAGGATCAACCAACCAAGAAATCGCCGAAAGCCTCTTTCTCTCAAACGGGACCGTCCGAAATTACATGACAGCCATCCTAACCAAACTCGATGCAGGAAATCGAACAGAAGCCGTCCGCATTGCCAAAGAAAAAGACTGGCTAGGGTGAGGAGAAATAGATAAGAATGAAGTCACCATATGGTGGCTTTTCTTATGCCTTATAATCTATCTAAACATTCACAAGCAAGCAAAGTCAAGACATGGTAAAATGGAGTGAGTTGTGCTTATTTAAGTGAGCAAAATACAAAGACGATTACCAAACAGGATGAAATCAGAAATGAAAAAATCAATCTTTAAAGCCAGTTTTGAAGAAAGTCTCAACCTCGAAGATGATGGGTTTGTTCAGTATCAAAACAAGGATGTTTTCTCTAGGTTGGAACCCTATTACAAACAGGGAAAACCGACAATAAAACTACATCTTCAAAGTCTTTTGATGACTTTGGTTGGCCCTATCTTTATCAATTCCATGTTTTTAGTTTTCTCACTATCCCTTCATGACTCTGATCCTAAAGATTTAACTCTCGCTATTTCTCAATATCCGCTATTAACAGCGGATGTCTATTTAGTCTCTTTCTTAATTTGGATTTTCATCATACTGATAGCAAAAGGTATTAAAAGAGCCTATTTACTGCCCTATCGTTTGCATTTTCATGTACTAACATACCTCATTTGGTTCTGTCTTGAATTTAACCTTCTAATGATTGATGTGGCATTGCCGACCTTAACAAATTGGTTCATGCTTGTTCTCTTTGTTTTGCTTGTACTATCAGGATTACTGATGTTAAGGCTTAAAATAGATAGTCTCAAGAACTTGATATATGGTGTCAATCCCGCACCTATCCTACCCAATCGACTTGTCAAAAAATTGATGACTTTTGGAGCAGGGTTTCTAGGTTTTACAGTGATTGTGAATATCCTGTTAAAACGTTTACCTATAACCTTTTCAACCTTGGTAGAGGGAATAGGACTTTTAGGAATGTGGATTATTCTCAATCTGACAATAATGGCTTTTCTGATTTTTATGGAATGTCCATGCTACCTCCAAGCCTACTACAAATGGAAATACCCTGAAGAATATCGTGAATGGGAAGGTAAGTCATTAGAAGACTGGTATGGCAAGAAGTACCTGAAGAAACACAAGGAGTTGTTGGAAGCTAAAAATGAAGAAAAAATCAATCTTTAAGGCAAGTTTTGAAGAGAGTTTAAATTTATTAGACGATGCTTCGCTTCAGTATATAAAAAAAGACTATTACGAAAAACTTGGAAAAGGTTTAAATAATGGAAAGCCAAGTATTGGCTTTAGAATAAAAAGTATTCTCTACAGTATTTTGTTTGTATTTGGAGGGAATTTTCTCCTTGCCTTATTTGCCTTTTCTTTAAACGATGCAGATCCTAAGGATTTAACTCTGCCAGTTCACAAGCCGTCCCTGTTGACCCCTGAATTATTCCTTATTTGTTGTTTTATTTGGCTATCATTCGTTCTTATTGGAAAATTTGTACGAAAACCATTTCTTCGTCCATACAGATATCGCTTTCATATCGAGACCTTTTTATTTTGGTTCTGTCTTGAATTCAATCTCTTGGGAATAACTATAGTCCTCCCGACCCTAACCTCATTAGGAATTTGGTTTATTTACATTCTCTTGTTTATCATTGCCCTGATATTCCTCCGTATGGAGAAAAGAAGTTTGACCACTTGTTTTTTCGGTGAAGAGGCGAGAGAAACTCTTGTTGATAGAATAGCAGGTCTAATCGCCACCTATGGTTCAGGAGTGCTAGGGTTTGCTGTAATCATCAAAATAATCCTGTCGCATTCGGGAGTAGCAGTCTCACAAAGTTTGACTCTATTAGGCTTGTTTTTGACATGGCTAATCATAGATATTGGATTCTTGGCAATGGTTATCTTTATGGAGTTCCCTTTCTTTTTAGAAGGTTTCTACAAATGGAAGTATCCAGAAGAATACCGTGAATGGGAAGGTAAATCATTAGAAGACTGGTACGGCAAGCGGTACTTGAAGAAACACAAGGAGTTGTTGGAAGCTAAAAATGAAGAAAAAATCAATCTTTAGTGCAAGTTTTGAAGAAAGTTTAAATCTATTAGATGATAGAGTCTCAGGAAAATATGCAGAGGATCTTTATCAAGATGCTTTAAAAAAAGAAAAGTACAGAGGGACAATGAAGTCGTATGTTTGGTTAGTAATCTTGACGATCTTATTTATAATCGGTCCTAATTGGTTGATTGTTGCTTTAAATGATTATTTATTTTATCATGCTAATCCTAAAGATTTAACAGTAGGCTTGTCCGAAATCAATTTTCTTCCCTACTGGGTATTTTGGATGGGACTGGCAATATGGCTTTTACTGATTATATTAGGGAAGCGATTCAACCAACAGTTCATTTTGATCTATAGAGGTCAATTTCATTTTATGGTTTCCTTTATAATATGGCTTCTAATTGAGTTAAATCTTCTATTGTTGAATTTACTTTATGGTCTATTTGGATATTTGGGAATGGCCGCTTTTGAAGGACTGATTCTTTTTATAATCATTTACCTGATACGTGATAAGACTACCTCATTGCTAAATTTATTATATAGTGGTACCGAAATAGAGAGTCCAACTGATAGATTGTTTAATAGAGTATTTAGATTTATTGTCAAGTATGGTGGAATAGTCGTAGCACTCTGGATAATTTTTCGTACGATATTTTCGGATTCAATAAGAAATGCAGATAGTTTGGTTGGAGGATTAAGCGTTCTATTTTTATTTCTAGTGTTCAATATATTAATAGCTGCCTTTGAAATTTATTTCATGTTCCCCTACATGTTGCAGGGCTACTACAAATGGAAGTATCCTGAAGAATACCGAGACTGGGAAGGCAAGTCAGTTGAAGAATGGTATGGGAAGAAGTATAAGGGCAAGTTTAAGTGAAAAAATTGAATTAATCAAAAAGCATCTGAGTTCAACTTCAGATGCTTCTTTGATTGGTATTGTATAAAAATAATTATATTAGTGTTTCTGATACAATTTCTATTTTGTATTTAAATCTTTTTCCATTTCTATTTTAAGATTTTTGATGAAGACTTGGTCGCCAAAAGCCTCCGCTAGTAGGATTGCTTTATTATATAGCTCAGTTGCTTTATCTCTATTGTTCTCATAGAACAGATAATATTTTGCTTCAAGCATTGCTATCCCAGGTTGATAGGAATGTTGCATAATAGAATCCATGACCTCGTACATTTTATCAACAATAGTTTTCATGTTTTTATAGTCATGATGCATAACATAAATCCCAGCTATAGCTGATAAAGCCCCCAATAGTTCCACATTGGATAATTCATCACCTTGCAATCTTTGTTTTATTAACTTCATTCGAAAATGCTCAATTGTAGCTTTATCATATGAAGAACCTTGACATTGTACAGAGTAATATTTTATCAACAAAAGGTCATTCAAGGTGTACTCTTCTTTTTTCAATACCTGATTCAAATAGTCTTCAAATACAATCTCAACAAGATCTTCTTTCTTCTCTTCAGAGATAAAATTCAGGGTTCTTTCAATGATATCGATGGTTAGAAGTTCGTCCTCTGGCAGAATATCAATATAGTTGTCGTAGAGGTCTTCAATATCCTGCAGCTTTTTCTTGATACGTTCCGGGTCGCCATAGACAGGAGACTTCATGAGTTTATATTTAGCCTGATAATAGTCTTTAGGAATGTCTAGTTTTGTTTCACCTAATAAGTAGTTGAGAGAAACACCCAATTTATCACTGATGTATTGCAGTTTGACAATAGTTGGTAAAGAACGCCCGAGCTCAATTCTCATCAGTTGTTTTACTGTTAATTCTTCTTCGGTATCACAAACGTGCTCACGTGTTAACCCTTGACGTTCACGTTCTTCTCGAATTCTTTTTCCAATCTCGATTTTAATCTCTTCAGACATCTGTATTTTCCTTAAGTTTTAATTATATAATAATATACCTTAAAATCATGTGAATGAAAAGACTATAAGAAGTTGTCTGTTTAATAGTTAGAGTAAAAGAGGGGGAATAAACAAAACAACCATCTAACACTCAGTTTAGATGGTTGTGGTTTTGAATTAAGATATTTTTCGTAATCTCTTAGATTGTAAAATGGTCAGTGAACTAAAAAGGAGTAACCAGACTAGGAGAGATAGTGAGCTAGCTACTTGGTCCTGCCACTTAAAAGCTTCAAGCTGGCTTATAGATTTCGTGAATAGTCCCATATAACTATACTTTACAACATTATCAAAACCTTTACTGATCCCTGAAAGCATTGGAATAAACATACTAATCATTGTTACTGGAACACTAATCACCTGAGCCGATACTTGCGTTTTGCTGATTAAGCCAATGAAAAGATTGATAAGCATGATCACTAAAGCAGTAGCAAGTGAGATGATAAGATAAGCACTATAATTATTTTCAATATTTAGTTCTAGTATTCTCGGAATAGCAGTTGTCATCACTAAGCTAATAAGCACTGGGTAAAACAAAACTGAAAGGATATAGTTCCTACTGTTAACACCACTTAAAAACAAAGTTCTTAAAATATTTTTTTCCTTTTCTTCGGAAACAATAGTACTGATTGGATTTCCAACTGATAAACTCAAAGATAAAGCTAAACATATGCCTAATAGATTCACTTTCATTGAATTGTTTAGATTACCTTGAATCTCATAAACATATTTGTAGAGAAAGGCAAGTCCTAAAGGAAGGAGGATTTGTAGGATAATGGTTTTGTTAGATTTGATAACTCGTTTTCTAAGCCATAGTAAAGATTTTAATTGGTTAAACATTAAGTTTTCCTCCTGTCAGTTGAATGAAAATATCTTCTAAAGTTGGTTCACATGAGTGGATGGTTTGAATATCTTGAGTAGCAGTAAGATGATTTAATTCAGAGAAGGAAACCACTTTATCTTGACCTGAGTAGTAGGTCACTTTTACCATCTTATTGGTATTATATTTCTGAATAAGTTCAGCAGGTTTTCCTTCTTCAACAATCTTCCCTTTATTTAAAAGTACAATCTTATCGCATAAAATGGTAGCCTCGTGCATATCATGTGTCGTCAGAAAAATGGTTGTTCCTTGTTGTTTTAGTTCTTCAATAAGAGCATGAATAGTTTGAGACGTTGATGGATCTAGTCCAGAAGTAGGTTCATCAAGAAAGAGAACTTTTGGCTTGTTTATGATAGCTCTCACTAAAAGCATCCGTTGTTTCATACCTGTGGAGAGCTTTTCTGCCAAGGTTTTACGATGGTCATAAAGACCTACACGTTTTAACAACTCATCAACATACTCTGTCGAAACATTATAGAGTTTTGCGAAGAATAGAAGATTGTCATAAAGTGTCAATTTTTCATAAAAACCACTATTTTCAGTGATTAAACCAATCTTTGATAAATCATCTTCTTTTAACTGAGGGGATGATTTGCCCAAAATATAAGTTTCTCCCTGACTAGGAGTGAGTTGACCTGTTAAGATATTGATTGTTGTCGTTTTACCAGATCCTGATGGCCCAAGGAAACCTAGAATTTCACCTTTTTCAACTGTGAAGTTTAGATTTTCTATTGCTTTATATTTTTGAAATTCTTTGGTTAACTGTTTTGCTACGATAAGGTTTGTCATATCTTGATTTCTCCTATTTGATTATATGAACGAGTATAAACAAAAAAATAACGAATCAAAAGGACATCTATGTCACTTTGATTCGTTACTTGTATCTAAATCATTTTCCATTTCCATTTTAAGATTTTTGATGAAGACTTGGTCACCAAAAGCTTCGGCTAGTACGGTAGCTGTATTATAGAGCTCGGTTGCTTTATCTCTATTGTTCTCATAGAATAGATAATATTTGTTCTCATAGAATAGATAATATTTCGCTTCAAAAACAAGTACTGCGGGTTTATAAGCTTGTTGAAGTGTCTTATCAATAAGAACATACATTTTATCAACAACAGACTTCATTTCTTTATAGTCATGATGCATTACATATATCCCAGCTATAGCTGATAAAGCACCTATCAGTTCAACATTAAACAGCTCTTCACCTTGTAATTCTTGATTAATTAATTTTCGTCTAAATTTTTCAATTCTCTCTTTATCATAGTCATAATCCTGACATCGAAATGCATAGTATGAAATTAATAGAAGGTCATTTAAGGAATATGCTTCTTTTTTCAAACCTTGAACCAAATAGTCTTCAAATATAGATTCAATAAGACTTTCTTCCTCACTAATCATAAAATTCAGGGTTCTTTCAATGAGATCAATAGCTAAAAGCTCGTCCTCTGGTAGCACATCAATATAGTTGTCGTAGAGTTCCTCAATATCTTTTAGCTTTTTCTTGATACGTTCCGAGTCACCATAGACAGGAGACTTCATAAGTTTATATTTAGCCTTGTAATAGTCTTCAGGAATGTCTAGTTTTGTTTCACCTAACAAATAGTTGAGGGAAACACTCAATTTATCACTGATGTATTGAAGTTTGACAATAGTTGGTAAAGAACGCCCAAGCTCAATTCTCATCAGTTGTTTGACGGTTAATTCTTCTTCGGTATCACAAACTTGCTCACGTGTTAACCCTTGACGTTCACGTTCTTCACGAATTCTTTTTCCAATCTCGATTTTAATATCTTCTGACATACATAATTCCTTATGATTTAGTTTTTTAATAATAATATAACGTAAAATTGAAATAAAGTCCAAAAGCCATAATAGAAGTAGTGTATAGTAGAATCTAAAGGAGTTTACAATTATGAAACAATCTTGATTTGCGAGGGCGCTAGCCAGCGGATATTCTTCTCAAATATTATTTAGAATATTAAAAATGTTATAATAGGAGATGAGAAAGGGGGAGACGATGATGAAAATTATAGCAATAAACCCTATTCCGTTTAAAAAAAGAATGATTGAATTTCTCTTTGATTATCTTTTCATTCTAGCTTATTTAGTTCTTCTGTTTTTAAGTTCGATGCTTATTTACATCATCTTTTTTAATGGTGTCCCAGAGTTTACAGAAATTCAGTCGCAGTGGCTTGTATTTTTAACCTCTATTTTGCCAATCACCCTCCTGTTCACATACTTGGATTATGCAAAAAATGGGAGTTTTGGGAAGGTAAAAGCAGGACTTGAACTGGTCTACCAGAAAAAAACAGTGCAAGCTAGCTTAATCAGAAACACCATTAAATTTTTACCTTGGCAAATCGGTCATATGGGCACGATTCATGGCTTCTATAGTAATTTTGATGGATTATCCATTATCCTCTCTATTTCGGCGACTCTCCTCGCAGTTTTGCTACTGGCAATGACAATGTTTAGAAAAGATAAGAGGCATCTAGGTGACCTGCTAGCCCATACGCAAGTTCAGCAAAAAGGTGACTAGGATACAGATTGTCTATTCTGTCCTCAATGGAAAAATACACATAGTTAGGAAGTATCTATATGAATGAAAACGTCGAGTTTACGAATCTTTGTATGGTAAGAGACGGCGATAGAGTTCTTGTTATGGATCGTAAAAAAGAGGACTGGCCAGGCATAACCTTTCCTGGTGGTCATGTCGAAGCGGGAGAATCATT
>ERZ773031.925-NODE-925-length-15282-cov-11.553293_pt1 | contig 15282 bp, 18 predicted proteins | sample MGYA00511666_ERZ773031 | MGnify/ENA primary metagenome ERZ773031 (study PRJEB29015, sample SAMEA2738135) | human oral metagenome | biome: human oral; feature: human-associated habitat; material: saliva | place: China | collected 2250 ...
TATTATCTATTCTTTTTATTGTTAGTGGATTAGAATATTCTAGTAGTAATATTGATATTATTAAAAGTATTACTATTATATATAGGGAAAACATTTGTATTCTTAGTTTATTCATACGATCACCTTCTTTAAAAACATTATCATAAAAATATTAATAATACAATTATATTATTAGATTAAATGATTGATTTAGAAAATTATTTATGTTATGATTTATTATATTAAAGAATAGAATAAGATAGGGTATAAGGTGATAGTATGATGACAGTACAAAAAGGTCTTGTGAAATATAAGGATCGAACAGATTTGTTATGCACATATGGTACTAATGAAAGTGGAGTTAATTATTATTTTTTATCGGAATTAGCTAATAAGAATATTATTGCTTCTAGCGAATTAATTGAGGCAATTGATCCAGAAGTTATTAAGTCACATGTTGGATTAATAAATAGTGAAGGTAAAGAATTAATTCCATTAATTAATAAGAATATTAAGTTAATAAACGATGATATGTTACTTGTTGAAATTAGTAAACCAGTTAGTAGTAATGTAATTGATGCATCTACTAACGGTAGTAATGTAGTAGCAGATGCTGCATATATTAAAGAACAAATGAATACTTTATCTAATAATATGAATTTCTTATTTCATGATCATACTGGTGAAGCTACAATATATGATACTAATGGTAATAATTTATTAAATAATGAATATTATAGTTATATTGGATTAGTAGAAAATGATGGAATATATTTAAGTAAGAATATACCAAATTCTGGTATTTTAAAACTTCCTTTAGTATCAGATGAAGTTAAGAAAGAAAATAATGTTGCTGAAGAAAATAAATATCAAGAAGAAAATCCTTTTGAGAAGCCTTCAGTAAATATTTCAAATGATGATTATCATATACCTGATGCGATAGAGCCTAGTGTTTCAATACCTGAAGTAAATGATGATAATCAAGAAGTTCAAGATAATAATCAATATCCAGATACTAATCAAGATAAGATTAATTTTGATAGTAATGATACTTTAGAAACTGATAATACTAGTGATATAACTGATACTCCTATGGATATTAATACTGATTTAGATACATCTTATAGTGATTTTAATATACAAGATGATAATGCGGATACTTCTATAAATTCTAATGTAGAAGAAGAAGTTAATGATAATAATGTTTATGATACAAACAGTAATAATGTACTTGGAGATGCGACTGAACTTGTTAAGAAGTTAACTGATTTAGCAAAGAGTCTTCAAGAAGAAAATAAGAGATTAAAAGAAGAATTACTAGAGAAGAATGAGAAAATTCAAAAGATGGAAGAAGCCAATGTAGAGTTTAAGAGTGTACTAGATTCTGCACAAGATTTTTTAAATAATCAAAATAACGCTTAGGCGTTATTTTTCTTTGTATATACATGTGGTATAATATTCTTGCATGGAGGTTTATATGCTTAAAATTAATAATTTAAGTGCTAAAGTAGTTTCTACTGGTACTTGTATAATAGATAAATTAAATTTAGAAATTGGTGATGGAGAAATTCATGCCATAATGGGCCCTAATGGTACAGGTAAGAGTACTTTATCAAAAGTTATAATGGGACATTATCAATATGAGATAGTTGATGGAGAAATTTATTTTAATGATAAATTACTTAATGGTTTAGATACGTGTGAGAGAGCTAGATGTGGAATATTTTTATCAATGCAAGATCCAGCTATAATAGATGGAGTTAGTACGAGTGAGTTTATTCGTACTGCGGTTAATGAAGTAAGTGGAGAAAAAAGTTCTATATTTAGTTTTGTAAAAGAATTAGAATCTAATATGGAAGAGTTACATTTAAATAAAGATATGGTACATAGAAGTCTTAATAAAGGATTTAGTGGTGGAGAGAAGAAAAAAAATGAAATATTACAACTTAAGTTCTTAAAACCTAAATTTATTATTTTAGATGAACTTGATTCTGGACTTGATGTAGATAGTTTAAAGATTGTATGTAGGGAAATAAATTCATATAAGAAGGATCATCCTGATACTTCTATATTAATTATTACTCATTATCCTAGAATACTAGAAATGATAGTTCCTGATTTTGTTCATATTATGAATAATGGTTCTATTAAGAAAACAGGGGATAAGTTACTTGCGTTAGAAGTAGAAAAAGATGGGTATGATAAATATGAATAATATTTTAATTTTTGATAAAAAAGATATGGAATATAACATAGATAAGGATACTAATATATATCATTTTTCTATAAATAGTAGTAGTAATATTTTGATTAATATAGTAAAAGAAGGTGTTACTTTAAATTATTATTATAATAATATTAATTATGATGATAATAGTTTTAATTTAAATATTAAACATATGGTTTCTAATACTTATAGTAATGTATTTAATCATGGAGTTAATGTTTTTAGTAATAAATTAAAATATAAAGTTGATAGTATAGTTTTAAAGGATAGTTATAAATGTAAATGTATACAAGATTCTAAGATTATAAATTTGGGTGACGGTAATAGTACTATTTGGCCTAATTTACTTATAGAAAATTACGATGTTGTTGCGGAGCATGCTGCATATATTGGTAAATTTAATGATAGTGATTTGTTTTATCTTATGAGTAGAGGTATTAGTAAGAATAGTGCTTATAAACTATTATTAAAGGGATTTTTAGTTAATAATGATATAGAAGGTATTGATGATTTTATTAGGGAAATAGATAGAATGGAGGTGTAGATATGAATAGAGAAGATTTTAATATTAATAGTATATATTTTGATAATGCAGCGACTACTTTAAAGCCTAGATGTGTAGTTGATTCTATAAATAAATATTATTTAGAACATACTTCTAATATACATAGAGGTGATTATGATAGTGCGACTATTACTAATAAGTTATATGATTCAGTTAGAGATGATGTTGCTAGATTTGTTAATTGTAGTAGTAGTAATGTAGTATTTACTAGTGGTACAACTTTTTCAATTAATCAGATAGTTAGTGGTTATATGTATAATCATTTAAATAGTGGTGATGAAGTTATACTTACTACTTCTGAGCATGCTTCTAATATATTACCTTGGTATAGATTAAAAAGAGATAAGGGTATAAATATTAAGTTTGCTTTACTTGATGATGATTATAGCTTAAGTGTTGATAGTATTTTAAATAGTATTACACCTAATACTCGTGTTATTTCTATTGCTCATGTTACTAATGTTATTGGAGACGTTAGAGATATAGAAAAAATAGGGGAGATATGCGATGAAAAAAATATAATATTTTGTGTAGATGGAGCTCAAAGCGTTCCTCATATGAGAGTTGATTTTAAGAAATGTAATATATCTTTTTTAAGCTTTTCTGCACATAAGATGTGTGGACCTACTGGAGTTGGAGTATTAGTTGGGAAAGATGAATTATTAAAAGAAATGGAACCTATAGTTTTAGGTGGTGGAAGTAATCAAGATTTTTCAATAGATGGTACTTATACACTATATGCTGCACCTACTAAGTTTGAGGCAGGTACTCCTCCTATAGCTCAAGTTATAGGTATGGGAGAAGCTATTAGATATTTAGAAAATATTGGTATTGACAAGATACATCAATATGAAGTTATGCTTAGAAATAGATTAGTTGATGGACTAAGTAAGATTGATAATATTGATATTCTTAATAAGAATAGTAAATCAGGTATAGTTAGTTTTAATGTTAATGGAGTTTTTCCACAAGAAGTTAGTGTATATCTTAATAAAAAAGGTATAAGTGTAAGAAGTGGAAATCATTGTTGTAAGATATTACATAATGATATTAATTATAAGAATAGTGTTAGAATAAGTTTATATTTTTATAATACTATTGATGAAGTAGATGAAGTTATTGGAATACTTTCATTAAAGGAAGATATTTTATCTACTATAATATAGGAGGGTTATGGATAATAATTTAAGAAGAGAAATAATAATTGATGCTTATCAAAATCCTCATAATAGAGGTTTAGTTGATGATAGTAGTTATTTAACTAATAAACAGGCTAGTGAGTCATGTATTGATAATTTAGATTTTATGATGAAGATAGAAGATAATGTTGTTAAAGATATAAGATTTGATGGAGAAGCTTGTGCTATTAGTACTAGTGCTACTTCTATTATGATTGATACTCTTATAGGAAAGAATATTGAAGAAGTTGAAAAGATACTTAAAAATTATTATAATATGGTACAAGAAAAGGAATATAATAGTGAAGTGTTAGGCGATTTAGTTGTGTTTGATGAAATATATAAGCAACCTAATAGGAAAAAATGTGCATTATTACCGGGTGTTGCGATAAAGGCAATGCTTGATAAGTTGGAGGATGAAAATGGAAAAAAATAAATTATTTTTAGCAGAATACAGATTTTATGATGCTAAGCGTGGCTTTGAAGTTCAAGATGAAGTATTATCTTATGGTATATTACAAGAAAAAGATGGAGATTTTTTTAATATCTTTAATCTGCAAGAAGATTTACCTGTATTTATGGATACTAATAAGCCAAATTATACAAGAGATGGGGAAATGTATGGTTTTAAAAAGAAAGCTATTTATAAGAACCCAACTGAAGATACTTTTGCTTGGGTTATAGCTAATAAACCTGTTACTTTTAAAGATTATAATGAAGCATGTGAATATATTGATAAAAATCCTCGCTTTTTTAAAGATAGAAGAAGAGGTATTGAACTTAAAAATCCTATTGGATATCTAAAAAGAGTAGCAGAAGATAGAAAAAATAATCGTAAGTTAAAAGAATTTGTTAATAGTAAGCATGGAGTTAAGTAATGGAAATTATCGGAATAGATAAAGATAAGATAAAAGCTATTTCAAGTAAGAAGGATGAAAGTTCTGATATATTAAAATTTAGATTAGATAGTTATAATAATTTTTTAAATATTGATATGCCTAAATACGGTCCTAAAATAGATATAAATTTTGATAAGATTGTTTATTATAAATCTAATGAAGTTGATGATAAAATTCAAAGTGATTGGAGTAATGTTCTTAGACCTATAACTGATAAATTGAATGAGTTAGGGGTAATAGAGTCTGAAAAACATTTATCAGGTATGGGAGTTCAATGGGAGAGTGAAGTTATATATCACTCTATGGTTGATGAAATTCGTGATAAGAATATTATATTTACTTCAATAGAAGATGGATTTAAGAGATGCCCTGAGATATTTTCAAAGTATTTTGGTAAGATAGTTAAAAATGATGAAAATAAATTTGCTGCATTAAATTCAGCAGTATTTTCTGGTGGTAGTTTTATATATGTACCTCCATATACTAAGTTGGATAGACCATTACAAAGTTATTTTAGAATTAATAGTCGTAATATGGGACAATTTGAGAGAACTCTAATAGTAGTTGATCATGATAGTGAGATAGAATATATTGAAGGATGTACTGCGACTAGTTATAGTGAGTCTAGTTTGCATGCAGCAGTTGTTGAAATATATGTAGGTGAAAGATCTAAATGTAGATATTCATCTATTCAAAATTGGGCTAAGAATGTCTATAACTTGGTTACTAAGAGAGCAGTTGTTGAAAAAGATGGAGTAATGGAGTGGATGGATGGAAATCTTGGTAGTAAGGTTACTATGAAATATCCGGCTTGTATTTTAAAAGGAGATAATAGTACTGGTGTATGTATAAGTATAGGTTTAGCTTCATCTAATCAAGAGATAGATAGCGGTGCTAGAATGATACATTTAGGTCATAATACTAAGAGTACAATAATATCTAAAAGTATTTCTAGAGATGGTGGTAATTCTTCTTATAGAGGTAAAGTATATATTGATAGTAAAGCTAGTAATAGCAGTTCTGATGTTAAGTGTGATACTTTAATATTAGATGATTTATCTAAGAGTGATACTTGGCCAGATAATAATTGCTACAACGGAGATAGTATTCTTGAACATGAAGCTACTGTTGCGAAGATTAGTGAAGATAATTTATTTTATATGATGAGTAGAGGAATAGAAAGAGAAAGAGCAATTGAATTAATAATACTTGGATTTATAGAAAGATTTAGAAGAGAACTACCTGTTGAGTATGCTGTTGAATTAAATCAATTAATTAAATCAAATTTATAAAAAGTAGACTTAGTCTACTTTTCTTCTTCTTTAGATGATTTAGATGATAAGAATGTTATTTTTTCAGCAATTACTTCTACCTTGTTTATTTTTTTATTTTCTATTTCAACTGTCTTTGATGCTAGACGTCCTTTTATGCCTATTATGTCACCTTTTCTACAATATGTAGATGTGTTTGTTGCGACAATATCAAATGCTGTACATTCTATAAAGTCTGTTTCGTATTCTCCGTTTATATTTTTAAAACTTCTTGGAACGGCAACTATTATAGTTGTAACTTTAGAACCATTTTCACTATTGTGAAGTTCTATATCTTTTGTTAGTCTTCCGACTATTACTACTTGGTTTAGCATAATTCCTCCTTTCAAGTAGTAATATATATATTATATTTTAAATAGACAAATAAGGGTTTTTAATAATTGTATGAGTTCTTAATTGTGATATTAATATTTTATGTGGTAAAAAATGTTAAATGATGTGAATTAGACTTTACAAAATACAAGTTTATATAAAAGATAAATAATTTGTGATATAATTTTTTTGAGGTGATTTTATGAAGAATAATAATATGGAATCTTATTTTGATGGAAGTATAAGTGAGTATATTGGGATTTGGGTTGTGTCAGTTTTTGCAACACTTTTTACACTTGGTCTTGCGACTCCTTGGGTTATTTGTATGTATACAAATTATGAAGTTACACATACTGTTGTTAATGGTAGAAGATTAGGTTTTGATGGTAGTGGTATTAGTTTAATAACTGATATGGCTTTATGGTTTTTATTAGCAATAATTTCTTTTGGATTACTATCATTTATATTACCAGTTAAATTTTATCAATGGAAAGCTAGACATATTGTATTTGATTAATTAAGGTCTCTTATGAATAATAAAAAGATCTATAAAATATTTAATTCGCTACTTAATTTTTTTAAGATATTAGAATTGAACGTAGAAATTTATTTAATAGTATTTATAATCTTAGATTTAATAAGAAAATATTAAGAAATGGTATTCTTAATACTAGAGAATAAGTAAGGGAAAAGATTAATATAGTTAAAGAGAATTTTTTAGAATATGTAGTGAAGAGGAGAAAAAAATGGTGATAAGAGAATATGAAGATAGAGATTTAGAAGAAGTTAATGAAATATTAATGGAGGCATTTAATTTTTCCAAAGTTACTAATAAAAAAGATGATAATATAGTTGAACTTGTAGCTTATACAGATAGAGTTCTTGGATACTTATATATAGTTAAGGTTTATGATATCGTTAAAGATACATATCATTATTTGATAGAAGATGTTTGTGTATCTAGTAAATTTAGTGGTATGGGTATAGGCAAGGCACTTATGGAAGAGGCTATAAAAAGATGTGATAATTATATTACTTTAACATCTAGACCTGAGAGAGTTGTGGCTCATAAATTATATGAAAAATTAGGATTTGTAAAGAGCAATACAGATGTTTTTAAGAAGGTATTATGATAAAAGATATTATTAATAAAAAAAGAATGGGACTTGAGTTAACTTATCAAGAACTTGATTATATGTTTGATGGATATTTATCTGGTCGTGTTAAGGATTATCAGATGAGTAGTTTACTTATGGCTATTTGTATTAAAGGTATGACTAATAATGAAGTTTATGATCTTACTAAGATATTTATAGACAGTGGTGAAGTTTTAGATTTTAGTCATATAGATGGGGTTTTTGCTGACAAACATTCTACTGGTGGAATAGGTGATAAGACTACTTTAGTAGTTTTACCTGTATGTGGATCGCTATCTATAAATATGGTTAAGATGAGTGGTAGAGGACTTGGATATACAGGTGGTACTATAGATAAGCTTGAATCAATACCAGGATTTAGAGTTGAGTTATCAGATGATGAGATAATTAAACAAGTAAAAGATATAGGAATAGTACTTACTTCACAAAGTGATATATTGACTCCACTTGATAAGGTTATTTATAAGCTTAGAGATGTTAGTGGTACTACTAATTCTATACATTTGATTGCTGTATCTATTATGAGCAAAAAGATTGCTGCTGGAGCTGATAATATATTAATAGATGTTAAGGTTGGTAATGGTGCTTTAATTAATGATATGGATAGTGCTAAAGAGTTATGCGATTTGATGGTTAATATAGGTAAAAAGTATAATAAGAATGTAAGATGTATAATTAGTGATATGGATAGTCCACTAGGTAATTCTATCGGTAATGCTTTAGAGGTATTAGAAGCAATTGATATACTTGGAGGGAAGATTAGAAGTGGTAAGTTATATAACTTAGTTATTGATATTTGTACTAATATTTTATCTATGTCTAAAAATTTAGATATTGATAAAGCTCGTAATTTAGTTATTAATACTATAGATAGTGGTGATGCTTTGGCTAAATTTTTAGAATTTATAAAGTATCAAGGTGGAGATATTGATAAGATTAAGTTATCTAAGAAGGTAGATATTAAGGCTGATAGTAGTGGAATATTAGAATCAATTTCTGCGATAGAAGTTGGTAGACTATCTAGTATGCTTGGAGCAGGTAGAAATATGTATGATGATGATATAGATTATGGTGCTGGAGTTGTTTTTCATAAAAATATAGGAGACTATGTTAAAAAAGGGGATATAGTATGTAGTTTATATACTAATAAAAAGCTCAGTAATATACCTAAAATTTATGAAATTAAATAAAATATTTACAAGTTATTGTAGATATTTTTATTTAATTAAAAAAACTATTTCTTTATAAAAAAATGAGTGTTATAATATTATGTATAAGATAAGGAGTTTGTATGGAAAAGATATATACGAATAATAGTAATAAGAAAAATACTAAAAATGTCTCTGTTTTATTGAGTCTTTCTTTAGCAATTATTGCGGTAGTTGCAGTTGTTTTAACTCAATTTAATAAAGTTTCATATGCTTTACCTGATGTTGATACTACATTAACTAAAGAATTTACTGGTAAGCAAAAAGATGATGAGTCTATGGTTACTGAATTTAATAAGAAATCAGTAGTACCATATGAAGGTGAGAAAGAAGGAAAAACTGATCCAGTTTATTGTTTACAGGCACCAACTAGTTTTGGACATGAAAAGCAATATAAGCTAGGTAATATAATTAATGATCCAGGACTTTTATATTTACTTGCTAATCTATATGATGGTAAAACTAATAAGTTTGTTGCAGAAGGCGTTACTGTACAACCAGGTCATGAAAAAGAAGTTCAATATTTCTTAAGTCAAATTGCTGTATGGGCATATCAATATCAAGTTGGAGATGACGTTAAACTTACTAAAGAACAATATGATGATTTAATACAAGCAAAGAAAATTATGCCACAAAATGGTGGAGTATTACCTCAAGCATATGCAGAGTCTACTACTACATCATTATACAAAGCTTATAAAGTAGAAGAATTAGTGGAAAAAGCTGTTAAAGTTCATAATGATGTTGATAAGACAAAAGATAATTCATTTATTAAAGTTGTAATGGGCGATGCTACTCCTTCAGTTACAAGTGATGGAAAATATTATCAAACTGATAAAGTTAGTGTAGTTGCATCTGTAGTTAATTCTAATGTTGGTGAATATACTGGAACATATGCTATAACTAAGAATAATTTACCTGAAGGTTCTAAATTAATATATGCAGATGGAGTTGATAAAGATAAAGAAGTTCCTAAAGAAGATTATGCTAATATGAAGGGTAATTTCTATATTAGAATTCCAGTTGATGCAATTAAGAGTGGTGAAGCTGCATCTTACGACCTTGAGTTTGAAGGAATATTTAAGACATATGGTGGTTATGAATATACTGCTGTGTTAGATGATGGACAACCTGCTCAAAAGGTTACAACTGTTAAGACTGTTAATGTTAAACGTCCAGCTAAATTAAATGTTAAAGTTACTAAAGTTCCTGATACTGGTTTAAATAATACTAAGACTATATACATAATTGGAATCTTAGTTCTAGTACTTGGTGCTGTAATTATATTAGTAAATGCAAGACCATTAGTACGTGAAAAATAAAAAGTCTAAGAGCCAAATGTTATTAATTGGCTCTTTTTTAATTTTTGTTTCAATAATAATATTATCCTATAATAGTTTTATTAATTTGAAAGAGGAAGTTTATTCTGATTTTAAACTAAAAAATAGTTATAATTATACAGAAAAGATTGTTGGTCTTCCTTTTCTTAATAATTTAACTAAGAAAGATGTAAAAGTTGCTCCTAAAGAAGTAAAAGAAGAAATTGATTATTCTAAATATATAGGGGTATTAGAAATACCTAATATTTCTTTAAAAAGAGGATTTTATAGTTATGGAAATAAGCTTAATACAATAGAGCATAATGTTACTGTTGTTGGTGGCTCTGATATGCCTGATGTTAATAATGGTAATTTAATATTAATGGCTCATTCAGGGGACGCATACATATCTTTTTTTGCATATTTATATAAGTTAAATATAGGCAATTATATATATGTATCTTATGGAGGGGTTAAATATACATATAAATTAGTTAATAAATATGATGTTATGAAGACTGGTTTTGTCGATATAAAGAGAAATGATTTTAAGAAGACTATTACTCTTATTACTTGTACTAAAAATAATGATAGTAGTCAGACTATATATATAGGAGAGGAAATATAATGAATATGTCTATAATAAATAAAATATCTAATATATTTTTGTATGTATTTAATAATGTATTTGCTTTTAGTATGTTATTTATGTTTTTAATTATTATTTCTTTACTTATATTTAATATAAATAGGAATAATAATATTATTAAGATATCTGTTGGTATATTGATTGGTTCTATAATAGTTTTTACATATATTAAATTTTATGGGTATGCAAGTAGTAGTTTTAGATATTTTTTTAAGGAAGTATTAAGTTATTATTATTTTCCTTCTACTATGTTATATTTTGTTATAGTTACTTTTGTTACTTTAATATTTATAACTACTTTATTTTCTAAGATAGATAGGTATAAAAAGATATTTAATTATATAGTATGCGGTTTAATACTTTTATTTTATGTTATATTTATGTATATTTCTATAAGTAATAATATTAGTTTTATCGATAGTTATAAGTTATATGAGAATAAAACTATACTTAGTTTAGTTCAAATTAGTAATTTATTAGTAGTAGTTTATGTTATATGTACTATGTTTAATAAATTATATAATTATTTTAAAAGTAGGTGATTTATGGATAAGATGAATTGTAGTAAATGTGGTAGAAGTATAGATAAAGATTCTAGATTTTGTATTTACTGTGGAGAAATATTTTATGATAATAACCAAAATGAGTTTTTAAGAGAGTTTAAGAGTAATGAAGTTAAAAAAGATAAATTTGATTTAGATATAGATTTAACTAATTATACAATTGATGGAGTAGGTGGTCCTAGCAAGTTAGAAAAGAGATATAGTTTTTTTAGTAAGATATTTGATTTTCTATTACTTATATTTTTTGTTGGTATAGGTTTGTTTTCTATTCCTTATATTACTAGTTTTATTAAAAATACTAGGGATACTGTTATTAATGATTCTAAGAGGATTGTTGAGATTGTAAAGAGTAAAGAATTAAAAGAAGTTAAATGTAGTGAAGATAGATATTATTATATATTTGATGATAGTAAAGAGATTGCGGTTAATGGTATATTTAATACTGGTTATAGTGGATATGTAGAAGTTAGAGTGGTAGATGGTGTTAAGAAGTACTATATTACTTTATCTAATGGATTAATTGGATATGGTAAAACTTTAGCAGAAGAACTTGATAAGAAGGGTATATCATTATATTTTAAATTTAATATAGAGAAGCATATTGTTGATAATAATTGTATTATGGGCTTGTAATGATTGAGAAAATAATTTATAATTTATTTAAATCAGTGATTAGAGATAATAATAAGATTATTTAGTTATAGAGAGTCGTGGTTGGTGGAAACGATATAAATACTTATTTGTCTACTCTATAGAGGTATTAATAGTACCCGGTTAAAGCCGTTATAGTAATTAAGATAAATAGAGGATGGTACCGTGCATAGCACTCCTTAGTACTATCCTTTTTTTGTAGGAGGAAATATGATAGATATAAAGTTAATTAGAGAAAATGCTGATATTGTTAAGGAAAATATTAGAAAGAAGTTTCAAGATGAGAAACTAGTTATAGTTGATCAAATAAAAGAATTAGATATTAAGGCACGTGAGGCTCAAACTGAAGGTGATAATCTTAAAGCTTTAAAGAATAAATTAAGTAAAGATATTGGTTTACTTATGAGAGATAAGAAGATTGATGAAGCTAATAAGATAAAAGAAGAGGTAGCAAATATCTCTGATAGGATTGCTTTAATAGATAAAGAATTACCTATTATGCAAGAAGAAATAAAAAATAAGATGATGATTATTCCTAATATAATAGATTCTAGTGTTCCAATAGGTAAAGATGATTCAGAAAATGTAGAAGTTGAAAGATTTGGAGAACCAGTAGTTCCAAGTTATGAGATACCACATCATGCTGATATATTAGATAGAGTTGGTGGAGTTGATAAGGAAAGTGCTGGTAGAGTAAGTGGGGAAGGTTTCTATTATTTAATAGGAGATATTGCTAGACTACATGAAGCAATGTTAGCTTGTGCTAGAGACTTTATGATCGATGCAGGATTTACTTATGCTATACCTCCATTTATGATTAGAGCTAATGTAGTAGAGGGAGTTATGTCTTTTCCTGAGATGGAAGCTATGATGTATAAGATAGAGGGAGAAGATTTATATTTAATTGGTACTTCTGAACATTCTATGATTGGTAAGTTTAAAGGTCAATTAATAGATAAAGATAAGTTACCAATAAATATGACAAGTTATTCACCATGCTTTAGAAAAGAGGGTGGAAGTCATGGACTTGAAGAAAGAGGATTATATAGAGTTCATCAATTTGAAAAACAAGAAATGATTGTATTATGTGAACCAGAAGAGTCAATGGATTGGTACGAAAAGATGTGGAAATTAACTGTTGAAATATTTAGAAAGTGGGATATTCCAGTTAGACAGTTAGAATGTTGCAGTGGAGATTTAGCTGATTTAAAAGTTAAGTCATGTGATATAGAAGCATGGAGTCCACGTCAAAAGAAATATTTTGAAGTAGGAAGTTGCTCTAACTTAGGTGATGCTCAAGCTAGACGTCTTGGTATTAGAGTTAAAGGTGAAGAAGGAAATTATTTCTTACATACTTTAAATAATACAGTAGTTGCAACTCCTCGTGGTTTAATTGCTTTACTTGAAAATAATTACAATGAAGATGGTTCAATTAATATTCCAAAAGTTTTACAACCTTATATGGGTGGTAAGAGTAAAATAATGCCTATTAAATAATAATAGGTATTTTTAATTGTAAAAACACTTTTATTATCTTTAAGTTGTGCTATAATTATAATAAGATTGGGGTAGTTATATGTATATTCATAAGTGTAATAAATGCGATATTGTATTTTATAGCGAATTATCAAGTGATCATTGTCCAATGTGTAACAATATAGAACTTAAGAGTCAGTTGATAGATAAGTATAGTTATGACTATATTATTCCTTTTAGTGTGACAAAAACTGATGCGATAGATAAGTTTAATAATGTATTTAAAGGTAAAAAACTTATTCCAAATTCTATTAAAAATATTAATGTAGAAGAAAGTATTAAAAAAATTTATATTCCTTGCTACTTATATGATGTTAGTATAGAAGGAGAAGCTAGATATATAATAGATGGTAATGATACTAGTAGAATTGCACATATTGATTATAAGATGGTTCCTTCTATTGCGACTAGATTAGTAGATGAGGCTAGAATTGATGGGTTTGATATGAGTAAATTGATACCTTTTAATCCTAGTTATTTAGAAGGAAGTTATGTTATATATTCAGATGTTACTTCATCAGAAGGTATTATTAAGATAAGTGATGATACTATACTTAGTGCAGTTGATTTAATTGGAAATGTAAATAGTGGAGAATATAAGGAGATTAATAATGATTTAATTATTAAGCCTAATAATACTTATTTGGCGTTACTTCCTATATATATGATTAAAACTACTTATAAAGATAAGAATTATACGTATGTGATAAATGGTGATAATTATAAGTTGTTAGGGACTTTGCCTATTTCATATTTTAAGATAATAGCTTGGTTTATTTCTCTTTTTGATTTATTCTTTATAATAGGTTTAATTATATTACTAGTTATTAAAGGAGTAATGATATGAAAAAATTATTGATAATTTTAATTGGTATTTTAATGATACCCAATGCTTTTGCAGTTACTACTTATCCTAGAACAAAAGATAATCTTAGAGTTAGAAAAGAAATAGCTGTGAATAAAAATATAGATAATATACTTAATACACCTTCTGTTAATCCTTCGGAAAAAGTATATGACTTTGCAAATGTTTTTAATAATGAAAAGATTGTTTCTATAAAAGAGAGAGTCGATGCATTTAGAAGTAAAAATAATTATGACTTAGTTATTGTTACTACTAGTGATAATAAAAAAGAAAATACAATAAATTATGCAGATGACTTTTATTGGTATAATGATTTTGGTATTAGTAAAAGTAGAAATGGCGTAGTTATTGTTCTTGATTTAAAATATAGAAGAGGATATGTTTCTACATATGGTAATGTTAAAGCAGATAATTATGATGTAAAGATATCTTCTCACGAAATTAAAAGAGAAATTAGAGATGGTAAATATTTTGATGCGACTATGCATTTGATTGATTTAGTTGATAAGAGTATTAATGATGGATTAGGTGATTTAGATACTAAGAGTACTTTTGGTATTGCGAGTGAGTCCTTTGTAACATATTTACCTATTGTAATATTTATATCACTTACTATTACTACATTTATAATAATAGTTATGATTACTAAAAATGATATCAAGAGTAGAAAAAATAATTTTAATAAGATGGTAGTTAAAGATACATTAAAAATATATAATAAAAAGAATTAATAAAATTATACAATAGATTATTTATATGTTGTATTTGTAAATAGTAATTAGAAATTAAAAAAAGTAGTTATACATATCGTATAACTTTTTTACTGTTTGACAAGAATTATCT
>ERZ773031.935-NODE-935-length-15185-cov-11.226305_pt1 | contig 15185 bp, 16 predicted proteins | sample MGYA00511666_ERZ773031 | MGnify/ENA primary metagenome ERZ773031 (study PRJEB29015, sample SAMEA2738135) | human oral metagenome | biome: human oral; feature: human-associated habitat; material: saliva | place: China | collected 2250 ...
TTTCAGCTTCTTTTTCTTCAAAATTAGAAATTTTATATAATGTGTTTTTTATTTTTATAAAATTATATTTAGAGGTAATATGAAAAATTTAAAAATTATAAGAAATAAAAGAAATATTAATCAAGTTAGGCTTGCGATGGAAATCGGTGTCACTCAAGAAACTATTAGTGCTTATGAGTCTGGTAAAGCGTTACCTAGTGCTGATACCTTAATTAAAATGGCTAAACTATTACATACAAATATAGATTATTTACTTGATCTAACTGATTTTGATTTGCCTATTAATGAAATCGATACTGATATTAGTAATTATAGTTATTTTTCTCTTTTATCTGCTAAAGATAAAAAAACTGCTGAAATGATTGCTAAATTTGTATCACAGCAAAAATATGAAGAATAAAAAAGCTCCACATTGTGGAGTTTTTTTAGCAAATGATTGATCCTGCTGGTAATGTTGTTTCTATTACTTGAACAAATTCTTGTCCATCTTCTACATATTCAGTAGTTAATATCATACCATGTGATTCTATCCCTCTTAGTTTTCTTGGTTCTAAGTTTAGTACTGCTGCTAAATGTTTACCTACTAATTCACTAGGTTCATAGAATTCAGCTAATCCTGATACTATTGTTCTTTCATGATCGCCAAAATTTAATTTGAATACTAATAGTTTATCTGCATCTGGATGTTTTGTACATTCTAATACTTCACCTATTTTTAATTCTAATTTTGCAAAATCATCATATTTAATTATTTTAAATTCTTTTTCTTCCATAAGTCCCTCCATATTTATTATAACATAAAGTTATTATTTTTCCATTTCAAATAATATATCGCGCAATTCCATTGCTCTTTCAAAGTCTAAGTTCTTCGCTGCTTCTCTCATTTCTAATTCTATTTCTTCTTTTATCTTAGAAGATTCTAGTTTAGTCATCTTTTTATTTGATTTAGATGTTTTATTATTAGAATTAGAGATAACTTCTCTGATAGCTTTTTTAATTGTAGTTGGTGTTATATTGTATTCTTTATTATATTCTTCTTGAATTCTTCTACGTCTTGAAGTTTCTTCTATTGCTTCTTGCATAGAATCTGTAATTTTATCACCATACATTATTACATGACCTTTTGAGTTTCTCGCACATCTACCTATAGTTTGTATAAGGCTTCTAGTACTTCTTAAGAAACCTTCTTTATCTGCATCTAGTATTGCGATTAAGCTAACTTCAGGAATATCTAATCCTTCTCTTAGTAAGTTAATTCCTATTAGTACATCATATTTTCCTTCTCTTAAATCATGTATTATTTGAAGTCGGTCTAGTGTCTTTATCTCACTATGGAGATAGGCAACTTTTATATCTAGTTTTTTTAAGTATGCTGTTAACTCTTCAGCCATTCTAATTGTTAGTGTTGTTACTAATACTCTTTCATTTAATTCTATTTTTTCTTTTATTTCATTTATTAAATCGTCTATTTGTCCTTCTGTTTTTCTTACTTCTATAGTTGGGTCTAATAGACCAGTTGGTCTTATAATTTGTTCTACGAATTGATTATTTGTATGTTCTAGTTCTAAATCTCCAGGTGTTGCCGAAATATAGATTGCTTGATTTATTTTAGATTCAAATTCATCATATTTTAGTGGTCTATTATCTAGGGCACTTGGTAGACGAAATCCAAAATCTACTAGATTTTGTTTTCTTGCTCTATCTCCATTATACATACCTCTTACTTGTGGTAGTGTGACGTGTGATTCATCTACAACTAATAGATAATCTTTTGGAAAGAAATCCATTAGTGTAGTTGGAGTTTCTCCTGGATTTCTACCAGCCATAGGTGCTGAGTAGTTTTCTATTCCAGAACAAAAGCCTGTTTCTTCTAACATTTCTATATCATGTCTTGTTCTTGTATCTAGTCGTTCATAGGCAACTAATTTATTTTCTTGTTTTAATTCTTCTAGTCTTATTCCTAATTCTTTTTTTATTCTAGCTACTCCTTTTTCAAGGCTTTCTTTGCTTATTACATAGTGGCTTGCTGGAAATATTGAAACTGTCTTTTTAGATTCTTTTATGACTCCTGTTAGTGGGTCTATTACTGATATTCTATCTATTTCATCATCAAAGAATTCTATTCTATATCCGTATGAATCAGTATTTGCAGGAATTATTTCTAAAAGGTCTCCTCTTACTCTAAATGTTGTTCTCTTAAAATCAATATCATTTCTTTCATATTGCATGTCTATTAGTTTATTTAAAATTTCATCTCGTTCTATTTTCTGATTTACTGATACAGTTAGCATATTATTACGGTATTCTTCCACTTCTCCAATACCATAAATACATGATACAGATGCGACTACTATTGTATCTCTAAATGATAATAATGATGATGTTGCGGCATGTCTTAATTCATCTATTTCATCGTTTATTGATGAGTCCTTTTCTATATATGTATCTGTTTGGGGAACGTATGCTTCTGGTTGATAGTAATCATAATACGATACAAAATACTCTACGTGATTATTTGGAAATAATTCTTTTAATTCAGCATATAATTGTCCAGCTAAAGTTTTATTATGTGCAAGTACTAGTGTTGGTTTATTAGTCTCTTTTATAACGTTTGCTATAGTGAATGTTTTACCAGTTCCTGTCGCACCTAATAAGACTTGTTCTTTTTTGCCATTATTAATTCCTTCTACTAATTCTTTTATAGCTTTAGGTTGGTCTCCTGATGGAGTAAATTTAGATATAAGTTCAAACATACTATCAACTCCTTTCGCTTATTATATCATTTTCATTTTCTAATTAAAATAAAAAGTGAACTTAAAGTTCACTATCTATTATTCCATCTAGATGGTAATTCAACATAATTAAATGGATTTAATGTACTTCTTTGATATGATCCCCATGTACATCCTCCACCTCTATTCCAGTCACATGATGTAAGTTCCATATGTAGGTGTGGTCCTGTTGAATTTCCAGTTGATCCCATATATCCTATAACTGAATAAGGTGTTACTACTTGTCCTTCTGAAATATTACCAAATCTTGAGAAGTGGGCATAAGTTGAATAGATATATCTTCCATTATAATTATGTTTAATCTTCACTACTAAAGCTCCTGCTGGATCATACATTATTCTCCATACTCTGCCTGTAGCGATTGGGTATACAGCAATTCCTTTATCAGAAGATGATAAATCTACACCTAAGTGTCCTCCATATCCTCCATATCTTTGCGTAACATAACCATACTCCATAGGTCTTAAAAATCCATTAGTACTTGGTACACTTCCAGTTGATCCACCATTTGCTTGTTCTATTCGATATTGGCATTTAGCTATATCTTCATCTCTCCCACATTTAAGAGATTTATAATATTCGATATTGGCTTTTGCTGATTTTATTTGTTGCTCGATGGATGGCATTGTTTCTCTTATACTAGCAGAATCCATGTTAATTCTTCTTTTTTCCTCTTCTAAATTAGCACTCATTCTATTTAAATTTTCTTCTTTTTTCTTTAATTCTTTTTTACGCGCTTCATTTCTTGCGATTAATTCTTCTAACTCTTTCATAACTTTATCGTTATATTCAGTTAATTGTTCTATTACTGACATTCTATATATCATATCTGTAATAGATGTTGCACCAAAAGCATACTCTAAATACGCATTATCTCCGTTAGAGATTTGATAATATTCTAATATTGCTTTTGATTCTTCTACTTTCTTCTTTATTTCTTCATTAGATTTTTTTATTTCTTCTTCTAATGCTTCTGCCTCTTTTTTCCCTTCGTATATTTGCGTTTCTATTACAGCAATTTTTCTTTTTATTTTAGCTACTTCTTCTGCATTAGTAACTAATTTTCTTTGTTTGTCTTGTAAATCTTTTGTAAAACGGTCTACTTCTGCTTCAAACTCTGATATTGTTTTTGCTTGAGCAGTAAATGGAACAATTGTTATTAATAAGATACTTATAAATATAATTATTTTTTTCATTAAATCTTTAAATACCTCCTTACTGCACTAGATGATCCTATCATTCCTACTAGTATTCCAATACCTAAAATTATTAAAGATACTTGGTATACAAACATATTAGGTTCTATTAATTTAATTAAAGGGCTAAATAAATGTCCATTATATTTTTTATAGAAATATATATAACCATATGTTGTGAATAGTATTGGTATTATTGAACCTAGTATTCCTAAGAATAATCCTTCTATTATGAATGGAGTTTTTATTGTAAAATTACTTGCTCCTACTAGTCTCATTATTCCTATTTCTCTTCCTCTTGCTGAAATAGTTAGTTTAATTGTATTTATTACTAAGAATATTGTTACTAATATTAGAGTTATTACAATACCATATCCTACATATCTTATTGATGTGAAAGCAGATACCATTTGGTCTACCATTCCTTCACCATATTTTACTGCATATACATTTTTCTCTTGTTTTATTTCATTTGCAGTCTTTTTAATTTCATTTATATCATTTACTTTTATTTCTATTGTATCTTTTAATGGATTGGAATCATCTTTAAAATTTTCAAGAACTTTTCCTAGAGTTTCTGATTGTGCAGATATATCTTTTTTTACTTCTTGTTTAGGTATTACTTTAAGAGATGCAATATTGTCCATTTTTCTGATATTCTTAGCAGTTGTTTCTAATTGCTCTTTAGTAGTACTTCTTTCTAAAAAAACTACTATTGTTAAATCTTTTTCTATAGCTTTTGTAAATTCAGATACATTAAAAGATGCTAGTAGAGCAAGCGCAACTATTACTAGTGTTATTGTAATACTTGATATTGATGCTAGAGATAAACTAAAGTTTCTTATTGTACTCTTTAATGCATCTCTGAAGCTTCTTCCTAACATTCTAAGAAATTTCATTATGATATTTTCCTTTCTTTTGATAACTGATTAGTCTTCCCTCTTTTAAAGTTATTACTTGTTTTTGCATTTGATTTACGATTTCTTTATCATGAGTTGCCATTAGAATAGTAGTACCTCTTTTTTCATTTATTTCTTCTAATACCTTCATAATTTCCATAGACATTTCTGGGTCTAGGTTTCCAGTTGGCTCGTCACATATTAATAGTTTTGGATCATTTACTATTGCTCTTGCTATTGCTACACGTTGTTGTTCTCCACCTGATAATTTATCTGGATAGTTATGTACTTTATTTTTTAATCCTACTTCTTCTAAAGCTTTTAATACTTTAGGTCTTATTTCGCTTCCTTTTTCACCTATTACCTCTAATGTGAAAGCTACATTTTCATATACAGTTAATTTAGGTAGTAATCTGTAGTCTTGGAATACTATTCCTAATTTTCTTCTTAGTTTATATACTTTTCTATTTTTTAATTTTGCTACATCAAGTCCACCTACTATTATTTGTCCTTTTGTTGGCTTTTCTTCTCTATATAACATTTTAATTAATGTGGATTTCCCTGATCCTGAACCTCCAATTAAAAATGCAAAAGCTCCCTTTTCTATAGAAAGGTTTAAATCGTATATAGCTGTTACACCATTTTTATATTTTTTTTCTACATTTTTAATTCTGATTAAATCCATCTATAGTCCTCCATCTTTAGTCATATAATATTATATCATATATATTATTATACTTTGCATTTTAAATTAATGTATTTTAATATTTTACTTTTTTATTGTAAATATTAGCTTGCTAATTCTCTTTTTAAATTTTCTTCTATGAAACCGTCAAAGTCTCCATCTAATACTTTATCTACATCACTTGTTTCATATCCTGTTCTATGGTCTTTTACCATAGTATATGGTTGCATGACATAGCTTCTTATTTGAGAGCCAAACTCTATATTCTTCTGTTCTCCTTTTATTTGTCGTAATTTGTTTTCTTCTTCTTCTAGTTTTATTATTAGTAATTTAGACTTTAATACTCTAAGTGCTTCTTCTTTATTTTGTATTTGGCTTCTTTCATTTTGACAAGTTACTACTATTTTAGTTGGAATGTGTGTAATTCTTACGGCTGAGTCTGTTGTATTTACTCCTTGTCCTCCATTACCGCTTGATCTATAAATATCTATTCTTAAATCTTTTTCATCAATATTTATATCAATATCTTCTTTTATATCAGGAGTTACTTCGATAGATGCAAAAGATGTATGTCTTTTATTATTAGAATCAAAAGGGGAAAGTCTTACCAATCTATGTACTCCTCTTTCATTTTTTAAATAACCGTAGGCGTTTTCTCCAGATACTTTTATTGATATACTTTTTATTCCTACTTCAAGACCTCTTTCAATTGAAATTATTTCTTGTTTAAAATTATGATTTTCTATATATCTAGAATAAGCTCGATAGAGCATATTAGCCCAATCACATGCTTCTGTTCCCCCTGCTCCTGAATGTATTTCTAAAATACAATCTTCGTTATCATATGGCTTATTTAGCATTAATAATAAGCTTAATTCTTCTTTTTCTTTAGATAATTTTTCAATATCTTCTTCTATATTTTTATATTCTGATTCCTCTATTATTTCGATTAGTTCTAAATTATCTTCTATTTGTTTCTTTATATTTTTGATATTTAAAACTAAATCTTTCTTTGATTTTATCTTTTTTAATATTTCACTAGCTTTATTAGAATCATTCCAAAATTTTTCTTCATGAGTTAATTTTTCTAAATCTGCTATCTCTTCTTCTTTTTTAGGTATATCTACAGAAGTATATATTTCATTTATTTCTTGTAACAGATTCTCTAAGTTTTTTATTATTTCATTCTTTTCCATATATTACTCCTCATAATAAATTATAACAAATTATTAACAGGTATTGTTGAAAACTTTTATCTAATAAAAAATATCCACATTGGTTGTGGATATTAATATAGTCCCCATTCAGCAAATTTTTCAAATCCACCGATTTCTTCTATATATTTTTTAGCTATTTCTACTATTTTTTCATATGGTTTATTATCAACTGTTTCATCACCTATTGCACAACTAATAGATACTTCTTTTCCTTCTTTTTGTGCTTTTAAAAAGCAATATATATTGATTGATACGTCTGCTTTAGATAGGTCTTTTCCATGTAGTCCTCCGCCTGTTACAGATTCTGCCATATCTGAACCTAGTTTTCTATTTGTTGCTCCTGAATCAACATTAAGTCCTCCAGTCCATTCTCCTAATGGATTTATTATAGCGTTAGGATACGCTTTTATTAAATCACTGTTTTTAGCATTACTTTGACATATTATAAGTTTATCTTTATCTAGAATATATTTTCCATCAGTTTTATATTCTTTATATAACTTTCTAGCAATACTAGATAATTTTTTATCTTCTTCTCTTAGTGGCTTGCCTTTAAATATTCCATTATCTCCACATCTTAATTTATTATTTTGATTAGTTAATAAATGTATGTCTTGTTTAACTACTTTTAGATTTATGTTTAATTTACCAGTAATTCTTTCTACTATACTCTCTATTTCTTCTTTGTTAAATAATTCACTAGTTTCAATTATTATATTACATTCTCCATGTCCTAATAATACTTCTACTGCGATGGTTGGTTTTTTATTTTTCTTATAAGCTAAATCTACTATAGCTCCTGCGATTCTATCAGCTACCTTATCTGGATGAGCTGGGTTTACTTTTTCTATCATTTTATTTCCTCTTTTCTTTTTATTACATCTTAAGAGGATATTTCTATTTATTACTCCTTTCTAATATAAATAAAAACATCCAAGATAGCTTTGGATGTTTCAAAGTTACCTTATCGTTCTAGCTTTACCACCTAATTTAATAGGTTGGTGTGATATCTTTGGGCTAGTCCCTCCATCACTCTTCATAAGATGTTGATATTATTTTACTATTTTTTTATAAAAATTAATATAGTTTTTTATTATTTATTATCAATTTACACTATTAATATTTTATTTTATCTATAAATATTATCAAATTATATTCTAATTGATATTGAATCTGTAATTTCATTTGATATTGCTTCTTTATTACATTCTGTTAAAGAACAATTAAGAAACTCGTCATACTCATAAGGATAACTATCAATAGCCATTTCTGGTATATATAAACTTACTCTTCTAAATGTTCTTATAAATTTATCTGTTGCATTTCTTTGAATATTGTTATTTCTTTTTTCAAGTTCTTCTTTTTTATCTATGTCCTGAAAATTTTCATTAGCATTTTCTCTTGATAAATATCTCATTGGTAAATATGGTACAGCTTTTATTTTACTCACATGATTTTTTATTAAATTAATAAAAATATATAAAGATAAAACAGCACTTACTGATACATCACTTACATTTTCTGGATAATAATCACTTTTTCCTTCTTTATATTCCTTAAATTCTTCAGTTTCAATATCAAAAATTCCTTTATCTAATTTATAAAGTAATCTTGATATTCTCTTTCTATACTTAATTTGTTCTGCTGTTTCATCTTTTGGTTCTTTATTTTTGTTCATAATACCATATACATAACAAATCTTTTCCCCATTTTCTTCTGTTATTGCATATGATATTTCTGGTAATACGAATTCTTTCTCAAAATTATTTTTATCCATTAATGACATTTCTATTTTATATGGAGTTTCCATAAAAATAGATTGTTTAACTCTATTAATCTTCAAAATATCTTCCTCAAACAAATTTGAATTTCTTAATAATATTTCTTCTTCAAATAGATTATCTTTAAGAAAACTTATATATTTTTCTACATATCGATTTATATCATTTAAATCTTTTGTCGAAGCATTTATAAATAGATATAATATTAATAATTTTATCGAATCTTTTTCTGATAAAAATGAATATTTTTTTCTATCTAATTTTGATTCTAATAGTAAATATTCTTTTATTTTTTCTGCTAATAAATCTAGATTATTTATGTTAACACTAAAAGAATTATTATCATTTATTAATAAAGGATCACGACTAACAAAAGTATTAAAATTTATTTTATATTCTAAATCATCTATCTTAATTGAGCCTTCGCAAGCTTCCTTTAATACTTCTAATAATATTCCTCTTATATTCATACGTTATACTCTCTTTCAAACTATAATTAATTCTTTTCTTTTTCTAATTTAAATATTCTATCATATTCTAAATATATGTTATTAAAAATCTTAGTATAAGGATATTTTATATAGATAAATTCATATCTATATTAAAATGATTATTTCATTAATATTATAAAAACTATTATACCATATTTCTTATAGTTATTATTGATACTCATATATATTATAAATATAAATTTTAAAATAAAGTGTATCAAAGTTGAGCTAACCTATTTTTATGTTATTTTAAGAAAAGAAAAACTCGCGTTTTCCCTTATTTTATACAGGCTTGCGAGTTTATTTACCATGACATTGCTTATATTTTTTTCACTTCCACATGTGGGCCAAATTAGTATATTATCCATACTTATAATATTACGCGTATTTCTTTTATTTTCAAAGGTTTGTGGACAGGTAACATTTTGTATTTTAAGTACTATTTTTGTCATTTTTTATATAAAATATTCATCTAATGTGCACAAAATGTGCACAAATTTCTAGCATATCCTATATTTTCTTTGTCACACACATTGTATAACAAATAGGTTAAATAATCAATTACATTAGATAATTACCATATTTTCACCATTTAATACCTTTATATAGAATTATTTGATGGAAATTTTGTATTCGCATTTGTTTGTCGCCACTATTGCAATTAGTTTATTTATTAGATATAATAAATTATATCGCGAATGTTGCAATTAATAGCTATAGATGCTACAATTTTTATAGAGGGTGAAATCATGAGTAAAAAGAAATACAAGGTTATATCATTATTTTCTGGAGCAGGTGGAATGGACATTGGTTTCATTAACTCTGGTTTTGATATTGTATGGGCAAATGACTTTTTTAAGGAAGCAGTTGAATCTTATAAAAATAATATTGGTGATCATATAGTATTAGGTGATATTACAAAAATCAAAAGTGATGAAATGCCTGATGATATAGATTTAGTGATTGGCGGATTTCCTTGCCAAGGATTTTCAGTAGCTAATAATAAAAGAAGCATGAAAGATGAAAGAAATTTTTTATACAAAGAAATGTTAAGAGTTATTAAAGATAAAAAACCAAAATTCTTTGTTGCTGAAAATGTTAAAGGTATACTATCTATGGAAAAAGGAAAAGTCATAGGAATGATTAAAAAAGACTTTGAAAATATAGGATATAAAGTTGATGCTAGATTATTGAATGCAGCAGAATATGGTGTTCCACAAGCACGAGAGAGAGTTGTTATCATTGGTAATAGACTTGGTATTAAAAATCCATATCCTACTCCTACACATTGGGTAGATAGCAAAAAGTATTCATCAAAGAAAGGATTAAAAAAACCAATTACAGTTGAAGAAACAATAGGATTTTTAAGCGATGTTCCACTAAGTTATAATCCTATTACATTAGAAGACGGAACCATCATATATAATCATATGGCAGCTACTAATGTATACGATAAATTTTGGGGAAGAAAATATGATGTTAATCAGGCAGATATATGTGATTATTTAAAAGAATGGCGTAGTAAAGCAGGGTATTCAACTGAAAAAGTTGATGCACATTTTGGTTATAAATATACAGCAGGGCATTGGTTTAGAAAAGATAATCACTCTGGTAGTATACCAAAACCATCTGATTGGTGGGAATTAAAAAAGTTGCTTGGATTTGATGATAAATATGATAAACAAGTAACAACAATGGTTGAAAAAGAAATTAAGTTTGAACAATCATTAAGAATTACAAACTGGGATAGACCAAGCGATACTATTACTGCTACAAGTCCAGAAATTCATGTTAACAAAGAAAGAAGACTAAGTGCTAGAGAATGTGCAATGTTACAAACTTTCCCAATGAATTATATTTTTTCTGGAAGTTTAAATCTAATTTATAGGCAAATAGGAAATGCTGTTCCAGTTAAACTTGCTGAACAAATATCAAAGGGTATTTGTGACGCGCTTACAAAATATGAAAAAGAAGAATCAAAATAAGATTCTTCTTTTATTAATTATATATTTTATAAAATTTATGTTCACCACACCATGGTTCATTTTTTGAATTAAATCTTTTTTCTAACCATTGATCATTGAATCTTGCAGTCTTTCCATTTTTAACAGCATATAAATATACATCCCAATGACCATTTTTCTTTTTCTCAACAGACCACCAAACTTGTTTTTTATCAATATCATAATATCCTACTTTATTATCCCAAACGGTTCTTTTCCATGATTCAGGAATATCAGTAGCTTGTTCAATTCGAGTAAATTTTGAATTTGTAGATAGACTCGAAAATTCATCTTTATTAGTTATATATCTTGGTTTATAATATACACCATTTTGTTGATCATAATAAATGTAATCTTTAAAATTATTAAATAAATCTCTATCAAATAAATCACTCAATGTTCCATTAGGTAAACATGTAACAACTATACTTGGATAGCTTGAGCTATTTATAAAATAGAAAGTTCCATGTGAATCATCTGAATACCCTATTTTTACTAAATATGTTAATAAAGGTTTTCCGGTTCTTGGATCAATAGATTGTAAGTTTGATTTAACAGAAAATCCCGGAAAATCTCCAGCTGATAAAACTTTTTTGTTTAAAAAAGAGGTTTGATTATGTTCAAATTGTGTTGTAGTTAATTCTCCAGCATTACCAACTTTATCGATTGTTTTGACATCTAAATTTAATATAACGTCATCTAATTCTAATGCAATGTCACAACTAATAGGTGAAGAGTAAAATCTTTCTGCACCTGAAAATTTTAAATAAATATGATGTCTTAATAATCTTTCAGATACTTCTTTTACCTTATTCTTTTTTCCCCACACATCATCTAAAACATCGTAGTATTCTTGTGTTTCTGCTTCGATATGCTTTAAATCATCAATAAATTCTTTAGAAGTTACCATTTCTTCGATAATATGCATATATTTCTCTTCTAAATCCAAAATCCTATTTTGTATATCTGTTCTTTTACATGTAGTGTCTTGCATTGCCATAAATATCCACCTCTTTTTATATTATAGCATACTTCCATAATAAAAAGACACGTGGCACGTTTTGTTACGAAGTAATGAAAGTGGCGATAGTATTTTTCTTTTTTATGAAACTAAATGTGAAATAAAAAAAGACACCTTTACTACTTACGATAAGTTTGTAGTATTGGTGCTTAAACGGAATTTCAAAGGGTTTATCCTTGACACACATTGTATTGGCTCTGCTAATATCATGGTGTTTTACTATCTTGGCAGAAAGATAGTCTAAAGAGCATAGTCATCATCTTTGCTCTTATTCTTCTTTTTTTCCGCTAATAAACTCTTCTAATTCATCATTAAATTCATCTTCTTTATGTCTAGGTATTAATCCATCAGCTACTAAATGATATACAAAATTAGCCATTCTATTAATAACATTTTTTAATGTATTAACTGCATTAGTTAAGATAAATGCTTTATATCTTAAATTAGTATTTTCAGATTTTAAATCTCTATTTTCATCTTCTAATTTCATGTTTTGCTTATGTATTTTTGAATAATCATCTGTTACTTCTTTAAGATCCTTATATGCATTATATAGTTTAGGTTTTATGTCTTTTTCTTTCTTTGCTTCTTCTACAACTTTATTCATACTATCAAAAGTTTCTTTTTTAACTTTAACTGATTCTTTATCAAACATAATTGTTTTATTAGATTTCATTTTTTCTTCTAATTCATTAATTGATTTTTCTAATTTATCATCTTTTAAATCTAATTTGTTTGTTAATGATTTTGTTAGTTTTTAAATCCTTTAATATTGATATGTTCTCTATCACTATGTTTAGTTCCTCTTTCTAAAGCAAAACGACACATATTTAGATATTCACAATATTCATCTTGTAACTCACTCAAGTGTTCTTTATCATGTGTAAATTGTTTTTTAGATATAATATATCTTTCTGTATTAGTTCTCTTATCTAACTTCTTAACTAGTGGAACTACTACACAATGAATGTGAGGTGTTTTTTCGTCCATATGAAGTGCTGCATGTAATATTTGATTATCTTCATAACCTAATCCAAAATGTACAAATTCTATACATCTATCAGCCCAATTCTTAATTTCTTATTTACTCATATCATTAAAGAATGTGTGTCTTGCAGTGAATGCAAGTTCATCTGCAACTACTAATTTTATATTTTCATAAAACACGTGTATTGATTTTATAAGCATTATTTTTTAATATTGCTATTTTTATTATGCTGTATTAATTTGTTTTTTAATTTTTCTATTATACCAGAAAAATCAGTTTTTTCCTTTTCTGATAAATTATCAAGCTCCGAAATAAATAATCTTTTTTCATCTTCATTTGCTAATCTTTGAATTTGACTACTATCACAAATAAGTAATTCTAAGTCTTGATTATTATTATTTAAATCAAGATAGTAAAAAACTCCATTTTTAATAAAAGAAACTCCTGTTATTACACTTGTTCCATCTTCTAAAAATTTCTTTTTAAAATGAATTGTTGAATCCATATAACCATTAACATTAATCTGTGTTTTTAAGATTCTTTGAAAATATGATTCAGCACAATTTGCCATATCCTTATATCGTATATTATATTCCCAAAAATTAAGACTATTTGGATTATATTCATTGTCTATACCATTATCCCAATCAAATAATTTAAAACATTCATTTACTCCTTTATACCATCTCATATGTACAAACGAATCTCTTATTTTTTCTCTCTCAATGGTTTTGGAATCAGTAATATTTACTTCGTTGTCTGTTACCAATGTATCAAATATATATCCATAATATATCGCATTGGTAATAGATAATAAGTTTTCAAAATCGATAGAATCATATAGTATATTATCGTCAATGCCAAATGATTTACCATAAAGATTTAACGGATAATCTTCATTTAAGTTATTGCTTTGATAGATTTGTCTAGCATCCTTCACTAAATCAAAAATTGCACTTTTACCATCTCTCATATAATAATTTGACAAAATTAAATTCATTGTTAAAACTCTATCTTTAGACCATGAAAAAGGCATTACTTTATCTAACAAATGAGAAATTACATTATTTCCACTTTCACCTAAACTTTCCCAATATTTTAAATCTTCTTCAATTTTTATTTTTTGTGCTATAGAATATTGAATATCTTTATATTCCATACCATTTTCTAAAAAAAATTTCTCGTAATTTTTAGTTTTATTACCACTATTAATGTGAGAGATTATTGCTTCTTTTTGTTCATCGGTTAACTTTTTTCTAGCAAAAAATTTTCTTAAAAATATATTATTTAGTGTTTCATTGACATTTGATGAATTCAATGAAATTGGTATTGTTGAAAGATTAGACGCAATAATTATCGAGTTTGAATTTTTTATTTCAAAACAAATTGACATCAATTCATTTATATCTAACATAACATGAAATGGTATTGGTTTGGTATTTCTTAACAAAATTTCTACTTTTATCTTTTCTTTTTCATCTTCATTAATTCTTATAAATTTTGCTAAATCATGTGTAGGATTATCATTATGATTAAGTGCATTTCTTATAAACTTAATTATTTGTTTGTTACTAAATTTTGATCTATCATTATTATTAATAAATACACTATCAGGAATACTGATCTTGTCTATACTAGATTCAAGTAGATTATCAAAATAATTATCATACATTACTGTATAAAATTTTGATAATAATAACAATTCATATATAGAAATCATTTCATAATAATAATTTTTAATAGCATATTGTATTCTACCATCAACATGCATATGATGTTTAAAAACTTCATAAAAAGGAACATCTTGGTTCATAATCGCATATGTCATGGTTCTATTATAATCCCTTAAATAGGTTGCAACTTCATATTTAGTAAATTCATGTTTATTCATTATATCACCACCATCTAGTATGATTATATCATATTTTTTACTAAGACCACTTTCGAACTGAACAATTACTGTTTTCACTTTTTGTTATAAGGCTTTTAGCGTATTTTTATAAAGTTGTTAAGTGTAGATAGTGCTGTAATTTTTACAATTTATACCATTTTTACAAAAAAGAAAAACTCGCGTTTTCCCTTATTTTATACAGGCTTGCGAGTTTATTTACC
>ERZ773031.936-NODE-936-length-15172-cov-13.159423_pt1 | contig 15172 bp, 12 predicted proteins | sample MGYA00511666_ERZ773031 | MGnify/ENA primary metagenome ERZ773031 (study PRJEB29015, sample SAMEA2738135) | human oral metagenome | biome: human oral; feature: human-associated habitat; material: saliva | place: China | collected 2250 ...
CGAGAGCCTGGATATCCTCGCCTACCGCATTTTCACTACTTCTCTGAAGCACACCGAGAACATCAGCGAGTTCATGGATGATCTCGAGAGCCTTTCCTGCAAATTCCTTTGATGCTCCGCCTTCTATCTCTACGTTGATAGCCGAAACTAGCTCAAAGAGAGCTCCAATAGCACCAGCAGTATTGAGGTCATCGCTCATGCACTCAACGAATTTCTCCTTATAATCTGCAAACGACTTAACTGTCCACTCTTCATGTTCTGTCATCGCTTCAGAACCATTATGTACGAGGAACTCCAAAGTCTCGGTAGCATTTACAAGTCTATCGTACCCCTGCTTAACCTGCTTCATACCCTCATCGCTGAAGTTGATAGGTCCTCTGTACTGAACGCTGAGAAGGAAGAATCTGATAAAGTCACCGTCATACTCCTTACGAATATCTCTCACTGTAAAGAAGTTGTTGAGCGACTTTGACATCTTCTCGCCATCAACCATGATGTATCCGTTGTGCATCCAGTAGTTTGCAAAAGGTGCACAGTTGCAAGCTTCAGACTGAGCGATTTCATTTTCATGATGAGGGAATTTTAGATCTTGTCCACCGCCGTGAATGTCAATCGTTGTGCCAAGGTGCTTCTTGGACATAGTTGAACACTCGATGTGCCAACCAGGTCTGCCCTTTCCCCAAGGCGAATCCCATGCGATTTCATCATCTGTCTTCTGAGCCTTCCATAGTGCGAAGTCGAGTGGATCCTTCTTAACCTCACCAATAGCAATTCTCGCACCCGATTCTAAATCATCTATATTCTGTCCTGATAGCTTTCCATACTCTGGGAACTTACGAGTGATGTAGTAAACGTCACCATCTGCCTCGTATGCATACCCCTTCTCAATAAGAGTGCTGATGAACTCGATGATATCCTCAATATGCTCGGAAACCTTAGGGTGCACGTCAGCCTTGATAACATTGAGAGCCTCTGCATCTTTGAAATACTCTTTGATGTACTTCTCCGAAACCTCAAGTGCCGGTAGCTGTTCTTCCTTAGCCCTGTTGATAATCTTGTCATCCACATCTGTAAAATTCTGTACGAACTTCACATCATATCCGATATATTTGAAAAACCTGCGCAGCGTGTCGAACACTACGAAAGGTCTAGCATTGCCTATATGAAAATAGTTGTAAACCGTAGGACCACAAACATATATATTAACCTTGCCTTCCTGTACAGGTACAAACTCTTCCTTGCGTCTAGTCATAGAGTTATAAATCTTCATTTCTTTCCTCCACAAAATCATATCTCATCGTGTAAACAATTTTCTAAACTATACTCTAATTTATCTTCAATTACAGGTAGTCTAAACTTAATTGATTTGAGCCACTGCCCATTTTCTCTTCTTTCTTTATAAACATTTATTTCAGATATGATCATTTTTAATAATTCTTTTCGCTCGTAATCATCAAATTTCTCATACAGCTTATTAAAATTAATTAAAAGTTTGTAAATGTTTTCAGCAGATGTTTTACCCTTTTCAATGTTTAATTTCTTTTCTTTTGCCTCTTTGATTTTTAATTCTAATTTATCTATAGTGTCGTAACTCTTCTGCAATCTTAAATTAAAGTCTGCTTTCATTTTGTCATAATATTTATCATCTGTATTCAAACTTTCTATTTGGTCAATAATTGTATTTTTAGTCTTATTATTTGCTTTTAATTCATTGATATAATTCTTTATTTCTAAATCAATATTATCAGTGTCTACTTTTATATTTATTTTTTCTTTGATTATATCAGAAACTCTTTTGTCTTTTATCATCTTTATAATAATTTCTTCAACAGCACCATTTAAGACTTCCTCATTTATCTGCTTAGAAAAATTACACTTTTCCCCATTTTCTAACACTACACGATGTTTGCAAGAGTAATAATTAAAATCTTTATACCGCACACCATCTTTTCTAACTTTTCTACTACGAGCACTATACATATTAGCACCACAAACAGGACATTTTAAAATTCCTGTCAATAAATGAGCTTCTCTATCTTTAATTTTTGTTTGCTCATACTTTTTAGCCAAATTTTTCATCTTAACCTGAGCTCTGTCCCATAATTCTTCAGATATAATTGCTTCGTGCTCACCTTTACATAATAAATAATCATCAGAAAATACTTGTGTATACTGATTGCGAGTACCCTTAACTTTTTCTTTTCTTCTTCTTCCATAAGCTATAAAACCCTTATATACTTGATTTTCTATTATTCTTTTGATTGTTTCTGCAGAAAAATATTCAGTTGAGCCTTTTCTCCTTTGTAATTTCTTTATGCGATTCTCATATAAATAATTGCTAACACCAGTAGCACCCAATTTAGTATTCACATATTTATCAAATATCAACCTAATATGTTTCGCTTCTTCTTCATTAATAACTAAACTGCCATCAACTAATTTATAACCATACGGTGCCATACCACCATTCCATTTACCCTCTCTCGCCTTTTGATAACGTCCCTCTAGTGTCTGCACTAAAATATTTTCTCTCTCAATCTCTGATACCGCAGACAAAACTGATATAATTAACTTACCAGCACCCTTCGAGGAATCAATATTATCTTCTACACATATCAATGCTACACCATAATCTTCAATAAGCTGCAGTGTATTTAAAACATCTGCAGCATTTCTACCAAATCTTGATAGTTTATATACTAAAACATAAGAGATATTATCCTTACCAGATTTTATATCTTCAAGCATTTGATTAAACTCTAATCTACCCTCAACAGACTTGCCAGACCGTCCTGCATCAACATACCCTTTGACAATCTCTAAATCATGTAATGCAGCATACTGCTTAATTTTTTCCTCTTGAGCATCTAATGAATACCCCTCAACTTGCATACTAGTTGACACTCTTGTATATGTATATACTCTATTCATACCTCACCACCTAAAAACACCCACTTCTATTACAAAAAGTTTAGACACACAACACACGATTATTATACTATACATCAAATAAAAATTACACTGAAAATTTTATTCTTCAGTAATATCATCAGACAATTCACTAAAATCAATATCACCAGCATACTTCTCAATCATTTCCCTAATAAAATCTGCTACTTCATTAAACTCGTTATTCATAAAATATTCTCCAAAAAATAAAAAAAGCCCCCCAATAGGGAGGGGGGATGAATCTTCACACTATTCATATATAAAAAATTAAATCATCACCTTTTCCGGTGAAGCTTCTAACAACTTTTTACTTCTACAACTAATTTCACTTTCATAATCTCTTAAATCAAAAGAAAAAATTGCACTTTCTTCAACAAAATCATCAATATTGCTATCATAATGAATCAAAAAATAATTAGAAACTAATTCAATATCACTTCTATAAAATTGATAAATTTTTGCAATTCTCCTATATAAAGGATTCTTCGACTCATTAACATTTTTATACCAATTCCTAATATCAATATTTGTTGTAATAATAATAGTATCTCCAATAAAAGTTTTGTTATAATACCTAGAAGAAGCACTACTACGGAAATTAGGGTCAATCATTTTTAAAAAATCATTATAATTAAAAGCACTATCTCGCAAATCATCAAATATCATAACATCCTCACCTAAATAATCTTGCCATGGGTCATTATTAGATGATGACCTACAAAAACTCTTATTTAATTTTTTACAATACTCTTCTGCAAAAGTAGATTTTCCTGTCTGCGTTTCTCCTTGCAATACATAAACAACAATATCTCTACGAGAATTTTTCATCAAATTATAATAATACTGTACCGCACCATTAATTTTATTTTTGTACTTAGCATAACTAACAGCAGAAACATAATTAACAATCTCAAACTCTCTAATAGCACCATGTCCAATTAACTCTAAAAGTTCATTTATAGACATTTCTTTTTCATTAACACTATCTTTCAAATGCTTTTCAAGCTTACTACTGTTGTTAGTAATTATCTCAGCTTTATCATATTGCTTTTTATCACAATGATCTAAATGCAGTAAATATCTAACAGCTAATTTTACATTTCTGCATTTTTCAATATCTCCATGTGGAAATTTATTTTTTATTGTCTTAAAAGTTGCATGATTAGTAAAATCTAAAACAATGTGATAATGCTTATTCTCTCCATCTTCATTATGTTCAATTAAATAATAAGACATAGACTTACTTTTAGCCCAATTATGTACAACACTCTTAATATCTTCTAAATTATAATTAACAACACCATCAACAGTATTATTATCAGCAGATACTCTTATAAACGCATTTCTCATTAAATTGTCTTTCATATTTATTATTTTCCTTTTTTTAAGTTACAATTTTTACAATAAAAAATGGGTTAGTGGAATGATAACTAACCCATCAAATATTGATTTTTCAATATTTACAAACATATTAATTTACTTTTTTTACATTTTTTCACTACTCTTCTTCAAATTGGTTGCGGTTGCCTTCGGCACCTTCACCAATCACAGTCTTAACTTTTTCCATATCTTTTAACTCTAATACTTTTAACACTGTAATTTTGTCTAGTTGTATATATCCTTGATATTTTTCTATTCTTGTTGTTGGCAAAGTGATGTTGTTTCCAAATGTTCCCGTTATTATATTTGAATTATTTTGACCAAGTAATATTTTTGAAAACTGTGCTCTCGTTGTTGAATTAATATTTTCTGTATTCGCTGATTGCATTACTAGTAATACATGTATATTTGCCACTCTTCCTAATACACTTATATTTTTTACTATTTGTTCTAATTCTTCCTTTTCTTTTTTATCTAATAAATTTTTTAATGATATGTATTCTTCTATTAAAATTATCTTTTCCTTGTATCCTAAGTCTATTGCTAATGCTTTTGGACTTATATTCAACATTGGTTCAAGGTCTTTTATTCTTTGATACATTTCCGCTTCTAATTTATTTAATTTATTTAATATTGCTTTTGCGTCGGTTTCATATTCTACATTTTCTCTATATATTCCATAAGACCGTTTTATATCTAATATTGTTACATCCCACTTTTTAATTATTGCTTGTATTATTACTTGATTTGCCAAATAGCTTTTCCCAGATGATGTCGCTCCACTGATTAACAAATGCGGGTATTTTTCAAAAGAATATATATGCTTCTTATCTAAATAAAATTCTGCAGGAAATGTTTTTTTTACTATTTCTTCGTATTCTCTTAATGTATAAGATTCTTGAACATATTTTGATATATCTTCATATTTAATAATTAATTCATTATTCGATGGCGTAATAAAACATTCTTCAACTACAAAATCATTAACCAGTGCAGTGCTTAAACTATCCATATATCTCTCTATTATTTTTCTCACTTTTATATTTTTTAGTCGAATCTTAATAATATTTTTTCTAATTTTTATTTTAGGCATTATTAAATAATTGATTTGTTTCTTTTCATAAGCATTTATAGAAATTAAATTATCTTCTAACATTTTTCTAATCTTTCTATATTTAAAGTACTTGCCTCGATATCGAATAATAATATATATAACCTGTAATATTACTACTCCTATATAAAAAGAAACATAAATGCTCATTATTTTATTTAGTAAATCGTTTTCTAAAAAATGTTTTTGTACATAGAGTGCACCCACTAGTATGGATGCACCCATTATCATTGCAATAATTATTATTCTTTCAAAATATTGTCTTCTACTCATTTTCTTCTACCACTGCTTCAACTGAAAGATTGGAATTAAAATCTCCATAAACAGAGCATTTACCAATTTGATTAAATGATATTTCTGCTCCTATATGATAATTATTTACATTCTCCTCATTAATATCTTTAATACAGTGAACTTTGAATTTTTCATATAAATTGCTAACCTTCTCATCTTCATAATCAGTATTATCTTCTGTAATGACTACATCTAAAGAAACACATGCCTTTTTCTCATTCCATTTAACATTTTGAATAATAAATTTTTTTCCTGTTTGCCATGCTGCAAAATCAAATCTCTGAAATTTATTTAATTTTTTCATATTGTTTACTCCTTATTTGAAAATAACATTAATTTATATTGTTCATCCAAACTGTTAAGTCATATTAGCACCTCTCTTTCTTTTTCATCAAAAAAAGCCATTTGTTAAAAAACAAATGGCTAATTCACTCTAACTATTAATCTGTTTCTATCATAGATAAATATGACTTCCTGACAATGTTCATTCTATTATAGATAAATATGACTTCCTGACAATGTTCTTTCTATTATAGATAAATATGACTTCCTGACAATATTCTTTCTATTATAGATAAATATGACTTCCTGACAATGTTCATTTCGTAGATAAGTAATTTTCATCTTTAGTAGATTTTAACTTTCGAGCAAAATAAATCTTAGCATGAGATAGTAATTCATACTTACCTAACTGCGTTAATCTAGCATCTTCAGTAACTTCTAAGAATTTACTAACATACTCAAATGGCTCATCTACTATAAGTCTATTACTATCGATGTTTATACTTTTAACTCTCATTTATATTCTCCTTTTAAACATTAAAAAAGAGACTGAAGAAATATCAGTCTCTCTTAATAATTATCTATATTCATAGTGACCCTGCTCAGGATGGTTAATGTACTCATAATATGGAACTCTCACTGTTCTATACTTAGTAACTGTCTGTATCCAAGCAGCTTTGTCTACAACCCAAACCTTAGTTTTAGCTTTATGTGCAGAAGAAGTAGGAGTACTTGACTTTGTCTCGTTCTTCTTAGTAGACTCCTTCTTATAAGCAGTCTTTTCAGTAAAAGTCTTAGATGGATTTTCATTCTGTGTTGCTATAGTATCATTTCCAGTATTTTCTGGAGTTTCAACAACCTGTTCTGCTGCTTCTCTATCAGTCTTGCTAGATGTAATAATCTCAACCTTTCCCTTTAATGACTGGTTAACACTGACTGTAGATGCTACAGTAACAACAACCCATATAACAAAGAAAACAAAATCACTAAAATAGCAATAGCTGCTTTCTTATTTCCCTTGTTCTTATTGAATTTATTTAAGTTATTATTTTATTCATACTGAAGTTCACCATTAAAACTTTGTCAAGGACTATAAATTACCTGTCACTCTTTCTCTTCTTAGCAGCCTTAGTAGCCGCATATCCAGCAAGAGCAAGAATGCCCATATTTGCAAGAAGTGCTGTTTCATCACCAGTCTTAGGAGACTTACCAACATTCTTCTTAATAATCTTCGCAGTCCTCCTAACTTCTACAGGCTTAAGTCTATTGTAATCAGCTAGAGCTCTGTCGTATCTGAACTTGCTTTCCTTGAGTTCAGCCATTGCTAGCTGGTACTCTTCGTTTGCTTTATCTTTATCAACAGTAGCATCAGCAAGAGTCTTCTTAGCATCTTCTACATCCTTGAGAGCCTTATTATAAGTATCTACAGCAGCTTTAACTTCTGGGAAATCAGCGTATGTATCAGCATTATTTCTATCAAGTGCTGCAGCTGCAAGAGCTCTCTTCTTAAGCTTATCAAGATTTGTAGTATTTTCATCAATAGCATTGATTGTATCTACGAGCTCCTGTCTCTTATCAGCAAGAATTTTTTCCTTACTCTGAAGATCTGCAGTTGCACCAATAAGCTTCTTTTCAGCTACAATAACCTTGTCGTAAGTCTTATTAAGCTCTGCAAGCTTATCTTCCTTATCCTTAATAACGGCAAGAACTGCAGTATTCTGAGCAGTCTTATCAGTGATAGAGTTCTCAATAGCATTGAGCTCATTCTGAAGAGTTGTAAGCTCAGTATTTAGTGCATTAAGCTTAGTAGTAGCATCATCAACAGCTTTCTGCTTATCAGCTTCAATAGCCTTATTAGCATCAAGAACAGTCTTTGAAGTTTCAAGAGCTGTCATAGCTTCATCAATTGTACCACTCAGAGCCTTAAGTCTAGCATTAGCATCTGCTAGAGCAGCTTCCTTATCTCTAATATCATTTTCAGCATTTGCAAGGTCTGTATTTGCCTGAGCAAGACCATTAACTAGAAGATCCTTCTTAGCATTAAGGTCATCAATCATTTCACCAATAATAGTAATATACTCAGCTGGCTGATTTTCAGCACTCTGTGCATTTATTCTTGCAACCTGTTCAGGTGTCATATTACTCTTAAGCTCATCAAGCTTATCTGTTACAGCCTTTTCAGCAGTCTTAGTATTTTCCTTAGCCTGATCATAAGCAGCTTGTGCAGGTCTCTTATTTAGTTCATTAAGCTCATTTGTAAATGTTTCAATATCAGACTTAGCTCTATCAAGCGTACTATTTACTGTAGAAACAGTATTCTCTTGAGTTTCAATATCAACATTCTTATTAGAAATATCGCTCTCAATACCTCTAATCTTAGACTGAACTTCATTTACCTTATCCTGAGCAGCCTTCATAGCTACTGGATCACCATGCTCAATAGTCTCCATAAGATTTGTAAAGTATGCTTCAAATCTTGCTTCGTATTCTTCTAGAGTATATAGAGTTCCAGTACGAGCATCATCCCAGATGAATACCTGAGAGCAAGTACTTCCATACTCTTCACTATTCATAGCATACGCAATACCGGTAGCAGTCCAATCCTTTTTCATTAAAGATGTATAATGTCCTGTTACACCACCAGTATGATTATCATAATCAGCTTTTTCTTCGGTGTACCAACCCTCATAAGGTTGTCTACCATCAGTCTGCCAGTCATAGCCCCAAGCAAGGTTTTCACCAGTATCGAATGTACCATCAGGTCCAGCATTCTGTGAGTGACCAATTCTAGGACTATTTGAGAAGTTAGCATTTACCTGAGCTCTAGCCATAAGTCTATCAGATACTTTAAGCTCACTCATTGGAGCAAAGTTGTTATCTCCTTGACTTCTAAGAGCATTTCCAATCTTAGCAAGCTGAATTGAACGATACATCCAAATTAGATTTGTAGCATCATCTTCAGCACCAATATGTGTTGAGTCAGTAAATGTAGCACCATTCTGAGTAGACTTAGCTTTACTCTTTAACTCAGCAACAGCATCTGCAGAGCCCATAGCCTCAAAGAAACCAAGAGAGCCCTTATTAAACTGTGCCTGAGCCCATTTCTGTGACTCAGCCTTAGCATTAGCTACAGCTTTTTCAGCTTCCTTAAGCTTTGCCTGTTCTTCAGCAAGACTCTTTTCAAGTTCAGCCTTTTCATTCTTAAGATTTTCAAGCTTAGCATTCTCTGCATTTAGCTTAGCTTTACTAGCAGCAACTCCCTGTTCAGCAGCAGCAAGTTCAGACTTCTTAGACTCAATGTTCTTATTTTCTCTCTTAACATTATCTTCAGCCTGAATTTCAGCACTCTTAGCATTATTTAGAGCATTAATTTTAGCATTAACAGCACTAATCTGATTGTTTGCATTTGCAATAGCATTTGTGCAGTTTGCAATATTAGTATTTAGAGTAGAAATTCTTGACTCAATACCAGCTTTTACATTATTTGCATTCGCTAGATTAGCCTTAGCAGTATTTACATCATTAAGAGCTCTTTCATATGCCTGATTACCAGCAGTCAGGTCATTGAGAATTGACTGTGCATTATTTACAGCAGCCTGCGCTGAAGCAACATTAGCCTTAGCAGTTTCTAGTGCAGAAGTCTTAGTAGCAAGTTCATTCTTAGCTGCAGTAATTGCTGCATTCTTAGAAGCAATTTCATTCTGCTTATTCTGCTTTTCAGCATTTAGAGAAGCAATCTGACTTTTAAGCTCATTTGACTTAGCTGTGTTATCACTCTTTTCTTTTTCTACAGTAGCAATATCATTAGCGATTGTAGGATTTTCAGACTTAATCTTATTTACAGCATCTTCTGCTGACTTAACTTGAGCTTTTGCATCTGCTACTGCCTTTTCCTGTTCAGGAATTTCTTTTTCAAGTGAAGTCTTCTTTTCATTTAAATCACTAATATTCTTAGCTGTATCTTCAACTTTCTTTTTAGCATCAACCTTTGCCTGATCAATTGTAGAATCAATCTGTTTATCAGTCTTGACTACGTTATCTTCTGCATTCTTAAGATTTCTTTCAGAGTCAGCAAACTTCTTGTCAGCTACATTCTTGTTTGAAGTCTTTTCATCTGCGTTCTTCTTAGAAGTATCGTACTTGCCTGTCTCTGTGTTGAGATTCGCCTTTGCTTCATCAAATGTCTGCGGAGCTACGTACTCATCATTTGCAAGTGCACCTGCAGGAAGAGATGCGGCAATACCAACTGTAGCAACTGTACTTTTAATAATCTTGTTCATAAAATTTCCTCTCCTTCTTTGTTATGTTTTTACTGAACAATGTTTTACATATAAACAGACTTAAGTTAAGAAAAAATGAATTTTAGTTTAATTCCCTCTACAATATTGTTATAGAGTTCATCGATTTTCTTTAAATACTCTTCTTCAGGTTTCTTATTCTCAAAACTAACAAAACCAATTGCATCTCTAATTTCATCTGAAGAAAAGTTAAAAGTTTCAATTCCTTCATCTATATACTTAAGTAAGTTTCGTCTATTAATCTCCCTTTGAATCTCAGTATTCTCTAGTTCCTTTTTATTTTTATTCAACCAAGAATTATCATAAGTTTTTAATAAATCATTTTCAATATCTTCTCTCTTTACATTATTTAGCAAGACCTCATCTCTAAACCTATATAATTCTTGCTTATATCTAAATGTTGCAACTGAAAATTTGAATAGATTTTCTCTCTGCAAAGAAGACATGCTTTCATAATACTTCTGAATTCTTCTCACAGATTTTGTAATAAAGACACTGTGTATCTTTGAAGTCTTCTTAAGCTTATTAATTAATGGCTCAAATATTTCTGGTAAATTTAAGAAAATATCATCTTCTAAAGATATTATCTGAACAAATGAACCGTTCTGCCCCTGCCGACCAGCTCTGCCTTTTAGCTGATTATCAATTCTTCTAGATGTGGAAGCTTCCGTTGAGACTACAAATAATCCGCCAATAGCATCTGTATTATCTAGTATAATATCAGTTCCTCGACCAAGCATGTTCGTACTAATAGTCAGAGCATTTAGCTTGCCTGCATTTTTAATGGCGTTTACTTCTTCTTCAGGTGTTTTGGCATTTACAAGTACATGCTTTCTCTTTATCTGCTTAGAAATAATTTCACTGTCACTCACACTACCAGTAGCAATTAGAGTCGGTCTCTGTGTATTTACAATTTCTTTTACAATATTCCATTTTTCTTCCTTTGTATTAACTAGGTATATCCCCTTATCAATTCTCTTACTCTTCTGATGAGGCGGAATACAAATAACAGATAAGTTATATATATTATTAAACTCTTCTTTATCAGTCATTACTGTGCCCGACATACCACACTTAGAAGAAAATAGATTAATATATGTCTGAATAGAAATACTATTTGCTGCGAGAGACTGTTCATTAATTTCAAGATTTTCTTTAGTTTCTAAACACTCATGCAAATCATCTTGGAACTTTCTGCCTTCAAGTACTCTACCAGTATACTTATCAATGAGTTCAACTTTACCGTTTCTTACTAAATAATCTCTATCCTTTTCAAATAAAAATTTAGCAGATAGATATGTGTTAATAAGGTGCCAAATGTATGAACTTCCAGAGTTGTTAAGGCTCTTTAGCTTGAATGCTCTTTCAGCTTTAGCATAACCTTTTTCTGTAAGAATAACTGAAAATTCATTTCTCTTAATTTCATAATCAACGTCTTCGAGAAGATCAACAAACAGCTTAATAATCTCAAAAATTTTCTTACTTGTTTTAATCTCATTATTTGACAGAATAAGAGATGTATTTGCTTCATCTAATAGAGCTGAGTCAATTTCATCAATAATAATAAAGTCATAAGGCTTTAAAATCTTGTCTTCCTCATAAACTACTAGTTTTTCTCTAAGGTAATCAAAGCCAAGTTCAGAAATAGTAGAATAAATAATATTTGACTGATATACTTCTCTTTTCTGATATTTAGTATATTCTGGCGAATTGTGACCATATGTTATATTTAGTAAATCAAGGACTCCTTTAGAGTTTTCCATGTCTCTATTAGCAAGATAATCGTTTGATGTTACAACATACACTTTTTCGCCATGCTTTGCTTTGTAAACAGCAGTAAGCAACCCAATAATTGACTTACCTTGCCCAGTTTCTACTTCTACAACGTTTCCATCAGTCATAGCACAGCTTGCAGCAATCTGTTCAGGATAAGGCAGAAAGCCTTTAACCTTTTCAATAGTAATACAAACAACTGCATATTCAGTTATCTTATTTGTCGTAGAATAAAAGAGCTCTTGTAAATCGCAAAACTTACAATTAACTCCTTTTAGTTTATTTATAGTTTCACCCACACTGCTTGCAAAGTTAAAATATTTTTCTATTTTCATTTCTTTGCTCATTTCACAATTTCTTGTCTCATTTATCACCTACTTTTTTATAGATTCTATCACCCCCCCCCCATTTTGTAAACTAATTCTAAATTTTTTAATAACTATAATTTTATGGTCATAGTTTTTGAGCAATCATAAACTATTTGCCACTGTGCATAACAGGCGACTATTTATATCAGAGTCTTCCATCACTGTTTGCAAATTTAAAATATTTTTCTATTTTATCTTCATTTATAACATCATTTAAAATTGCAGATGTAAATGCTGTATTTAGAAATTTTAGTTATATTTATTGACTTGAAGTTCTTGCCAATCCACCTCTGTGAACCTAACTATATTCTTTCTATCATAGATAAATATGGCTTCCTGACTATATTCTTTCTATTATAAATAAATGTGATTTAATCTCGTAGATAAGTAATTTTCATCTTTAGTAGACTTTAACTTTCTAGCAAAATAAGTCTTAGCATGAGATAATAGTTCATACTTACCTAGTTGAGTTAATCTAGCATCTTCAGTAACTTCTAAGAATTTACTAACATACTCTAGAGGTTCATCAATTAGAAGTCTATTACTATCTATATTTACAAATTTAATTTTCATTAATATCTCCTGTTTGAAATTCAATGATACGATTATATAAATTTCTATTTTTCTCTCTTAAAGCTTTTCTAATTGTTTCATCTCTTGTTTCTGTGAACCATTTTGTTTCATATCTATCACGAAGACCATAGATAGGTAATACATTCATTGACAGATTATCTCCTATTGCGTCAATCAAGCCATCACACCAGTAATACATTTTGTCTTCATCTTCAAGTTGTTCTCTAAACCTATTAGTCATATCACAAATATCTTTTACTTGTTGTACTGTGAAATAGAGTATTCGTGCATTGTAATATACTGGTATATAATTATCGTATTTTTCTAGTAAATAAAGAACTTGATCAAATTTGCTCATTTTTACAAGAGAATTGAGTTCTTCCTTGTTTAACTTCTTCATATATTTGTCCTTAAGCAATAAAAAAGAGACTGAAGAAATATCAGTCTCTTAATAATTATCTGTATTCATAATGACCCTGTTCAGGGTGGTTAATATATTCATAGTATGGTACAGTTACTGTTCTAGTTTTATTAACTGGACCAAAAGCAGCACCAACATTATCAGGATTTGCATAGTATGCATATGCTGCATCATATGTACTAAACTCCATACCTCTCTGATTTCTATATACTGTATATGTCTGAGTTTCAGTTCTATACTTAGTTACTTTCTCAGTCCAAGCAGCCTTGTCTACAACCCAGACCTTAGTCTTAGCCTTTGCGGTTGTAGAAGAAGTAGAAGTACTTGACTTTACTTCACTCTTCTTAGACTCTTTCTTTTCCACCTTATCAGTAGTATTCTTTTCAGTAAAAGTCTTTCTAGATGGCTTTTCATTTGGTGTTGCAACCGAATCATTTCCAGTATTTTCTGGAGTTTCAGTAACCTGTTCTACATCTTCATGATCAACATCTTTAATAGATCTCTTAACATTTTCAACTTTTCTCTTTGCTGGCTTATCAACTGTAGTAACTGCTGTAGCAACGATTCCTGCAATAAGAACAAAAATTACTAGAATAGCTATAGCAACCTTCTTATTTCCCTTAATCTCATTAAATATTTCTATGATTTTATTTTTATTCATTTTTACAACTCCTTCTTTTATTTTACCAACTAAAATGTATCATAAAAGATTACGTTTGAAAATAGCTATTTTATAAATAATAATAGAATAATAAATATCTCCATTTAAATATTTAGTAATCATATCATTTGAAAGTGTCTAAATGCTTCTACAATATATTCTTCATTTATTTTACTGCATTTTGGAGGCTTATAGCTCTTTTTCTTGCTCTTGTTATAACATAATCTCATCTCAATATTAAATTTCTTTTTCACCTGAGCAATAGACAGACTATAAACTTTAACTTTATATTTTTCTAGTATATATTTTTGTATCTCTTTATAAGTAGCTTTATTCTCAGCATTTGTTATATCCAATTCTGTAGTTTCAACATCAAATTCTATTGTTTTTTTATTGTTATAAAGTTTATACAATAGCGCAATCGTCTCGACTTATTTCGTCATTTCCCATTTGGGTATAGTTATTTTGATTATACACCAACGACAGCGCCTACGCACGCAATAATGACAAGTACGAGCATCGGATTTATCTTAAATTTTTGAATTAACAGTATAGTCAGTCCACAAAGAACTATCGATATCACATCTATGTGCATGCCCCCTACGGAAATCGTCATGTCTCGAAGTACCGAGAAGTTGCCTCCAAGAGAGTGTTCTGGCATTACAGCCGCCTCACCGATAGTGATTACCGCTGCTGCTATAAGTCCTACAGTTGCTGGTCTAATGCCTTCAAGTGCACCCTTGACAGCAGCGCTCTCTTTGTAGCGTTCCACTGCATTTGCAACCATAGCTATAATTATAAACGCAGGAGTTGCAACCCCTAACGTCGCTAGCGCTGAACCGAGATATCCTCCGACTTCGTATCCAACATACGTAGCTGAATTTACCGCCACCGGTCCTGGAGTAACTTGGGCAATCGCAACGATATTTGCAAACTGCTCAGGAGATATATTCGCAAACTCTTTGATGCTGTCGTAGATGAGCTGGATAATCGCAAGTCCGCCGCCAAATCCAAATAGACCTATCTTAAAGAAGGCAAGAAATAACTTCGCTAGTAGCATCA
>ERZ773031.937-NODE-937-length-15170-cov-51.220245_pt1 | contig 15170 bp, 10 predicted proteins | sample MGYA00511666_ERZ773031 | MGnify/ENA primary metagenome ERZ773031 (study PRJEB29015, sample SAMEA2738135) | human oral metagenome | biome: human oral; feature: human-associated habitat; material: saliva | place: China | collected 2250 ...
TAAAATATAAGTATGGAAATAGACATTTCTGGTGTAGAGGATATTATGTGGATACAGTGGGAAGATACGAAGGAGCGATAAAAGAGTATATTCGCAATCAACTACAAGAAGATATAGCACAAGATACATTAAACTTTAAAGAATATACCGACCCGTTTACGGGTGAGCCGGTAAAATAGGCAAAATAAAAGCCCCCGAGTAGGGGGCAGCCAGTGGTAATAGAGTGGTTGTCAGATCATTCAAAGCCCTCTTTAGAGGGCTACCACTAGAGAAAGACCCTTATAGGGTCAGAGCAAACCACCCGTTTTACGGGTGGTTCTGATTTATATACATAATATTAAAATGAAAAAATTTTAATAAATCATCATGTTATAAGTGATTTTTTCTTATGTATTTGCTATTATTTTAGATGAAGGAAAGATGAATTAATATTAATAAATAGGGGTGTTTATGTTTATTAATCATACAAACCATTTGTCGCAATATTGGTCACAGGAACAACTTGCTGCAGCTCATCAATATGGGGAGGTTATAGATTTACCATTTCCTAGTATTGATCCACAGGCATCATCCTCTGAGGTGATGGACCTCGCTCAAGAATATGCAGGTCGTATTATTGCCTTGCATCCGTCTGCTGTATTGTGCCAAGGGGAATTTATCTATTGTCATGCTCTAGTGGAAAGACTACTCGCCGCAGGGATTACTGTATTAGCAGCCACTAGCGAGCGTGTAGTAGAGGAGTTTTCACATAATGGTATAAACGAAAAAAAGGTTAACTTTCAGTTCGTCCAATTTCGGGAATATATTCGCTAATTGTAGTTGTTTGTAGTTAAGGAGTGAGCCTATGCAAGTAAATGCTATTTTGTTTGATGTACAGTCCATACAAAAGTACATCTTTGCAAACAATAAACTGAAAGCCAATGTTGGGGCTTCGTATATTGTGGATAGATTGTTTGAGGATGTATTGTGCAAAGACGTTATCTTAAAACTGGAATCGGGAGCAGATATTACATCTTGGAAAACGCGTCGTGACAGTATTACATCCCTACCAACCTCTGTATATGTCGCTTATATCGGTGGTGGTAAGGCGCTGATTCTTATTGATAATGGACATGAAAATATGATTGAAGATATCATTAAGACTTTTACATCCCAAGTGTTGACTCAATATCCAGGGCTAAAAGTAGGTGTAACGACTGGTCTTGTTACACTTGAAAAAGATCAATTTAGAATCGATGAACGTCAATTGTTTAAGAAATTGAAAAATAATCAATATACGTTAAATCCTATTTTGCGTCCTGCTAATACAGGTTTAACGACAATTTGTGATTATAGCGGTGATACAGCTGATACAGTTGTAAACTTTGGGGATGGAGAACGTTTAGTAGCAACCTCTTTTACCTCTAAATTTAATGCCTTTGAAGCAGCTAATGCACGTCTAAAAAAAGATTTGTTTGGCACCGAGGATATCGAATGGGTATTTCCATCTGAGTTTGATGAGTTAGGTCAGAATAAATCGACTGAAAATAGTAAAACAGGTATTAATGATATTGCTATTGTTCATGTTGATGGTAATAATATGGGGGCTAGATTTATTAGTTGCGATGGATTAGAAGAACAGAGTGAATTATCTGAAAAGGTAGCCACCAAGACTTTGGAAAGCTTTAAATCTCTAATACAATGGATCATTGATAAATACGATGTTCTTACTAAGAATCTTGAGTTAACAGATAAGATGTTGCCAATCCGTCCAATTATCGTTGGTGGTGATGATATTACTTTTGTTTGTAACGCTCGCATTGCAGTACAAGCAGCGCACTTTTTAATGCAAGAGCTATTGAGTGACAACCATGGTATGTCTATTGATTCTTGTGCCGGTATTGCAGTAATTCCTACGTCATATCCTTTCTTTAGAGGCTATCAGATGGCAGAACAATTGTGTGATAGTGCAAAGTCTAAGATGCGTACATATAACAAAAAAAATAAAGATAATGGAGTAAACGAATCTTGTTGGCTAGACTTTGCCTTTCTTCATGGTGAAACAGCACCTACATTGGAGCAGTTCTTTGCCAATGAATATGGCAGTCTAACAGGTAATATGCACTATGGACCATATCGTGTATATGAAAAGGGTAAAACATGCGAAGCTGAACGTGAAGGTTTGTGGCAACTTTTAGATTGTACCCAGCAATTTAAGGATGGTCATGTGATGGCTCGGAATAAGGTGAAAGAATTACGTTCTGTATTGCAAGATAATGAACACATGTGGACAGTATTTTGTAAACAATTGCAACATACAAATCAATCTATACCCGAAGTGTCTGGCTGGGAAGATTTTAAAGCAAAATTATGGGTTAAAGTGGATGACGAAATGCGTACGCCATATATAGATGCTATAGAATTAATGGATTATATTTTGCCTGGATTGGAGTAAGTATGTATACATTAACAATTAAACTATTGTCGCCAACGATGCTTATGTCTGGTCAAGGCGATGTTAATACAGATAGTACGATTATTCATGATCGGTATGGTATTCCTTATATACCTGCTAAGCGTGTACGAGGTGTTTTATATGAAAGTGCCATCGAAGTGGCAGAGATGATGGAATTATCAAAGCTGGATGCTTTCACAATCGAAGATGTAAATATTTTATTTAACCGTAGTACTGATAATCAACTAGTAGAGGATAATCCTAAATTAGCTATTACTAATTTGACGATTGCAGATTATGATGCGGTGGCAAATGATATAGCAGCACTACAATCGGATAAGAATCTTAAGAACATATTTACTAAGGATCGTATTCTTGGAGAATACACCTCAATGCGCTACTATACATCGATTGTAAAAAATAGCGGAACCGCTCGTGAGGGGACTCTACATAATTCCCGTGTTCTCAATAGAAATCTTGAGTTTAAAGGACATATTACAATTGATGATATGACGGATACTGAAAGACTTATTTTAAGCTGTGCTGTACGGAATTTGACTGGTATCGGTGGTAAACGTAACCGTGGTTTTGGTTGTATAGAATGCACAATTGACGATAAAGCCTTTGATTTAGAAACTTTAGGGGGTAAGTTATGGAACAAGTAAAGATTACAATTACCGTTAAATCCCCAACGCTGATTGCTAGTTCCTCCACTGCTGGTGTATTGACTGCTACACGTGGATCAATTGATGGCCGAATTTTGCGCGGTGTTTTTGCATCTCATTTTATTAAATCCCATAACCTTGGTAAAGAAGCACATAAAGATCAAGAGTTTATGGACTTATTCTATGGTGATTTACGCTTTGTAGCTGCTTATAAAGATACTGTGAAAGGTACTTCTTTTCCAGCACCATTGAGTTTGCAGAAATATAAGAATGCAGATATAGATACAGAATTTGTAGAAGGAGATGTGGTTGATTCATATTATGCGGCTAATAAATCGGATTGGGGACCTAAGAAGAGTAATCTTTTAGGATTTAAAGGCTTGAAAGGTCTTATCGTTCAAGATGGAACAAACTGTAGTTCTGTACAAATTGAAACCGCTATTAGATTACATATGTCTCGCTCTTTAGAAAAAGAACGCCTTCAAGGGCGCAGTAAAGACGGTAATATTTTTAACTATGAATTTCTTGAGCCAAATCAAGTCTTTGTAGGTACTGTTATAGGCCCTAAAATAGTATTAGAAGCATTTGTTCGTCAGTTCCCTAAGGAATTAGACTGTTATATTGGTCGTTCTCGTTATACAGAATATGGGCATTGCGAGGTAGAGATTGGTGAGATTACATCGATTCCAGCACCTGAAAGCAAAGAGAATCCTGTGTATATTAGATTGCATACGCCATTGTTATTAGGTAATGAATCTATTGTTAACGTAATTGGTGATGCGGTACAAGAAATTGGTTCAGATATTTCTGTTGATTCTGTACATGCGTCTTATCAAGAGGAGCAAAACTTTAATAGTATTTGGGGCGTTCGTAGTAGCTCTGAATCAGCTGCTTCTGCTGGTAGTGTAATTAAGCTAGTAAAAACGTCTGGTTGGACACAAGATGACCTCACTAAATTACAACATATTTTGTACAACGGCATGGGTAGCCGTGTACAAGAAGGTTATGGTCAAGGTCGTTTATGGAATCCTAACCAATTTAAAATGGTGAAATTAGAAGCGCCGAAAATGGCTGAGGTTACTTCCTTACATCAATCGACACGTGATCTTGCTCGAAAGATATTAGAAAAACAAGTCATTTTAAATGCTCGTTTACGTGCTGCTAATGATGTAGATACAGATATTAAACCAGGATTTAATGTGGGTGGACAAGCAAAGCATTTTACTACTGTTCTGCTATTTGAGTTAGGAATGGAACGCAAGAGTGGTTATAAAAAATTGAAGGATTTTGTAGCAAAAATACAAAAAGACGATAAGATACTGGCAAATAATTTGAAACCATTCAATATAAAACATGAGTATACAAGTAAATCCGATAAATATGTAAACTTAATGGATTATATTATTACATTTGACAAGGATATGTTACTAGATGCTTGCTTATCCAAATCTGGTGAAAGTGGAGCATACTATGAAATTCCAACAAAATTAGTTGATCTAGTTGGCATTGATAAAGAGGAATTTTCAACAATTCTAGCCTACGAATATTGGTTATATTTTTTTAGGCATATTAGAAAGATTCAGTTTAGGCATATTAAAAAGCATCAGTAAGGAGGGCCGTCGTATGTCAAATTCTGCAAAAATAATGGGACGGTATACTCTTACCGGCACTGTTAAATTAGTAAGTCCACTCATCATTAGAGCTGGTGTTTATAATGATATCTTAAATGATACGGTCGATGATATCGTGGTAACCTATCATGATGGACAGCCATTTATTCCTGGTACATCCTTGGCAGGGGTATTACGTCAAACCATTCAAGATATTCAACCTGATGTAGATAATGTATTATTTGGCTCTATAGATGAACATAAAGGCACACAAAGTGCATTGCAAATTAATGATATTCCATTAGAAAATACGAATATCTCTGTCCGTGATGGAATTTGTATTGATGATGTACTTGGTGTTACCAAAGATGGGGCAAAATATGATTTTGAAATCATTGAATCAGGGGCCTATGGTACATTACGTATCGATTGTGTCGTTCGTGAATGTCACCAAAATCAATTCGATATGATTGAAGACTCTCTTAAAACATTAGCAAATCTATTGAAAAATGGTATTTCTATCGGTGCTCGTACGGTAAATGGATTCGGCCGTATTGCTAGTGAAGATATCTCTTTAGAGCATTATGACTTTACAAAACCAGAGAGTGTACAGGCTTGGTTGTTGCGTAAATCAGGTGCAATGATTACTATTCCTGAGGCACCTATGGTAGCAAAGAGAGACCTTATCATTGATATGGATTGCTATTTAGAAGATACGATTCTTATTAAATCTATTTTTGAGGCTGGTTGGGAAGATAAGTCACTAACTTTATTTATTCCCGGTACATCTGTTAAAGGTGTGTTGCGTCATCAATGTGCACGCATATTACATGTGCTAGGGCGTGGAGCTACAATGACTAATAAGCTCTTTGGCTATAGCAATGATAAGACTAAGAAAAGTCATAAGGGGCGTGTCTTGGTAAATGAAGTCTATTTTGATACAGCTTACACACAAGAAGAACAACATCGCATTCGTGTTGATAGATTTACTGGCGGCGTCATGAATGGTGCCTTGTTTGCTGATCATCCTCTACGGAATACAAAAGGTGATAAATTAACATTTCCTTTGCACATAAGAATTAAAGATTGTAGTGATAGCGAAGCCGGCCTTGCTATGCTTCTTGTGAAGGATTTAATGACTGGTCAAGTTACAATGGGTGCTAATCGTACAATCGGTTGTGGCCGTATAAGAGGTAATTCTGTTACTATTCGCTATCATGATGAAAGCTACGTAATTGATGGCACTGGTAAGGTTATTACAGGTCAAGTTGAGACTTTAGAATCATTAGTTCAATCCTTACATCAGTGTAAAGAAGATACAGTTTCAGCTAAGGAGGGTGCTCATGAGTAAGCAATTAAATAGCCATGAAGGCGTATATACAAAAACTAGTGGCACATGTGGCCTCACAGCTGAAGTAAATGTGTTATCTACTGCAAAAGAGTTTATGAAACATGATGGCCTTGTGATTACTTGGTCAGTTCACGAAGTGAAATGGGGATACTACAAACAAGGTGTATTCCAATTCTCTGACGGCACTACTGATGTCGATGTGGCGTTCTTGCAAGATATGCGTATCTTTAATGATGTGGAAGAATTACGACTCACCGTGCAGCATGGTGAACTAGTATATCGTTATATTAGTGATGAAACCGGTGAACCTGTAAGCTATGTAGACTCTAGCTCTCGTCTTATTGGCGAAAATAATGCTGGATATGCCCAATTTAATCGGGTAGACGGTTTTACGTATTTAGTCGACACAGGACGTAAGCTTTCACAAATCATTCCAGTATCTACATCAAAGAAATATTGTTATTTAACAACACGTAACTATATAGGTTATTTAGATAACTATCAAGCAAGCTATACCGATTATCGGTATATTGAGATTGCAGATAAGGAAGTGTAAAATGGCAAAAACACAAGCTGAAAAAAAGAAAGAGTCTCAGGCCCGTATGGCAAAAAATAATGGAGGAAATCAGCGTTATGGTAGTAAAGACCGACAAGAATCTACTAAACCAGTATCTTTGCCATATAATTTTGTAAGTTTGCCAGAACAGGTTATTCCTGCAGAGTTTTTTGAACTAGACTCTGGTAAAGATATGAAAGATTTATATAAGCAACATGTTTTAACTAATGGTAAAAACTCTGGCTATATAGATATAGATATTTTGACGCAAACGCCTCTATTTATTGGTGGTAATGTTGTTACGAAAAATGGGGAAGAGTATCAAGAGTTCTTTGGTGGTAATGACAATCCTATCATTCCAGGTAGCAGCCTAAAAAGTATGATTAAGCAGATATTAAAGATAATTACTGCCAGTGGTTTTAAGGCATATAATAGCGAATCTGGTGTGGGTGATTTTGAAGATCGTCGTTTGTTCTATCGAGAAGTAGGTAATATTAAATCAGATTATCAAAGTAAAATGATAAAATCTTGTCGTGTTAATGGTAAATGGACTTCTAAAACTAAAGCTAAAGCTGGATTTATAATGAAGACCGTAAATCATGAGTTTTATGTAGTGAATTCAGATTTTAAACCTTTAGAATATGAAAAGTATCCTCATCTAAAACATAAAAATGGTAATGCTAGTATTGATTGGGAAGATAGTTATGTAGATATTCATACTGGAGAAATGGGGACTAAAAAGTCTTTTGTGCGTATTTTTAAGCCAAGAGATTTTGCTAATGGTAGAATATTAATATCAGAAGAGGTTATTAATAACTATAATTTTGATAGTGATAGAAACACCATAAATCTATTGGAAATAGACAACGATAAAGTGGATAAGAATTGTAAATCAGGGAGTGTGGCTAAAAGCTATACAGGTTGTTCAGATATAACTTATGTAGTTCCTTGTTTTTATAAGATAGAAAATGGTAAGGTACAGCATTTTGGACATGGCCGTTTTTATCGTATTCCGTATGATAAAAGTATTGGTAATCATTTGCCAGCAGCATTGGAACTACAAAAGGATGTTGTAGATTTAACAGAAAGTATTTTAGGTCGTTCTCGTGATTGGGCCGGACGCGTATCTTTTTCTGAAGCGTATCTATGTAATGAGCCTAAATGGTGTGAGTGTAGCAAACCACAACCATTGATGGGTCCGAAACCAACATCTTACCAATTTTATTTAAACCAGACTTCAAAGGCTGATACATGTGAGAATTGGAATAATGATAAAGCTACCATTAGAGGATATAAGTTATATTGGCACCAATCGACAAAAAAAGCGAATTCTTGGAAAAATCCTTCGATTAAGGAGGGAGATAAACTTTCAAAATATATTCAGCCTATTGATTCCGGTATAACATTTAAAAGTAGAATTTATTTTGATAATCTTAGCGATATTGAATTAGGTGCATTATTATTAACTTTAAATCTTGAGCGGTTATATACAGAGACCGATAAAAATAAAAGTATTTCCTATAAATTAGGTAAGGGAAAATCAATTGGTTTAGGTAGTATAAAATTAAATTCTTTTTTACATATCTTGGATAGAGATAAGCGATACGATACATTGTTTGATAATAATACTTGGCAGTTAGGTGAAACAGATATTTCAAAAGATACCTTTATAAATGCTTTTTTGAAATATAGAAATGATTCTCTTGGGGGAAACCTATCAGACTATGATGAAATGCGTAAAGAATTATTAACTATGATGGATTGGAATATTGCCAATGGTAAAGAGCCTGTTACTCGCTGGGATGATGCTATGACAATGATGCCTGTTGGTGATAAGAACGATACTAGATTTAAGGATCGTATTAAATTAGAGCCTCCTGAATCTTTTATAAAAAAATGGTCTAAATAATGTTAGGAACTATTATTTTTACATTACGATCTCATAATGCAGGTTCTCTCCCAGAATTTCCTGGGCGTTTCCTTCATGCAGCTGTTTTTTCTCTTATTAGTTCTATTGATAAAGCGGCAGGCGACTATTGGCATGATATGTCTGGCATAAAGCCCTTCACAGTGAGGTTAGATTACCAGCAACGTCGCCATGATCATGTGATTCAAGAGGGAGATATACTCTTTTTACGAATCAATGTGTGGCACCGTGATTTGTGGTGCATTTTAGCAGAAATTTCAGAATCGATGCGTGTGCAAATCGGTCCGTTGCAAGCAACGATTATCAATGTTCACTGTGAAGCGCCTTTTGGATTGCCACTGCGTGAAGAGAATATATTTGACTTGGTACAATGGCGATTAGAAGCCAAACCAGCATGCAAAATTGAGTTTGAATTCTTAACGCCTACCCTATTTAATGGCACGCATGGAGATATTACCTTTCCAACTGCAGAGCTTGTCTTTGCCTCTATTGTAGATAAATGGAATGCTGGCGATATAGAGGATACATTGGATAAACCACGTATTAAAGAAATTTGTGAACGTGTTATATTATCCGATTGGAACGGTCGTACAAAACGTGTTTATTTTGGACGTGATCGAGGGTATACAGGATTTGTGGGGAACTTTGCCTTTAATCTATCTAAGTTAAGTGCAGAGGAAAATCAACTCATTACCATCTTAGCACTCTTTGGCCAACATAGTGGTATTGGCAGACTGTCTAGTCAAGGATTGGGACAAGTAAATGTTTTACTAAAGAATAAATAACATATGTAGATATATTAGAGCAGTGAAACGTTCATGATATATACCTCCACACGAAAGGAGTCTTAGGAACATCTTATGTAGATAACCCTAAGGCTCCTTTTTGTTCCTAGTTTTTTTGATTATCTCATTTCTATTATCATTCGTATAATAAACTCACAAGTTAAGCCTGAAGGGTTGGAACAAAGTGTAGTTATAATTTTTCCTCCTTTCAAATATAAATAGATTTTCCTTTTAGAATGAATAATAAAAATTTACCTCCTATGAAGTCCCGCCTTAGCGGGCAATATAAATTATTGTTCACCCTACAGGCTTAACGATTATTAATTTGCTTGTGTTTTGTTATATAGTTTAAAGGAGCGGCATTATGTATCATTTTATAATTACCACAACAGGATTATTTAATACGCTTCGCACATCGGTTTTTCCAGCCATAAATAATCCGAAAGCAGCAACATTTTTATTGGGTTTATTATATAAAGTCAATGTATACACCCGCCATATCAGAATCAATAAATATAAAGAAAAACGAGATTTAGTGCATCAAGAACTTAAGTTAGAGCGTAAACGCATTCGAGCCTATGTGGATGCCATTCGTGGTGAAGGAAAGTGGAATGATGAATTAGAACGAAAGTGTGTCGATTCTGTGCTAGAGTTCATACGATTTGGTACCTATCAAGGTGAACCGGTCTTGTCTGAACCTCGTAATGGTAGTTATACCTTGTATCCTATGTATAAGACGCGACGAGGACGTTCTTTATTGGATAAGGAGAAACAAAGATTCGCTGAGGAAAATCAATACACATATGACCATATGTTACGGTATTTTATATCCTTACTGTATGCTCCTGATGGGGCCTTTCGTGGAGTAGATGATTTCCAACGAATTAAGGCTCCTATATCAACTTCTTCTATTCAAACCGCATTAGATGACATTAATACATCTGAATTTCCTAGTATTCTAGATGTGAAATCTTTGCCGGATTCCTATACTGCCATGTCTTGGAATAGTATTGATTTAGAATTTCTATTTATTGCTGATGCGGTGGGGGCGTATATGATTCGTGGTATGCGTGGTTATACAGAGTCGGAACAGTTAAACGCATTATGTGATGATGAAACATTGATGGCTATTTGTGAAAGCCCGTATATGTGTTTAAATCCGTCTAGCATGCATGATTATTTGTACCCAGATATATTGCTTGTAGATAATTTTATTCCTGTATATGATGAAAGTAACCATAGTTCGGATATCCTAGTATCTTATTATGCTCATAGTAAAACAGACTTATTTCAAGATAATTGGAGTGCATACGATGGAGATAGTATTGAGGAATATGTGCAAGACCGATTGACCGGTCCTATGATGGATAATATTATTAAGCGTTTATCTAAAGAAAAATTATTTATAGAGTTGCACCCAAAATCAGATACCGAAAGGAGTATTTAGATTTTTTGCTTCCTTATACTACGGAGCGTCGTTGGGGGGAACACAAGTTCATAGCACCAAAAGAAATTGATATTATAACTAAAAAAGTGTATTGTATGCTGGATGCGTGTAGAAGTATTATTGATAATTCGCAATTGTATGGAGCCCTATTACCTATACTCGATGCAATTGATGAATTGTTTGGTGATATGTCTCTTTCATTAGATAGTCCATGGAAAGTTGAGTATGTTAAAAAAATATCACGATTATCTCAATGGTATCGAGCATTAGCATATGCTTTCACAGGACGTAGTGGAGCTGATGATATTTTTAAAGCTATTATTGAGCAACAAGAATGGAATCCATTGGTATATGATATAAAGAAGGATTGTTACATGGCTGAATGGGGTGAGCTATCGAAAGCCTTTGATTTGGACACTATGCGCTATGCCTTGTTACAATATTGTGTAAGCATGGATTACCAAGATGTTTATGAGCAATATTTGCAAACTTTGTGTCTGAATATTACGCTTAGTGAATTTGATTACGAACGGCAGACGTCTATATTGTTGAAACAACATATCCACAAAAAGGATTATTGCTATGCTGGGCGTGATGTTGCGTTATGGACCAAAGTTTTGTGGAAGTTCTACGTGGATGAGATTGATCAATCATTATGGAATGAGATTGCAACCCTATGGGAGAAATGGCGTGAAGTCCATTGTTTCGATGATTTATATGCGTATCAGATAAGTGTTAAATATATGGTTAATTTAGCAATGCATTTTGGTGATATACAGCGTGCAGAGTGCTATAAGCAAACTGTTTCTGATGATGTATCTACTTTTATGCATGACATGGGCATGCCAGAGTTTGGTAACTATCCTTGGACGGCTATTTCTTATTACATCATGGCTGATACGAATCAAAGCTTAGGTCTTGTGGAACAAGCGATGGAAGAATTTCATAAAGCATATATTATTAAGACGCACGCAAAATCTAGCTGGGAATTTTATGAACAATGCAATGGAAATGCTTGGCAAATACCAATATCTCGTTTTGAATATAGAGGGACTATCTTTGGATATATAGGTTGCGCAGATATGTCAAAACCATCTTCAATCAAAGCATATAAACAGGCATTGGCTCCGTACATGACATATATTATGGATTAAAGGCAATCTAGATAGTGATAGATAAATAACAAAGAGCGAGTAGATTATGAATGTAACCTGCTCGCTCTTTATAATTGTATGTGTAGACATTTACCAAGAGGTAAAAATAAAAACTCAACAGATGTTATCTGTATTTCTGTTAAATATGATGAATGGAAAATGAATTGAGTTATTGACGTAAAATTGATAAAACCTTATAATAACTGTATCTTAGGAAATATCATTTTCCTCCAGTATTTATCTATATCCATAGGCCTTGTGGATCAAATGAGACCATGTTTTTACCGCTTGCGGTGTGAGGTTTTCCAAAACCTAATTTTAAGGCTCATGAATACTGGATTTGTAAGGCCTGCTGTTGCAATAGTACTTACCGTTTACGGTATTGAAACTCCCAATTATAACGTTTAAGCCATTCATTGTATGTTGCAACAGTACTTACCGTTTACGGTATTGAAACTGATTAGCATTCGAGCCAGAGTGCATCTGGAAATTGTCAGTTGCAACAGCACTTACCGTTTACGGTATTGAAACATGCCTCCAATCCTAAGAAATCACACCACCAATTATTCAGTTGCAACAGCACTTACCGTTTACGGTATTGAAACGCCAACTGCATATGCAGCCATGCATAATAAATCTAGTACGGTTGCAACAGTACTTACCGTTTACGGTATTGAAACTGATAGCCCATTGCAGTAGCATAGTTATTTTTCGCGTTGCAACAGTACTTACCGCTTGCGGTATTGAAACAATTTACCGCAAAAACTGTAAAACTCGCTCCTAGAGTTGCAACAGCACTTACTATTTACGGTAAATGACAAAATACTCAATAATCTGATAGGAATACCCTATAAATACAAAAAACTCTACCCTAGATCTCCTAAGGTAGAGTTTTCATCTATAAATCTCTATAATACGATGCTTATTGTATCGTATATTTGTTTGGTATATAATTAACATAAGATAGTTAGACGAGGTTGGGCCTCTCTTCGTTATTGAAGGGAGGGGTAAGCCTATGAGTGATTATGAAATCATTATGCTCCTATTACAGGTGATGACCGTGGTTATCGCCTTTGGGGCGTTAATAGCGCTTATTTGTCTAGGAAAAGACAAATAGCCCTTCGTTATCTTTGATAATTTGATAACTGAAAGGCCATTTCTACATGTATATGTAATTTAGAGATGAGCCTGACGTGTCTACTCGTCTGACTATCTTCTTATATTATAACGATGGTTGCGTTCATCGTCAAATATAGATGATCACAGTCGTTGTTGCTAGGATATTAATAGAGTTTTTTGTCTAGAAAAAGAGAAATAGCCTTTCGTTATCTGAAAAATCAATAACAGAAAGGCCATTTCCTAATATTTTATGTTTTCCGAGATGAGCCTGACGTATCCACTCGTCTAGCAATCTTCTTATATTATAACGATGCTTGTGTTCATCGTCAAACACAGATGAACAAGCACGTTTTCATCTAATGAGTATGTCCTATCATTAATTATGTAGGACATACATTCTGAGCTGTTTTAAACGGCTCTTTTTTTGTTCCTAGTTTTTTTGATTATCTCCCCATAGGAAATCTCCGTATAATAAACTCACAAGTTAAGCCCATTGGTTGTAACATCTAGTATCATGATTTACCTCCTTTGAATGAATATATAAATAACCCCTTTTGAAAAGCCGCGTTAGGCGGTGAACAAAGTGGTGTTCTTCCGGTGGGCTTAGCCTAATATGTTGTTTGTATTACATGAGTTATATGAGTTTTTATACACGGAGGTCCTTTATGGAACGATTTACTATTCAGAAAAATGATTTTTTATCCCATGATTGTGCTGGTTACTTTCACCTATATTATGTAGGGTACGGGCAACCAGGCAATCCGGATTATTTGAACACGTTGAAAAATATATTTGTTTCTACACATCCAGATACGTTGCGAGCAGCCTCTAGGCAAGCAGCGTCGTTGATGATACAGGATATTCCGCAGGTTATGGATGCTGAAGGTTTGGATACGGCCATTCTCATAGCGGTGCCACGATCCAAGTCGGGTATGTGCAATTGGCAGCTCGGGTTTAAGGCCGCTGTACGGAACACTGTGAAAGCCCTACAGGGCGACAATTTATCCGTCATTGACGGTACGGATTTTATTTTCCGCCATACGAGCACCAAGATGACGCACTTGCGTAAGCCTGTGTCTAATTTTGAGAATACTGGTAGTGAGCCGTACCCAGGGATTACCAAGGATACTTGCGATATCCAGAACGAGTTCATCAAGGGGAGAACGGTTATTTTAATAGATGATATTTATACAAAAACGGTTAATGTTGACGAAGATTGTATTCAAGCATTATACGATGCCGGTGCGGCGCGCGTTGTTTTCTACGCCGTAGCCTACACCAATCGAAATGCGTATAGAAGAGGAGCATAATATGAACATTTCACCTATAGCTTTGAAAATTTGGGCTGTTCAACAAGCCACCAATCAGATCAAATCGCGAGCTAGCTTTCACAATACGTGGAAAACAGACGATGAATTCCTCGCCATGATGGACGACATCCCTCACATTGATGAGGTGGTGCACAGCTTGTCCGTGGCGGCGGACGATATGGATTGGATGGATGGCGCCGTGTGCTGCTTTGATGCAGATTTCCCCATCGTGAACACCAGCGCGCCCAATGGCGACCGGCCTTATCTCTTGTTCTACAAGGGCGACCTTAGCCTGCTTGGCGATTTGAACCGCAATGTGGCAGTCATCGGGTATACGACGCCTACCGATGAGCAGGTGGCCCGTGAAAGCAAGATTGTTGAGCAATTAGTCCATTACAACCAGCATATCGTGAGTGGCCTTGCTAAGGGCTGCGATGGCATTGCCCATACGGTATGCATGGATTGTGGGGGCAAAACCATTGCCATCTTGCCATCACCATTGAACTCTATATTCCCTGCTGCTCATCGCGATATGGCAGAGCGCATCATTGAAACGGGGGGCCTCGTCATTACTGAGTACTGCGACGAGCCGCATAGTCGTCATGAAGCCATCAATCGCTTTGTAGAGCGAGATCGATTGCAAGCCTTATTTGCTAAGGCGGTCATCCTCATTGCTAGTTATGAAGGTCGTGATGGAGATAGCGGTTCTCGCCATGCCATGGCAAAGGCTAGTAAGTATGGCCATATGGCCTGCGCTATGTATAATGCTGCCACCGATGACAATGCACGGGATATGAAGTTAAATCGTAGCT
>ERZ773031.947-NODE-947-length-15128-cov-6.316792_pt1 | contig 15128 bp, 11 predicted proteins | sample MGYA00511666_ERZ773031 | MGnify/ENA primary metagenome ERZ773031 (study PRJEB29015, sample SAMEA2738135) | human oral metagenome | biome: human oral; feature: human-associated habitat; material: saliva | place: China | collected 2250 ...
AATTTCAATTTTTTTATTTTTAAATTTTTCTAAAATTTTTACTCTATCATTTGAGCTTGTATTTGCTGTGATTACAGCGGATTTATAGCCTTTGTTTGTAAATTCTTCTTTCATGAAAAAGGCATGTCCTATATTTTGGCAAAATGCGACAGCACTTAATTTATCACCATCAAAACCAAACTTATTGATTTTTTCAACAATATAATCGGTACGTGTATTTAATAACAAATTTTGCAGCAGTATTTTTTCATTATATTTTCCATTTTTGTAAGGAATATTATCATAATTAATCATATAATCATTTACTCCAAAATAATGAAAAGGTACAATTAAGTCTTCTTCCAAAGCCTCTTTTATTCCAATTTCATCTACAACATTATAGTCACAAAGTGAAAGAATATCCTTGCCATCCATACGTTTTGGAGTCGCTGTCAATCCTAATAGAAATTTTGGATTAAAATACGATAATGTTTTTAAATAACTGTCTGACATTGAATGATGAAATTCATCAACTATAATGTAATCAAAAAAACTAGGCTTAAATTCATTATAACAATTTCTTAAAGACTGAATCGAAGCAAAAATTATACTTTTATCAATTTCCTTTAAACCGCCATAAATTCTTCCAAATTCATTTTTGTCAATTTTAAGGATTTTTGAAAAGACATTTATTGCATTTTCTAGCAACTCTTCACGATGAGCAATGAATAAAAATTTTATATTTGAAGTTTTTGATTTATTTATTTCAAATAATTTATTTTCAGTATTAGAATTAATTTCAAAAAACTGTTTTATATCCATTGCGGCAAGATAAGTTTTTCCTGTACCAGTTGCAGAAATTACAAGGCCCTTTTTATTGCCGTTTATTCTAGTTTCTTTTAGTTTTTGCAAAACTCTTTTTTGCATGCTATTTGGTACAAATTCATTTTCTTGTTCAATTTTGGTTTTTCTATAATCAAAAGTATTTTGTACATTTACAGATTTTTTATATTTTTCATATTCATCAATAAAATCTTGTGTCAATTCTATCGCTTCATTACTATGCCACAACTTCTCAAACTGATTTAGCGATTTTCCATAAATATTAAAAAAACTGCTATCTGTCAGCTTCACATTCCATTCCTCTGCCGAATACAATGCACTTTGACTAATATTAGATGATCCGATTACAACACTATGATATTTTTCTTTTTCAAATAAATATGCTTTTGTGTGAAAACTCTCGTTTGAATTATTATAAATTTTTACTTTTATATTTTTATACGACAAAAGTTTTTGTAATGCCTTTGAGTCCGTAATATTCAAATAAACAGATGTTATAATTTCTCCTTGAATCCCTTGTTTTCCAAGTTCATCCAAAGTGCTTATTAATAACTGAATCCCTGAATATCTTATAAAACTTACAATAAAATAGAATTTTTTACAGTTTAGCAATTCCTGCTTTAAATAAATAAAAAAATTACGAAATTTAGCCTTTTCGTTTATAATTAATTCATTTATATTTCCGATTATATCTTTATCTTTTCGTTTTAATGGTAATTCAAAATGAAAATTAGTATTTTTATTTTTTTTATTAAATGTCTGATTTAGTAAATATAGCTGTTTTTCAGTAAATTCAATAGCTTTTTGATAATCATTTTCTCCAATAAAATTAGAAATCTTTTTTGAAAAAGTCTCTAGAACTTCAAATTCCAAATTTTCCTTGTATTCAGTCATTTCCAGAAAATTATCATTTTTTTCTTTTGCATTTACTAAATTACTTGACTCAGATTTCTTTGCTAAAATACTCATTTTCACCCCTTTTATTTTAATTAATTTTTACAAGAATTTAAGTCCTATAAATTATTCTTTTTCTAAAAATTCTAAAATTCTCTTATTTCCAGTTTTATGTTTCATCATTTTAAAAAATATTCTAAACATTATTAAAACATCATAATAACTTCCATGTAATTGACTTTCTTCAAATGGAACATTATAATAATTGGCACATTCCATAAGTTTTGGCCATTTGTAGTTTCCATAGGAAGAACCTGTTACCTTTACAATATCTATATTTGTTAGCATTGTATCAAATTGATTTTGCAATGGAAAATCTACAAAACTTCTGTCAAATTTTATGTTATGAGCGACAAAATGGCTTGTATCTTGACAAAATAAAAAGAAATTATCCATATCTTCCTTAAAAGTCAAAGGATATTCAATTCCTGTATTTTGAATAATATTTTTCCTTTCACTTAAAATTACATCATCTGTCAATCCATTTACATTAATTGCACCTTCATTTAACTCTTCGCCTTCATTTCTAAAATAAAATCTGTTAAATTCAGAAACTTTTTTCCATTTGTTTCTCTCTTCTCCAGAATTTTCAGAATTATAATTAACCTTTATCGCAGACATCGACAAAACAGAACTTCCTTGAAATCCGTTTGTTTCCACATCAAAAAATATAATATTCTTATTTAATTTTATTTCTTTATTCACTATTTTCTCTTTCCTTTTTGTTTTTTCCTACCTTTTTTATAATTTTACATCGAATAAACTTTCAGATTACTTAATCAATAGATATGTTCGATAATATAAAACTTTTTATCTATACACAAGGAATCAATACCATTTCTTCCAAAATATTTTTATTTCATAAATTCTAAGTTTGTATAATTATCGAACAAGTCTAATTTTTATATTCATATTTATATAAGATATAAATTAGTCATTTAATTTTAATACCGATAAAAACGCCTCTTGTGGAATTTCTACATTTCCAATCGCCTTCATACGTTTTTTACCTTCTTTTTGTTTTTCCAATAATTTTTTCTTACGTGTAATATCTCCACCATAACATTTTGCAAGCACATTCTTTCTAAGTGCCTTAATTGTTTCCCTTGCGATTATTTTTGTACCCAATGCAGCCTGTAATGGTATTTCAAATTGCTGTCTTGGAATTACATCTTTTAATTTTTCAACGATTGCACGACCTCTATAATAAGCATTATCTTTATGTGCAATAAATGAAAAGGCATCTACTGGATTTCCGCTTACCAAAATATCTACTTTTACCAAGTCTGATTCTTTGTATCCAATCATTTCATATTCAAATGAAGCATAACCTTTTGTACGTGATTTCAATTTATCATAAAAATCAATTACAATTTCTGCAAGTGGCAAGTCATAACTGATCATAGTTCTCGTTTCATCAAGATAATTCATATTGATAAATGTTCCTCTTTTTTCCTGACAAAGTTCCATCACATTTCCAACATAATCTTTTGGAACAATGATTGTACCTTTTACATAAGGTTCTTCTATATATTTTTTCCCTTCAGGAAATTCTGCAGGGTTATCAATTACTATCATTTGTCCTTGTTCAGGTGTTACATGATATTTAACAGACGGTGCTGTTGAAATCAAGTCAATGTTAAATTCACGACGCAATCTTTCCACAACTATTTCCATATGCAAAAGTCCTAAAAATCCACATCTGAAACCAAATCCTAACGCAAGAGAAGTTTCAGGAGCATAAGACAATGAAGCGTCATTTAACTGTAATTTTTCAAGAGCTTCTCTCAAGTCTTCATAGTCATCAGTAGAAACTGGATAAATTCCAGCAAAAACCATACTTAATGCTGGACGGTATCCTTCAAGTGCAGTATTTGTCGGATTTTGCACATGTGTAATGGTATCTCCAACTTGTGTATCCTTAATTGACTTAATTCCAGTAATAATATATCCAACTGATCCAACTGTTAATTCATCTACTTCCTTCATTTTAGGTGAGAAAATTCCAACTTCCAGTACATCAAATTCCTTTTCGGTAGACATAATCTTAATTCTGTCTCCTTTTGCAATTTTACCTTCAATTATTCTGATGTATGTAATAACTCCCCTAAAGTCATCATAATGCGAGTCAAAAATCAATGCCTTTAAAGGACTGTCAATTTCTCCTTTAGGTGCTGGAATATATTTAATAATTGCTTCCAGCAAGTCTTCAATCCCAAATCCAGTTTTCCCAGAAACAAGAACCGCTTCATCAGCCGGCAATCCTATAACATCTTCAATTTCCAATTTAACTTTATCAGGATCTGCAGATGGCAAATCAATCTTATTTATTACAGGCAATATTTCCAAATCATTTTCCAAAGCTAAATATACGTTTGCCAATGTTTGTGCCTCTATCCCTTGAGCAGCATCAACTACAAGCAAGGCCCCATCACAAGCTGCAAGTGATCTTGATACTTCATAAATAAAGTCAACATGCCCTGGAGTATCAATTAAGTTTAATTCATAAGTTTCTCCATTTTTAGCCTTATATTTTAACGTAACTGCCTGTGCCTTAATAGTTATCCCTTTTTCCCTTTCCAAATCCATACTGTCCAGAAGCTGATCTACCATTTCCCTCTGAGTCACAGTCCCTGTTTTTTCCAATAGCCTGTCTGCAATAGTTGATTTTCCGTGATCAATATGTGCAATTATCGAAAAATTTCTTTTATTTTTTTGATCCAACATTTATATTAATTCCTCCGTTTATTATTTTTTTAGTGTATTTTTAAAATGAGCAACTACTTTATCCAAGCCCAGTTACTCAACATTATTTATATTATATAATAATTTTGTATTTTTTCATAGTCTTTATAAAAAATATTTTACCAAAATTATTTAATTTTTAAACTGAAAAAGAAAATAATTAACATTCGATAAAAACTCTCTAAAATACGATTGTGGAATTGAAATCAATGGTGTTTTTGCCGGAAGACCATAAATTTCATAATCTTTATTATCAAATCCAACTTTTCTAGCAATATTTTTAGAACGGAAAATGTGATAATCATTCGTTACAATCAATACTTTTATTTTTCGATTTCCATTATTTTCAGAATTTTTATTCTTGCCATTTTCACTATTTCTTATCTTTTCAAGACTAAATCTAAAATTCTCAACCGTATTCTTAGATTTATCCTCCAAAATAATCCTATCTTCACTAATTCCATTTTTCAAGAGTTCTCTTTTTATGGCTACCCCTTCTGCAATACCTTCATTTTTCCCTTTCCCTCCAGTTGCAATAACCTTAACTTCTGGATTTTTCTTTAAATACTTCGTTGCCGCCTTTATCCTTTCCATAAGTGATTTAGCAGGCTTTTCTCCTTTTACTCTTGCTCCCAGTATTATTACATAATCTACTTTTTTATTTTCATTTACGGCTTTTCTATCATTTATATATTCTTTTATTATGAAATATTGTACAAAGAAAAATAAAAAAATAAATATGATGATAGAAATTTTTATTACTGTTATAATTGTATTTTTCATAAGTTTTCGATCTTAAAAGTATCCTTTCTTAAAATAAAGGCTGTTTCATTTCTGAAACAACCACTATAAAATAATTATTCTTTTTTACGATAGTTGTAAAATCAATCTTTAAAAGATTTTCTAAACTTTACAACAATATTTTAGTATATTTTAACATAATTGTCAATTTTTTGTTTATGTATTTTAAATTGAAAGAGATATTCAAAAAAACTAAAACTAATCTATTATTTCTTTCACTTCTACATCTAATGTATCTTCTATAAATACATTACAATTTTTTTCATTTATCTTCTTTCCAGCCATATTTTCACAAATATCTAATTTATCTTCTTTACTTAAATATGTTATATAACTTAGAAAATATTTAGCTCTAGAGGCTCCAACATGCATTACTTTTCTATAAATTTTATCATTAAAAATTTCCTTTTCAATATCAATAAGAATCACAACTGCCGCTTCTAATCCTTTATATTTTCTGGCTGTTGTAAATAAAATCCCTTTTTCTCCAAGATTATGCGTTACAACATAATTTCCAATTTTACTGTGTCCTGCTAAAATACTTTTATTTTCTGTCTTTACAGTTAATATCACTATTTTAGAAATTGGTATCCCATCATTTACATATTTTTTTATTTCATCATATAATTTACTCAAAATTTGTTCTCTTTTAGAAATAATATAAAAAACTGGTTTTGTACCTTGTACATTATCATGCAATTTATAATTTTTTATTCCTAATATTTTATTTGAGGAAGAAGCAATACTTTTTGTATTTCGGCAATTTATAGACAATACCAGCCTGCATTCAATTCTATCTGTAGAAAGTATCGAAATAGAACCTTCCTTATTTACAAGTTGATTTTTGTCATAAAAAACATAAAAGCAGCTATCTTCTATTTCAGCAATTGTATATAGGGCACTAATTTCATCATGTGCAAAATCCTGACCTTCATCAATAATAATATGCCTGTAATCCCAGTCATAATCGCTATAGTTATTTAAAAAATCTAATTTTTCTTGTAATGTTGAGTACTGCCCTTTTATCTTATAATGTTTTTTTACTAGTTTATCCATACTAAAAAAATAAGTATTTGGCAATTCTTCCTTGTATTTTTCTAATAAATATTTATATAAAAATTCATTAAAACATAAAAATAATACTTTATCATTCCGTGTTTCTGGATTCTGTAAAAGTCTACGGGCCTTTTCAATTGCCAGCATAGTTTTTCCAGTTCCAGCACCACCTTGTATTGCTGCAACACGCTGTTCATCTAGATATTCAATGAGCCTAACTTGTTCTCTTGTCATTCGATTAAAATAATATTCAGCCTCTTCCATTATATTTGAAACACTCATAATTACATTAAATTCAGGAGAGAGAGTTCTAATCACACCAACCTCATCATTTTTATCATAAAGACTGTTTTCCTTAAAATTATAGTAGTCAAAAACTCTTCTGATTGCCTTTTCAATATTATTTAAATCTTTTTTTATAAGCAGATTGCCTTCACTGTAGTTTGGTGGTAATGTACCTAATTGGTTATAACTTTCAGCCATTGTAAACCATACTGCACATTCCACACGATATTCCCTTCCCGAATTAATATTTTTTTCTAATAAGTCAATAAATGTGTATTTACTTCTCTCTGCTTGTACCATTGGATCTTTCATATTTTTTCGTTCTTTAGTCCTGCTATTAACTTGACTCCATTCTCCATCCTTGCAATAAATTTCTCCTGATTTTGCTTCTATAACTAGAATTCCTCTTTTAGGATGAAAAATGGTAAAATCACTTTCTCCCCAAGAAACTCTATATTTTTCTTTTTTACTCCAATGCAAAGAATAAAAAACAATATAATCATCAGGCAATTTTAAGAGTGCCTTGTATATTTGATACTCTCCGTAACTGTTATGAAAATTGGATTCTTTTAGGTTTGTTGGAATTATTTTTGCCATTTTGATTACTTCCTTTTATTTCAACTTTGTGAATAAATTACTTTTATAACTATTCAAATTTATCTTCTTTTACATTCTTTTAAATAGTCTACTAAATTTTCGGCTATCAAATTTATTTTTCCATTTGGATTCCACGAAAAAACTTTTTCATTTTCTGAGACAATTGTTAATAATCCGTCTATTCCTAAATTTTCTAGAACAAAATATTTTAGAGGAAAATTTTTATTTAACTCTCTTTCTTTTAAAGTAACTCTTACAACATCAATATAATCTTCAACATTTAATCCAGTCCATTCAGTGCCAAAAAAACTTATTGCACCATATTCTTTTAAATACTCTTTATACTCATTTGGAAATTCCATATTTAAATCTTTTTCAGCTTTTTTTATTTGACTTTCATCACATCCTTGTGCATGATATAATTTTCCTATTTCTCTTATTTCTTCTATTAATTTCATATTTATCCTCTCCTTATTGATTAAATCTATTCATCCAATGATGTCTTCTTTCCTCATCAAATTTTTTTCTGTCTATCTCTGACTCTCTTCTATTATCATGTAAAACCTCAAAATTTCCAGGTTTTTCTCTATGTTCATTTCTTGTGAGTTCTGCTAAAGGGCTATCCATTTTCTGACCTATATGATGTAATTCTAATGGAATTCCATCTTTATCAAGAGGAGCAAGTCCTAATTCTGTTCTTTCTCTATTTGTTCTACCCATTGAATCTTTCTGCTTTAAGTCTATATCATTTCTTATTAAACATGCTCTCTCATTTACTTTGCTTTCTGATAAATTGGCTTGTTTATATATATCATATTCTCCTGTATTTCTCAAACTTTCTATTATTTTATCTGAAAAACCGCTTTCTTCTCTTATCCTAGTTTTGTCACTTTCAGATATAGTAGGAAAATTTAATTTATTCAAATCAAGATTCTTTTCTTGATTCAATGAATTCAAAGATTCTAGTGAACCTGATTTTACTAAATCTAAATCTTGTTCTATAGTTTTACCATTTTTCAATTCAGAAATTCCAAATTCTTCTAACTTACCTATTTCATTAGGTTTAACTGAATTTTCAACAATAGATTTAATAAATTTCTCCATTTTTTATTTCCCCTTTCAATTTTTCAATTATTTCATCAATATCTTTATCTGTTATTATAACAAAGAAATTCTTTATACTACTTATAATATCAATCTCAGCTATATTTTCTAATGTTATTTTATATATTATTTCTTGAATTAAAATTTCTTTGACCTTTTCTTTTAATCGTCTTTCGTATTCTTTCTCCATTATTTTTTTTAATTCAGTTACATTTTCTTCATCAGGATACTTGATACTCTCCATTATTTTATTAAATAATTCTTCTGATACTGTTTTATTTAGGCTAAATATTCCATTTCCTAGAAATTTTACTACAGATTCTACTATTTTTTGTGATAAAATTTTATTTAATTCTTCTAAAGTTGGGAAAATTAATTTGATATTTTTAGAAATTAAGCTGTTTTCGATTTCTTCCTTAATTTTTCTTATAGATTTTATTACTATATTTGTATCACACATCATTAAGGTTCTTAATAATTTGATTGATTTCTCATCTATTATATCTTGCAAACCTGAATCTATAATACTTAAATTTATACGCTCCTTTCTTTCTTCAGGTTCTTTACCATATAGTTTTGAATCTGAAATAAACTTATCATGAACATAATTTACTTTCACATTTATTGGATTTGCCATTCCTTCTTTATGGCAGACTGCAAATCCAGTCTTTAACATTCCCAAGTAAAGTGCATCCTCTCTTGAAAGTCCAATCGTATTTGCTATTATTTCCTGATCATCATAAGAAACTATCCTATGAATAATCTTATTTGATGAATTTTTTATTACATCTGGAGCAAGTTTAGTCGGTATCTGCTCAGCAATAATAACTCCTTGTCCGTATGAACGCATTTCTGCTATCATATTTGTAAAATGCTCTACTGCTTTTCCTTTAGGATTTCCCATATTTTCTGATATTCTTTCTGTACCAATATTTTTAAGTAATCTATGTGCTTCTTCAATTACTAATAAATGTTGCAATCCTAATTTTCTGTTCCCTTCTTCTTCTTTTTTTATTTGTCTATATTCATTAATAAATATTATAAGTAATCCTACACAAAAAGCCTTGTCTGAATCATCTGCAAGTCCTTCCAATTCAAAAATAGTGTTTTCATTTAACAATTTTTCCATATTAGCAAATTCATTTGTATTAAACATAAATCCTTTTGCACCACTACATAGACTTTCAAGTCTTGTTTTTATAGCTGATTTTATATTTCCTGAAACTTCTCCTTCATATTGCAATTCTTTTTCTATATATCTTTCAATCTCACATTTCAAATCATACATAGTTGGGAAAAGAAATTTGTGTGATGAAAGACTATATTTTTTATTCATTTTATCAATATCAAATAGATTATTGAAACTTTTTTCATTTATTAAATAAGGATGATACCCCAATACTAAATTCCAGCCTTTTTTAATATATATATTTTGAAGACATTTTTCAAGAATATATGGCATTGGACCATAAAATGAAAAAGAAGCATTAAATAAATCCTTTAAAAAATCAATATGCATCTGAGGACTTATTCCTGGAAGTATATAAAATGGATTCATCTGTAAGCAATTTATTTCAGGTTTTCCAAGAGTATAAACTTCAACATTTGTATTATTTTTAAACTCAATATTTCTATATTCTTTTTTAGCTGGTTCTATTACCATAAATGGCTTTTCACAGTTTGATAAAATATTTTTAACAGTTGTAGTTTTTCCACTTCCTGTAATCCCACAGACAAAAGTATGCTTATTTAAATCATCTTCTGTCATTTGAAAGCGCATATTGTCTATAATATTCCCATTATCTGAAACTTTTCCAATTTCAATTGTTTCTCCATTTGAATCAGGCAATTTCAATGAATACTGCCTTTGATTTATTAATTCAAAATTAGGTGTACTGTCAGTTGGTAACGTACATATCAAACTTAATTCTGTAGAACTTAAATAAGTTGCCAGCGGATTTTCCATTTCTTTATCTGTCATTCCTTTTGGAATAAGTAAAGTTTCAGAAATATTATCAGAACTAAATGACTTAGCAGGTAATAACTTGGAATTTGGTTTTGCAATTTCTCCGCTTAATGATGATTGTATAAGATTTCTTGCTAATTTTGAATCTGAAGAATAAGTAATCACAGTTTTCCACATTCCACAAGTTTTTCCTAATTTGAATCTTTCAATTCCTTCTTCTGCATATTTCATTAATTCTAAAGCAAAACTGTTCTGTACATCTCCTGAAATTGTTTCGTTATTTGAAATAGCATTTGAAACACTATCACTCCAATTTTTTCCTTTAGACCAATTGCGTGAATAAGAAACTCCTCCTCCAAATACCCAAAAAAATCCAGCATAAGCTCCTACTGTATGAGATGTATTTTCACTTTCTCCTTCAGTTCTAGTATCAGTCCTAGTTTTCCCCTGTTGTCTAGCAATATTTCTTTTACTTACTGCAAAACAGTTATCCTTAATTTGAATTAAATCTTCCATTTTTTTTGAAACTACATTTTCTGATACAGGAGTTGCAATAAATAATAATGTATAATTTTCACCATTCAATCCTCTCATGAGAGGAGAAATATCAAACTTCTGTTTTTCATTTTCAATTTTACAAGAAGGAATAGCTGAAAATATTCCATTATATCTATTAATACATTTTTCAAATTTAGGTTCAATTTCTTCTAATTCTATTCCTAATAACAGTCCTGAAATAATTTTTTTTATTAATTCTATATTTTCAGTATTATTAATACCAAAAACAATATTGGCCATTCCGTCTATTGTTATTACTCCGTATGCTACAGTTAACCCTAACGGATGAATAGCAGAAAATAATTTTTGCATTTTTTGATACAAATAGTCAAATTCATCTCCGATTTTTTCAACAGAACAACTTTTTATCCTAAAATATTTAAATTTATTCAAAATTGATGAAGAATCTTTTTCAATATACGATTCAAGCTGATTTTCTCCAATTAAATAGTGTGGATATAAAGTTTTCAAAAGTTCATTACCTTGTATTGTAATAACTTCTGTATCTCTTCTAAATTCTTTTTCATGTTTTTCTAGTTCATTCTCCATTTTATTTCTCCTCAAAATAATTAATAATATCTCTTACCCTTCTATTATAGTATTCTTCAATTTCATCAAACCAGGCAATAAATTCTTTTTTTGTTTTATCTAAAAATTCATCTACTGCTTTTTCTAAATTCTTTTTATTTACCGATGGTTTTAGAAAATAAGTTACTCCAAAAGCCATAACTGCTCCACAAATTATAACAATAAAAGGAATATTTATATTATTTTGTAACACATATTTTAAAATTCCACCTATTGCCATCGTTCCTGCCGCCATTCCAAGTGAAGTGTATAATTTATTTGCTTCTTTATAGTCAATTTTATTAGTTACTTTAAATTTATACTTTTCCAGTATTTCTTTCTTTATATCTGTTTCATAAAATTTACTCTTCCTTTCAATATCCTCAAATTCCTTTGATAATAATGTTTTTTTTGACATTTCAGAATATAAGTCTGTAATTAACATTTTGCTTTTAACTGTCAAATCTAAAGAAATTTTATCAGCAATTTTTTTACTTACACTATCTATATTTGAGCTTAAATTAAACAATTTATATGATTCTTTCTTTAAATCTGAAAATATATTATCTATATTTTTATTTATATTATACATATTCTTCTATTTCCTTTCCTAAATTTTCAACTTTAGTTTTAAATATATTCATTTCTTGAATTATATGTTTTAACTCTTCAATTTGTTTCTTTAATTCCTCTATTCTTTCTTTTTCTTCTAGCAACTCATTTAATTTTTGTTTTTGTTCATTCGCATTTTTTAATAACTCTTTTACGTACTCACTACCGATGTTATTAGCGAAATCTATTAGATTATTCACGACTTCTATTTGAATTTTATTCATTTTACCAAGTATATTTTCCTTTAATATTTCAAAGTGTTTAGTTCTTGAATATTCAGAATAAAAATGTGTTTTCTTAAATGTTACTCCTGTTTCATATGATTTTTCTTCATCAGCATCTTTTTTAGTTTCATTTTTTATATTTTCAAAATCTTTTTCTGTAAAATCTGGTTCCAATATTGAATATGGTATTTTAGATTCATCACTTAATAAAACTAATGTTTCATTACATTCTTCAATTATATCTTTCTGAATAATTTTTTGAAACTCTTTTTGCTCTTCTATTTTTCTAAGAGATATTTTTTCTAATTCATTTATAGAATTATCATTTTCTGCATCAAGAACTTTAATTTCTTCCTCTAGTTCTGAAAATTTTTTTTCGGCTTTTGTTAATATTATTCCTTTAGGATTAAAACGTGTATACTTATCTTTTACTTCATCTGCTTTTCTTCCAATCTTTATATTAATTTCATTAATTCTTGTTTTAATTTTGTCAATTTGAACTGCAAATTCAGTAGGATCTTTTGTAATTTTATCTTCATATAGGCTAATTTCAAACTTTGCACTATCTTCTATTTTTTTACAAATATTTAAAATTCCCTTCACTACTTCATCTAAAGCATAATACTGTGATTTTCTTGCAAATTTTTCTATTGCTTCATTTATATTCTTAAATCTTGATTTTTCTGTTAAATATTCTATATAGCTGCTTTTTTCTCCTCTCATCCTTCTTGGCGGATTCATAAAATCTTCAAACTGATTTGTTTTTTCCAGTTCATCCAAGTACTCTTCTATATCATCATAAGTTGAATATTTCGAAATCTCGTTAAGAAACATTTGTACTTTACTGTCTACAGCAACTATCTGACCTTCATTAACTTTACTTCCATATAGCCTCTTGGCTTCTTCTTTTAATGTTTCTAAATTTTCACCATTTACATTTACTGCACGTGTCAGTATTAAAAATAAAGTTCCCTTATTTCTTTCCACACTTCCAGTATCCAAAAATTTTTTGAATGAAGTTGATTCTAATGCCTGTCCTGTTATAGATTTTAAAAACATTATTGCATTTGCTGTTTCTATATAATTTTCACTTACATCTCCTACATGTCCTGCTGCATTTACTCCTGGACTGTCTATTATTTCTATATTTTTTAGTGATTCTATTTTAAATGGATATAAAATTACCATTTTTGTAATGATATTCTGCCATTTATTTTTATTTTCTTCAATATATTTTCGTATTTTTAAATTGTATTCTTTTTCAGGTAAGTTGTATATATTGTCTTCTTTAACCCCTTTTATTAAATCTTCTACTACCCTTTCAGATATTTTTCCTTTGTATTTTACTAATATCTCATTGTTAATAGTTGGAACGGGTATATCCCTGTAATCATCATTTAATGCGGCATTATCTTTCAAAAATTTTGCTATATTCTCTTTACCTTTTATCTGTTCTTTTCTATCACCAGCATATTCAGCCATCAAAGAAAATTCTTCTCCATATTTTATTTTTATAATTGAACTTGTACACTGCTTAACATCCATAGGAAGTATATCTTCACCTAGATAAGCATTGATAAAAGTAGATTTTCCACTTTTTGCTTCTCCTGCTATCATAAGTACAAACTTATCTTTCTTTATGTTTTCAATTTGGTTATTCAAGCCACTTATTGGTTTCTGAATTTGTTTTACTTTCTCTTTTACATCATTCTTTTCTATTATTTCCTGAAATTTCTCATTTAATTCTAATACTTTCTTCTTTTTTTCTTCATAGTTATTTTTTTGAATCATTTTGCTATTCTCCTTTATTCTATAATATTTTTAAATATATTTCTTTATTTCTTCTCTTAAATTTTTAGCTTTATTTTCAAATAAAGTTATTTCTTTAATTAGATGTTCTAATTTTTCAACTTTCATTTTTATATTACTCTCGTTTTTTTCTTCTAGTAACTCATTAAATTTTTGTTTATGTTCATTTGCATTTTTTATTAACTCTTTTACATACTCACTACTAATATTATTAACAAAATCTATTAGATTATTCACGACTTCTATTTGAATTTCATTCATTTTACCAAGTATATTTTCCTTTAGTATTTCAAAGTGTTTAGTTTTTGAATATTCAGAATAGAAATGTGTTTTTTTAAATATTATTCCTGTTTCATATAATTTTTCTTCAGAAATATCTTTTTTAATTTCATCTTCCATATTTTTTAAATCTTCTTCTGTAAAATCTAGTTCTAGTATTGGATATATTACTTCAAATCTATCAATTAATGCATCAAATTCTTTGTTGTATTCTTCTACTATATCTCTTTGTATAATTTTACAAGAATCTTTTAATTCTTTTATTTTTCTAAACGATATTTTTTCTAATTCATTTATAGATTCATCATTTTGGTAATCAAGAGATTCAATTTCTTTTTCTAATTCTAAAAATTTTTCTTTTGCTTTTCTTACTATTATTCCTTTAGGATTAGGACTTATATATTTGCATCTTACTTCATCTACTTTTCTACTAATTTTTATATTAATTTCATCAATTTTTTTTCCGAATTTCATTAATTTCTTTTGCAAAATCTAAAGGATTTTTCGTAATTTTATCTTCATATAACTTCATTTCATATTTTAAACCATCTTCTATTTTTGTACAAATACTTGGGATTTCTTTTATTATTTCATTTAAAGTATAATATTGTTCTTTTCTTACAAATTTTTCTGTTCCTTCATTTTTTTGTACTTTCTCCTTTTTTTCATTATCGCTATTTTTGTGAATCATTTTACTATTCTCCTTTTCTCTAATATTAACTAGGCATTTTCAATTTTTTATTTTTTTT
>ERZ773031.952-NODE-952-length-15061-cov-12.519059_pt1 | contig 15061 bp, 14 predicted proteins | sample MGYA00511666_ERZ773031 | MGnify/ENA primary metagenome ERZ773031 (study PRJEB29015, sample SAMEA2738135) | human oral metagenome | biome: human oral; feature: human-associated habitat; material: saliva | place: China | collected 2250 ...
GCCCTCCACGGTGAGATGCGTGTTGGTCCGCCCCCGCCGTTGGGGGCGGACCCTTAGCTGTCAGAGTACGCGCAGAACCGACACGAAACACTAAGAATGCTGCGCAACCATCACGCAAATCCTCCCACCCACATTCCCGTTACCGCACGAATGTGCAGACCTGAGCCCCGGCCTCGTCGTGACCTGTGGGTATGGGCGTGTTCCCAGATTGTCACTGGTCGGCGATACCGAATTATCGGCCTTGCAAGTGGACACAGATGCGTGCCCCGTGCGATATGGTTATCGAGAAATGAAGCGGCGTAGCTCTTCGACGCGCGGGAACGAACGGCGCATGTTGGCGCGATGTGGCGGCGTATTTCTCGCATCGGGATCCACACCGCATAGAGGAACGGCTGAAACGACGAGAACTCTTGAGGACGAGAGGACTGCCGTGAAGACACAAGGAGTACAACTATGGAACTCATCGATGAGTTGATCAACGCTGCACAGACCTTCTACGATGACGCGCGCGCGAATGAGAATGGGCGCTCCCGCTCGTGGGAGCATTGCTATCGCGTCTTCCGAGATGCGCGGACCGCCCCTTCCCCCGACTATGACTATTTGAGCCTGCACCTCGCTTTCTACCTGGCGAGCTGGGGAATGTATCGGGGCTCGTGCTTCATCCTTCAGAAGGACTACAAGGTGCACACGCCCATCGTCGAGGAGATCCTCAAGCCCGAGTACGACTGCCTGTTTGGGCTCGCGTGCGCGGATTTGCGAAAAAGTGACGTTTGGGGGCAGTACACGAAGCTGTACGACAAGATCGACGCCTATTTCGATCCGATCCGCGAAAAGGTCGCAGGGCGTAAGGTTACGACTTCTGTGTCCCCGGTCCTCATCACGAAGATCCTGATGGGAACGCTCGGCTGCGTGCCCGCGTACGACAGATTCTTTGAAGAAGGAGCGAGGTATTTTGGCCTAGAAAAGAAGACTTATCACGAGGATTCTCTCCTCGAACTCGTGGATATTTACGAGGAGCACAACGACCGCCTCGAGGAAGCGCGGCGCGGAATGCGGACTGACGACCTCATCTATCCGCAGATGAAGCTGCTTGATATGGGGTTTTGGCAGATTGGGTTTGAGAAGAGCTGAGATGCCCGGAGACCCAGATGTACCTCTTATCAGGGTCGATGTGTATCCGGTGCGTTAGCGCCGATGAGTTGGTCGGGTAAATTGTTTAACGCTCACTAACTCATAGCCTACTGTAGGCTGTTCATTGTTTGGCACTTGTGTGGGTGGGGTAATCGCCGGTGATAAAATCCCAGTGAGGCTGTCGATGTGGACATGACTTGACTAAAGAAGGAGTGGTTGTGGAGTGGATTGATTATGCTGCGAAAGGCATTGGTTTCCTTGTAGCGCTCGGAACATTCACAAAACTGGCGATCGAAATTTATAAGGCAATTAAGAATGGTTTCGATTTTAAGAATTGGTTTAGTTATCGACGCAAGGTAAAGGGTCTCAAGTATCTGCGCATTTTTCAAAAGCGTGGCGCTCTAGGGTTTAGAAATGAAACATCAAATACGGTGAAGCAACAGCTGACGCGTGAAATTGCCAAAGATATTGTCCATTCTTACAGTCTTGAAAAGCGTGTAAGTAGATTTACTAGGAGCACTAGAGAACTAGTCAAAGTTTTCGTAACACTTTTCATCCAATTTGTTATCCTGGTATGTATTGCTGCATTGTTGAGCATTACAGAGGCTACGCCCCCGCAACAGAAATTTATTGATGCAGGCACATATGCGCTTTGGTGGTGTTTTGCGGGTGCTGTTGGAATATCGATATTGCAACTGATCATTGCTTTGAGTCGCGCCCGCGAGGAATTCCGAAGCATGGTTGAAACCTCTCGCCTCAATGTAGTACAGGTTCCGATTGAATCGATTCCCTACTGTGTTGAGAAAGATAAAGACTACATCTTCGTTGACGCGACCATCAGAAAGCGATATCAAGTCCCGTTTATGGGGAGCGCAGACGGTGTACAGATGCTTCTCGATCATGGTGTCGCGATTGATGAGGTTGCGACTTTGGAGAAGTCTGAAGCCAAACAAATCAAGGCTGATGGCTACGATCAAGTTGCCGGTCAGCTCGTCGATTCCTTCCTATCAAAGGCTTCGATATGCGACAACGAGTCGGTCTTCTTCGTCTTCTCGCAGGCAGGTATCACCGCAGTTCTCGTCACGCAGCTGTTGCGAAGTAAGGGGCTGCGAGCGTTCTACATCGGCGCGACGAATGGCTACGAGTCTGAAGTCAGGGAAACTATTCGAGAGATTCGCATACTCCGTGAGAGTGGTCTGATCTGAATCGCTCAGGGGTTCGCTGGCGTGCTGAATGAACGGATCGGCGGGTGACAGCCCGGATTGAAGCTGGGACCGGAAGCCGGCATGTCCGCAACTCCCGATCGACACCGGCCAGTCACACTCAACTCGGAAGAGCCGGTTTGATCGTACGGGGGACCGGTGAATGTTTCATGTGAAATATTGGTTGTCGGTAGGGAAATGTAACTGGATGGCCAGTGCTGGGGTGCTTGATCACCCCCGGATGTGGGCAACGGAACCAAGGGTAGAAAGGTCTCATGACCTGCTAGAGGATAGAATTGTCGGAGAAGATACGCTCGACGCTGCGACTGGCTGCGTCGATTTTTTGCTCACAAACCCTGTAGGAGTTAATTTGTTTGGATACTTCAATGTGCATTCGATGCGTGCCACTGCGGATGTCATTAATGACATGATTTCGGTCGATGCCGCGTCTCGTGACAGTGAATCCGGTTTCGATCTAGGCGGCCAGGATCATCCTGTGATCCTGGCCGCCTAGGAATCTCACCGTCAGCGAGATATGGCTAAACGTTGCCTGAGAGCATCGTTGAGGTCATTTCGAGGTGTCGGTCAATCTGTTCATCTGCATCATCAAGGTAGAAGGCGTGCCCTTCATACTCGCTGACGAGTACGCCTTTGAATCCTCCGTCGCTGAGGGTTTTTAGAGCAGCGGCGTAAGGAATCGTAGGTTCATTGAGATTGCCCTGATCATCGATCTCGACGTGGTAGAACTTTCCATGTACGTACTTTGTGTACGGAACCATGTGCGCGAAGCCTGCGATGTCGGCAGGCGCGAAGGATAGATATCCGAACCACTCAGAAATGGCGATCTTTTCTCCTTGTCCACCTCCCATCTCGAAGATACGCTCGCACATTTGCTCCTCGGTTGATCCGTCCCATCGATGCTCGATGACATAGTCGAGGAGCTCGCGTCTTGCACCTAGGCCGATGTAGCGTTGGATGGCAATCTCAGTGGGTCGCTCGATAAACATGCCGAAATCGGGCACCAATCCAAAAGAGGTGATTCCATATCGGTCGATTACCTCCATGAATCCGGTCGTTACCTTATCCGTCGGTGTGTGAGGAGCATGGATCTCGAATCCCACAGTGAGTCCGTACTGATCAGCCAGTTCCGCAACGCGCGGTACGAGACTCGGACCGAATCCTGTGGCGCGAAGCGATTGTGCGCCTAGTGCACGAGCAGTCATCATGTCGAGGCGAATATCAGAGAGAATGTCATCTTCGCTCATGCGCACTCCTGTAATCCTGCCGAGATCAACGTATCCGCCATAGGAGTAGATGCTCACTCCGTGCTCTGTTGAGGCATTTAGAATCATGTCGATCTCATTCGGGGAGGGCGTCGGATAGTGCCCGAAAGCCTGCGCGCCCACGAGTTCGATTTTGCTGATTCCTTTGTCGGCGACTCGACGAATGATCTCAGCGTTGTCGAAGGAAGGACGTTCAATGAACTGCTGCGTGTAACCGTAGGCGGAGATCGCCTGTTCGATTCCGTTGATAGTGGCCATCGTTCTATTCCTTAATCAGTTTGTGTGATCTGTGTTGGAGGTGGAGTCCTCGCCGACAGGGCTGCCTTCATCAAGAAGATGGACTGCTACGCGTTCGGAACTACCGTCCTCTTGAATGACAAAGGTGGCGGAGGAAGAGCCGTCAAACTGGCCGAAAATCCCCGGAGCGAATTCCATGTAGACTACGCGAGCGTGCAGTACCAAGTCGATCCTGTGTCTTCCAGGAGAGAGTGGCTGACTAAACACATGCAGAATGATCGGTTCTCGAACGCCCCAGTATTCAGTGAATGCCAGTGGAACCTGGTCGAGGCGAAGGTGCTTCCCGTGAATTTCGATGAGGATTGCGTCTCGTGGAACCTGCTGTCCATCGACCGTCAAGGCAAGGTGCTCGACCGCCGAGAGAGGTGTTCCTCGATAGTAGTTAAGACCGACAGTAATGTCGTAACCCATGTCTGTGTTGACGCACGTGCGCAGCACTTGTTCGTCGAAGCCTAACTTCAGGAATTTGGTGGGCATGGTTGTTCTCCTTAAGACTAAAAAATAATGATGACGCGCTCGTATGCGGACTCGGAGAGGATAGGAAGGTATGACACTCGGAGGCGCTGATTCACACGAAGAACATGTTGTCCTGGTGTGAGGTCTGGGATGCAGACGGAGATCGTTGCGTATTCGCCGAGCTCCCATCGGATATCAGTGACATTTTCAAGCTCGTTGAACCGGCGAGTCACCCCTCGGTAAGTAAACGACAGGTTCTGTTCGCTGACTGAACGCCCGTCGAGCCAGATCTGTGGAGTTTCGACCATGGAGAGTCCAAGGCCTCGGTAATAGGCGATGTGACTCTCGAAGGAAAAACCGACGCGAGTGAGGCTCTTATCGAGGCTTGTACTGGTGAGTGTCTGGATGGAACCGTCTCGGATGATCAGATCGTTGAACATGTGTTGCTCCTTGTCTCTCAGTGATCCTGGGATGTTCCTGACGCTTGTGTTGCCATGTCGATAAGGGCTGCGAGCATGCGTTGGTGTTCTTGTACCTGTGAGACTGAATCAACTGTGAAAGCATCTTCTATGTGGCGATTTCCCTCATATTCACTCGATAGATATCCCTCGAATCCAGCTTCGACGAGAGCTGGGATGATGAGGTGGTAGGGGATGGAGTACTCGTGCCAGTAGCTGGATCCTTCAACAGGGATCATCTCGTAGAACTTGGCGTGGACATGTTTGATGAACTCTGCATGCTCGACGAGACAGCGTGGATCTGCTGCAATCATGAATGTTGCATTTCGGGCGAGTCCGAGCGTAACGGGGTCGACGCCCTTCTGTTCCAGCTGCGAAAAAAGACCTATGACATCGCCACGAGAGTCGTAGGTATCGACAATGGTGTGTATCGTGTCTGGATCTGCCCCATCGCGAAGAGCTCGATCGACGAGAACTCGTGGTAAACGGTGGACAAAGATGCCGAGATCAGGAACGCAACCCACAACATCGGTGCCCACACGACTAGCGACATCAAGATGCTTACGGATCCATTCGTCGTCGAAGGAAAACGGGGAGTGAATCTCGATGCCCATCCATACCCCATGGTCACGGGCGTAAGATGCGGCGGATTCGACAACCTCAGGTGGCGTATTGACGATGACTCGGATGCCTTGCGCTCCAAGCTTCGCGGTGTGCCGGATGTCGCGTTTGAGCGATTCAACCATTTCATCGTGGTTCAGTGGGCGTGAAGTGTAGCGCTTGGTGTCCAGGAACATGTCGTGGACCGTGGGGGTCGTCCCGTATTGGGACATGAGGTTGTGCCACTTCTCGTAGAAGGAATCAGGTAAATCTGGCGCGCCCGGGAATGGGTATCCCGGCATCATCTGCTCGGCGAGGGTTTCGATGCCAAATGCGCCCTGAGCGGCAGCGGCGGCGATACAGCCTTCGAGGTCTAGTATTCCTCGGACGTATTCGTCTTGGTATGAGTAGAGGCTTACACCTCGTTTTATGGTCATGATGTACTCACTCTTTTGACGCTTCGTATTGGTACGAGGCCGGGTCGCTCCTGGGTGGAACGACATCAAGTGCTCCCCTGGAACCCCGGCCTCGTATATGGGCCTCAGTCGAATACCACAGGCTGTCCGGTGCGGGCAGAGGTGTAGATAGCGTCGAGGATTTCGGTGACAACGCACGCCTGTTCGGCGGTGACGTAAGGTTCGGTATCATTGATGATTGCATCGAGCCAGGCACCTGCTTCGAGGCCACCCATGTATTCAAAACCGCTCATGGCGCCGCCGCCTGCGCCAAAGTAGGCGGCACCTTCTTCCGGACGGGTTTTAACGAGTTCTCCACCCTGCACGTTGTTGAGGGTGACAATAAGGTCGGATCCGGCACCCTGGATAGTGTCTGCACCTCCTTCGGTTCCGCAGAGGGTGACACAACCTTCGCGAGAATCCTGAACATTAAGAGCCCAGGATGCTTCGACGAAGAGGGAAGCGCCGTTCTTGAACGTGACGAAACCGAATGCGGAGTCTTCTACGGTGTATGTATCGGGGTCCCAGGGGCCGGCCATGTTTCCTTCGGGCTTGTCACCGAGCTTATAGTTGACGACGCCGGTTACCGAAGCGATGTCGTAATTGCCCATGAACCAGAGGGCCTGATCAATAGCGTGTCCTCCCAGGTCGATGAGGGGGCCACCGCCTTGCTTCTCCTTGTCGGTGAACACGCCCCAGATCGGTACTCCGCGACGGCGGATAGCATGTGCCTTCGCAGCGTAGATTTCGCCGAGTCGCCCTTCGTCAACGGCCTTGCGCAGGAACTGCGCTTCTTTACGGAATCGGTACTGGAAGCCGACGGAGAGCTTCTTGCCTGTGCGCCGGGCTGTATCTACCATCTTTCGTGCATCGGCACCGGTGACAGCCATGGGTTTTTCGACAAGGACGTGCTTACCAGCTTCGAGTGCTGCGCATGTGATCTCGCAGTGGTTCGTATTCCATGTGCACACGTGGATGATGTCGATGCTCGGGTCATTGACGACCTCTCGGTAATCGGTGGTTGTGTAGGCATCTGTGGAAGCGGAGCCGTTTTGGCGTGCCTGGGTACGTGCATTTTCGGCACGCTCTTCCTCGAAGTCGCAGAATGCAACGATCTCTGCGCGATCAGAGTGCTGAGCCATACCGACTAGGTGTTTTTGAGTGCCGATGAATCCCAGGCCAATGATGCCGACGCGTAGTTTGTTAGTCATGATGAACTCCCGTAGTTCGTAGTGAAAAGAACCCAGTCAGGGTTGTGAGGGATCGACCTCCGTCGGTCGATCATGGGCCCGCTGGCCTCATGCCTTTAGTCTGTCATCGACCAGTGGTGCGTCAGAAAGGGGGAAACGTAACTTTTGCTCTTTGGGAACAGAAGTCTTGGAACGCCTTCGCTGGCAGTGATGACCCACGGATTGGAGTGCCAGTATCAGACCGCTGCGCCATGTCGATAACGTGAACGACGCGAACACGGTCCTGTGGAATTGCCGTGTTCGCGTCGTTATCTACGAAAAGAATGAGTGTGATTTGGGGTGATCGAAAGCGCTTACCCTCATCACTCAGGGTGCGTTCTATTCATCGACCTCCATGGCGCGGCGTGCTTCAAGTTCTTCCTCGATGCGATCCATCGTCTTAGTGTCGAGCTTGTAGAAGAAGAGAGGGATCATGGCGATGAAGGCCAAGATGGCGGGGACGAGATTCGTGGCGATGTTGATTCCCTGAAGTGCCTGAGCGCTCTGCCCAACCTCGGAAGCGCCGTTGTATCCGAACCATCCGATGATGTACAGGCCAACTGCACCGCCAACTGCGGAGGCGATTTTGGTGGAGAGGGATACGGTTGCGTAACTTGTTCCGTCCGCGCGGATCCCGTACTTCCACTCGTAGTAGTCCACTGAGTCGGGAATCATTGACAGTGCGATCGGAGCGGCGTAGCCAGCGAGACCGTAGACGCCGGTGAGTAGGAGGATGAGCGTGAAGTTTGAGGGATCTGCGAAGTAGATTGCGAAGAGGGTAATGGACGAAAGGCCGAGCGAAATAAGGAGCATGCGCGCCTTGCCAATGAACGAGGCGAACTTTGGAAAGATGAACTGTCCGGCAGTGTTGCAAAGGGAGTAGACACCGAATACCGCAGCAACCTTCGAGGGGGCACCCATGTTGTTGATGACGTAGAAGGCGAGTAGGCCGATACGTCCAAAAAGACCGATGAGGTTGATTAGGAGCATGGCGAAGACACACATGAGGGGCTTATTTCCGAATACCGCCTTCACGGTTCGTCCGAAGGGTACCTTGGTCTGTTCGGGAGTCAGGGTAATAACTTCTTTAGTCTTAGCGCCCGTAATAAGGAACATTGGCAGGGCAACGATCGCGAAGACGACCATGGTCCACAGGAAGCCGCTCTGATTGTAGGTCTTACCGTCGCCCACACCGGAAAAGAAGAGGATGAGGGGCATCGTGATAGCGCTGAGAAGGATCTGACTCAGTCCCGAGCCGATAAAGCGGATCCAATTGAGGGTGAGGCGTTCGTCGGAACTGTGGGTCATGACGCCGGCCAAAGCGCCGTAAGACATGTTAACGACGGTATAGACGAAGCAGAGGAGGACGTAAGTAATCCCGGCATACCAGATCTTTCCGTCGTTTCCGGTGGAGGGGGAGACAAACGCGATGATCAGGCAGAAGCACATAAATGGCGTCCCGAACAGGATGTACGGGCGGAAGCGTCCCCAGCGGGACTTAGTGCGTTCCGCTAGGTATCCGAACCCCAAGTCCTGAATGCCGTCAAGGACACGAGCGATCAGCATGATATTTCCTGCGGCGACAGGTGCAATCAGTGCGACGTCTGTGTAGAAAATCAGAAGGTATGAGCCGACGGTGGTCCATACGAATTGAGAGCCAAACTCGCCGAAAGAGTAGGCAATCTTCGAACCGAGGGATACTTCAGTCTTGGGTTTCGTCTTCATAGCTAGGGTTGCCATCACAGGCCTTTCTGTGAACGAGCATGGGCGCCTATGCCCGCTCGCTTGGATGCTAGTCAAGGCCACCTGGCGGCATCACCGTAAGTGTGGACGCGTGACTTCTGTCTGCCTCAGACAGAAGTTGGAGGCTGATGGTATGTGAACAGCAGATCTGAGTGAGATCTGTGACATACTATCAAATATGACCAAGCATACAAATAGGGCTTCTCGAGAGGTTGATGGGCACGTAGGTGAGCCAACCGCGCTCTACCTCAAACAACTGTGTGACATTCTCCGAGTGCTTCGTGATTCCAACGAGGGAATGACAAGGCTCGACTTGGGGCAACGCTTATCGATTGGTCGAAATGCGCTCGAGGCGAGGCTAGGGATTCTGCGAGACGCACACTTGGTTGTGCCCGCGGGGCGCGCATTATCGACAGGTGGACGGGCTCCTGTGGTGTGGCGCTTCAATCAGGAGTCGGGCACGGTGCTTGTGGCGAATATATCGATCCGTACCACGACCGTTGCTCTGACATCGTTGGATGGGACTGTGCTGCATCGGGAGACGGTTGGTGTAGGTCTCTTTGGCCCTGAAGCAGGAGATCTGCACCCGTCCCAACCCCCGATGAGTCCTCATGAGGTGTGTGAAAACCTGATCCAGCATCTCAAGGTGTTGCAACGTCGGGTTAAATCCGTACAGCCGATATGGGGGCTGAGCATCACAGTTCCGATGCCAGTTGACGTTGCTGGTAGGATATACAACCCTGTGTCGCTGACAACCGGGGAAAAAGATCCGTGGACTGCGTTTCCGATCAAAGAGTTCTTTGTATCAAGGATGAAAGTGCCTGTATGGATCGAGGATGAAGTTGACGCTATGGCGTACTGCGCATCTCTTCGTCCGGGTGCTCCACGTGATCTGCTTTATGTGCGTTTTTCTTTGGGAATTGGGCTGGGTATTGTTTCAGGTGGCAAGCTGCATCGCGGAACGATTGGTGCGTCAGGAGAGGTTGCGCATATTCAGATTGAAAATGGCGGCGACGAGTGCCGCTGTGGTCGTCGTGGATGCTTGGAGACCTTTGCCTCAGGCGCGGCATTTGAACATGCTGCCCGCAATCCCGAAGTATGGATGCGGTCACCGTTTCTGTCCGAGGCGCACGCACGTTCGGGATCGATATTCATGGAGGATGTCTTTGCGGGGATTGCGGCGGGTGACGTGACTTGTACCAAGATGGCAGCTGATGCTGGGATTCGACTCGCCTCCGTGCTTGCAGTGCTGGTCGCAACGTACAACCCGGGCGAGATTGTGATTGGAGGTGCGGTTACCGCATCGGGACAACTTCTTGCTTCGATCGTTGATCAGGCGATCCGACGCAAGGTACTACGAACGACCTCTGCGCGCCTGAGCGTGCGAATGGGGAGTCGTGATCAGCTTGATCGTTTAGTTGGTTCTTCTCAGCTTCTCGTCTCATCGCTACTAACTCCTGCGCACGTTTCGGGTCTGCTTGGGCTCGCGGGAGATTCAACGTTGCTCTAAAGGTTCCTTGTCGATATGTGATTCAGATCCAGAGACAGTCCGGGCCTCGTCGGCGAAAACGACGAGGCCCGGACTGGTATCGGTGGGGAATAGACCTAACTGATGGTGATGGTGCGTGTCATGGTCCCGCCGAATGGGACAGGAATGTATGCGACGCGGATTGCGACCTCGAGTTTGATGTCGTGTGTCCCTGATGAAAGGCCGCCTGGGCGCATGATGCGTACGAGTGCTTCGTCTGCATACTCCCATCGCATCGAAGCAACGGTCCACATCTCTTCAAGGGTGAACCAATGAGTGCCAGCGTCGGCACTGAAGCGTATGGACGAGGGATCGACCTTCTCACCATCAACCTCGACGACAACGTCGTGGACCATCGAAAGCGGAACTCCTCGGTAATAGGGGATCCGTGTGCGCATCTGGAAGCCAATCGAAGTGGAATCTGCGTTCGTTGTCAATGTGTCGTCGGCAAGTACGTTACGAACGGAGTTCTCGGTGAGGATATACCCGTCAAACATGTCACTTTCCTTCCCCGATAAGTTCAGATAGAAAGCGCTGATGTGCGCTTACTTGAGCAATGTCGTGAATGGGCTCGCCAGGGTTCACGAATCGCTGGCCTTCGTACTCGGAACACACGTAACCGCTCCAACCAATTGCGTGGAGGCGATCGAAGATCCTGTGATAGTCGATGGAGTATTCCTCACCTTCATCGGTCATCTCCCAGAACTTCGCGTGAAAGCTCTTGATGTAGGGCTTGTACTCGTCGAGTACATCCAGACACGTGTTCTCGTAGCCCGAGCTCATCATGGCGTAGAACTGATCCAACGGATTATGGAAGAGGCGTGTGAGTTCGTCCGGGAACTCATAGGAGTCTTTTTCTTCCGTGGAAGTTGCCTTGAAGGCGTGCTTTGGATCAGTACCCGAGGCGAAGATGTCGTCGATATAGGAAATAACGTCTTCGTTTACGCCGAGCCCGCGGAAGTAACTTGCGGAAACGCGTGGATGGCGCTGGCAGAAGATGCCGAAGTCCACGACGATACCTAGATGGTCGCTACCGATTCGCTTCATCTCGTTGATCCACCCTGCGGTCAGTGGATGATCGAAGCTCATTCCGGCGTGGATCTCCACAGCCATAGTGACGTCGAGCTTCTCGGCGAGGTCTACCGTCATTTTGATGAGACGCGGATCCGTGCGGGAGACGACTCTGACGAGTCGAAAACCGAGACGGTTTGCGAGACGTAGATCCGAGGACAGGAGCTCAGCTTGTTCTTCAAGCGTGAGCGTGCGGTTCCTATACAGGGTGGAATTCACGAAAATGTCGTTGGAAACTAGATCCAGTGGATGCCGCTCAATGATCGCATCCCACTCGCGCAGTGTATTCTCGCTAGCTTTTTGTGCGCCTGTGAGCATTTGATCAGAGAGGAATTCGATACCCTGAGTCCCCATCTTTTCGACGGCTGCGATCGTTCCTTCGAGACCGAGTCCTCCTCGCCCGTAGGCGTCTTGAAGGCTGTAGAGGGAAACTCCTCGTTTAATAGATGTCATGTGTTTGCTCTCTCCTTCATTGGAGCTGAGAGCGTGGTGTTTTGATCATTGCCAATGAGCATGTGGTGTTGTTCTGTCTCATTGGTTATCGATTGTGTGTCCCACGCTGCCAGGTGTGTCCCCGGCACGTCGAACTGTAGGCAAGGAGATCGCGCAGCTTCTGGGTTCGTAACCTCGCTTTTGCATGAAGAGTGCAAAAGTGGTCTGCCGGCGCCGCCTGCCTCCGCGGTAGTGCTCCTATCGTTGGGGCATCGCCGCCTCTTCCGTCCGCGTCGATGCAGAAACAGCGGGGAACGAGTGCTGATCGTGGACTCGTTAGGGCGGTAAGACAAAGAAACTAGGAGGTCACCGATGACTGATACGTTCGCAATTGTGGGATATGGGACGCAGGGCGTCTATCACACTAAGAACCTTGCCCAGATCGATGGTGCGGAGGTGAAGGGAATCTACGATATTGATCCGCGTGCCAACGAGGACGCAGCGGCAGAAGGGCTCCATGTCTATTCCAGTTTCGAGGAGGTTCTGGCTGACTCGGATGTCACCTTCGTCTTTGTCTGTACCCCCAACGACTCGCATCACGACTATGCGGTTGATGCTCTGCGTGCCGGCAAGCATGTGCTGTGCGAGAAGCCCGCGATGATGTCCTCGACGGAGATGGAAGATGTTGCCAGTGTTTCACGAGCGACAGGCAAGCTCTTCATGGTTCATCAAAATCGCCGGTGGGATCCTGACTTTGCTGTGATCAAGAGGATCTATAACGAGGAACTGATCGGTCCTCTGACGTATATCGAGCAGAGGATTCATGGGTCGCGCGGCATCCCCGGAGACTGGCGCCAGAAGCCCGAAAAGGGCGGTGGCATGATCTTGGACTGGGGTGTGCATACGGTTGATCGCCTTCTGCTGATGGTGGAAGCACCTGTCACTTCCGTCTATGCGACGCGTTCCTTTGTGGCTGGGCACGAGGTGGATGACGGCTTCAAGGCGTATCTGACATTTGCCAATGGGCTGCGGGCCCTGGTCGATGTGTCGACTAATGCATACGTCACGCTGCCCAAGTTCTACGTTCAGTCTGCGACGGGCACGGCTGTCATCGAAGACTGGGAGATGAATGGCTACATGATTCGTCGTACGGGTGCGCCAGAGGACGATGCGACTCCAATCCAGGCGGGTGTTGGCCTCACGAAGACTATGGCTCCCCGAATCATGGATTATGCGGCGATGGCCTCGACAACGCCTCCGGTGGAGAAGCTGCCGCTACCCGAGGTGAATACCGATGTCATGGAGTTCTATCGAAATGCGCTTGCGGCAGCCCGTGGTGAGCAAGAGCCGGTGATTACGAATGAATCGGTAATTCGTTGTCTGCGGATTCTCGAGGCGATTGCACAGTCAGACGAAACAGGTGAGGTCGTCCATCCGGAGCTGGCCTGAAGGTCACTCTAGATACGATAAGAAGGAGAAAGACGATGTCTCGAATGATCACGCTGTTTACGGGTCAGTGGGTCGACCTGCCGTTCCGGGAGGTGTGCCGTCTGGCGTCTGAGTGGGGATATGACGGGCTGGAGGTTGCTGCAGCCGGAGATCACCTCGATGTTTGGCGAGCCGCTGAAGATGATGCGTATGTGAAGTCCTTCAAGGATACGTTGGAGGAGTTCGGCCTCAGCCTCTATGCGATTTCCAATCATTCAACTGGACAGTGCGTATGCGATGATCCGATCGATTTCCGGCACCGCGGGTTGCTGTCGGCGCGAACATGGGGAGATGGTGATCCCGAGGGAGTTCGCCAGCGCGCAGCTGATGAGATGAAGACGACCGCAGTGGCTGCCGCGCGCGTTGGTGCCTCTGTTGTCACGGGTTTTACGGGTTCGCGCATCTGGCCCTATGTTGCGATGTATCCTCCGGTCGAAGCCTCAATCATCGACGGTGGTTATCAGGATTTCGCGGATCGATGGAATCCGATCATCGATGCTTTTGATGCCGAGGGCGTGAAGTTCGCGTTGGAGGTACATCCTTCAGAGATTGCCTACGACTACTGGACGACATCACGTACGCTTGACGCGATTGGGCACCGTGAAGGCTTCGGAATCAACTGGGATCCGTCGCACATGATCTGGCAGGGCCTCGACCCCGCAGTATTCCTCGCTGACTATGCGGACAGGATCTACCACGTGCACTGCAAGGACACTCGCACCCACTTCGATGGGCGCAACGGCAGGTTGTCGTCGCACCTGCCGTGGGGCGATCCTCGAAGAGGATGGGGATTCGTATCAGCGGGACTGGGGGACGCCGACTTCGAGGCGTACTTCCGGACGTTGAATGCGATCGGATACGAGGGGCCGATCTCCGTTGAATGGGAGGACGCGGGAATGGACCGCATGACGGGCGCGCTGCTGGCACTGGCGTACGCGCGGGCGCATACGTATGACCTGCCGGCCGCGGCCTTCGACTCGGTGTTCAAGAATCGCTAACCGTTGATGGGGTGGGGGCCTATTTGACAGACCCCCACCCCCTACGTGAGGACGGACGATCTGATGCGACAACGACGTGGCAGCTCGCACATACGAGGACGGAACTTTAGTCACTGCATTCGGCATCATCTTTCACCAGAAGAGCTTGCAGATCGGCAACTAGTTCGTTGGGTGCTGACTTCATTACCGCGTCAAAATCGAAGCGACGTTTTGAGAACTTCTCGCGCAGATAGGCAAGAAAATGCTTGCCGACGACATTATCAAGTGAAACCCGAGTTTCTTCGGGTCAAAGCTCGTCGATTCCTTCCTCGCGAGGACGCGGGAAAATGGGAGTGAGCCGGTCAAGTCCTGTGGAGTGGTGTAATCGTTTTGTGTCCTTCGGGTTGGGTTATGCGCTGAGTTGGAGTGGGGTGTCCTCCTGCCCGGTGGGTTGTGGTGTGAGTCGTGATTTGGTGAGGATGTCGAGGCTGAGGTAGCGTCGGCCTTCGGCCCATTCGTCGTTTTGTTCGGCTAGGACGGCTCCGACCAGGCGGATGATTGCGTGGCGGTTGGGGAAGATTCCCACGGTGTCGGTGCGTCGGCGGATTTCGCGGTTGAGGCGTTCATTGGGGTTATTGGACCAGATCTGGGTCCACACCCCGGTGGGGAAGGACGCGAACGCGAGGACGTCTGCCCTGGCTTGATCGAGGT
>ERZ773031.953-NODE-953-length-15053-cov-16.636151_pt1 | contig 15053 bp, 13 predicted proteins | sample MGYA00511666_ERZ773031 | MGnify/ENA primary metagenome ERZ773031 (study PRJEB29015, sample SAMEA2738135) | human oral metagenome | biome: human oral; feature: human-associated habitat; material: saliva | place: China | collected 2250 ...
TAAAAGGTTAAAAATCAATCAAAATTGATTGGTTCCCCACCAAAAACCCCACCAGAATTTTTCTGGTGAGGTTTTTTTATATTAAATTTAATTCTTCTATTATTTGATGCTTTACGAGCTTTCTTAAGACCTGGTTTGATAAGGTACTGCTTTAATAAGTTTCAAAATGCTTTTATATCAACATTTGGCAGGATTTAACTGCTTTTTATATTTTTAAAAATTGAATGAGTTTAATTAAAATAGGGGTAATTACTTTAAATATTTATTTTGAGACTATAAATTACTCATAGTATTCTTTGAATTATAGTATATAAAAGTAAAAATTGATGTACATTATCTTATATGATAAACAAACCCATGATACTATTGGGATTAAAGCGTAATGTACACTCTCTCAAAAATGTTGATATTGTTTCTTCTTTATGATATATTTGCATTATTAATTAAATAAAAGAAGGTGAATATTATTTTTAAAAAATCGAAAATAAAATAATGATTTAACTTTGAAGAAACTTGATAAAACAATTTTATTAATCTAAGAAGTAAATAATCTTATTAATAATCATATTAATAAGATTATTTTAGAATTTTCATCAAACAGATAATAGGAACAAATTATGCAACTTAACAAAAACATTATGCTTGCGATTGTTATCGGTGATTTACTGATTATATTTTTGTGGGCACTTATCGCTAATCTAACAACACCGAAAGTAGAAATCATCGAAAACGTGGAATATATTTACGAATTACCTAAAGAATCTTCCAAAGTTGACCTTACCGATAATGTTATCATTGGTAAACATTATGATTTAGACGAATACTATTTAGTTGTATACAACAAAGCCAAACATAAAGGTGAAGATCATATGGTAGAATATAATGTTTGGAAAGCCAAAGAAATCGGCTCACGATTTTAGAAAAGAGGGAAAATCTATGAGAGTAATACAATTATTAATCTATTCAACCTTCGCCTTCATGTTCTTCATTCTTGTAAGCGTCAGTTTCTTTGACATCTTGCACCCTATCCCAGATACAGAGATAAGAACTGTTAAAAAGATAAATGAATCCATTTATCGATTACATTTACAAGACTTTGTTGTCGCAGGTAAATTTTATAATGATGATGGGTATTTCTTAGTGGTTTACAATGAAAAATCAAAAGATTTTGACATTAAAGAAGTTGAAGAGGAATATTGGAAAAATTACCAAATCGGTCAATTCTACTAACTTCTAAGCTTTATAAAATATCACATCAAGGATATCCATCTTCTCTAAAATCTCTTTGTAAAAATTTTTCTATTAGTTATTCTAATGATAAAAAAGAACCAATTTCAAATTCAGAAAATGAATATTTCAATTCAAGTGTTAGATTTTTAAGATTAGAAATACCACTAGCGTTCAGAGTATTTCTAAAATCAATTTTCTCTAGTAAATCATGATATAATTCTTTATCATTCATATTGCACCCCTGTAGAAAAACATAAATATATATTTTTTCTATAGCAAGAATATGCATATTTTTTGATTATCCTCTCACTATCTTACTATGTTCAACAGCTCCTCATAACTAGAAACTACGTCATAAATATGTTGATCGCTAATTAAACCAGCTTCAGTAAGTGCTCTAAAATGCGCTTTTGCACACTCGATTTTTGCTTTTTCGGCTTGTTTCAGCTGAAGACTCGACATGGAGCCTTTAGTCTCTGCCACGAAGTAGATGTGTCTCACACTTCCTTCACGAAAGGCTATTGCCCAGTCTGGATTATAATTCCCCAGAGGCGTACGAATGCTAAACTTCCCAGGTAGTTTCACGTACACACGAACATCTTCATACTGTTCCAGGGACTCTTTAAACTTACGCTCGGTATTCGAATCAACCTTTACAAAGTTATAGATACCTTTTTTCGATTCTAGCAAATGCTCATCTGAAAGTTTCGCTGTTTCTGCATTATCGTAGAATAAATCCAAATCGTATTCATCTTCTAAAATATTGTATTGAATATGCTTGATTATTTGAGCTGCTTTTTGCTCATTAATCAACTTCGATACTTTTAAAATAAATTCTTCTGGGTTTTGTTTGAACTTTTCAAACTTATCAACTTGAATCTTACTCAGAATTTCTGCTACCACCTTACGAGTTAGACCTGTATGATCTGCTACTTCTCCTAACAAATCATACTGAGTTGTAATTTGACTATTTTCGACATACTCCTGAGAACGAGCATTTTCTCCAACATCTAGTTTCAAACCTTCTTTTGTCATTTGATCTGCACTGGCTTGAGTAATATTGTACACTGGTTGACTGACCACCAGCTTCTCATTAATATAAGCAACAGACTGCTCTATTAGCTCAGTATCATCAAAAGTAACTTGATAAGCTGTTTTACGATTAATCTGATTCCAAAGTGACAAGAATTCTTTTCGAGCAATATTTTCTTTATTCACTTCATTAGAGAACTGTACTGTTGTATTGTTTGCATTTTCAATCTCATATTTTCCAGGTTGGTAAATACTCTCTAGGACTTCAACAACTTGTTTCTCATATCCCGGAAGTGTATCTGATAAGTTCAACAGATTATTTTCCTTGGCAGTAAAATAATTTGCAGTCAGTTGACCTTTCTTATCAATATACCCCTGACTAATCAAATCATACTGAATGGACTCTGCTTGTTCTTTAGTAATCCTGATCTTTTCTCCTGCTTCATTTTCGATTACTTTATTCTCAAATAAGGCAACATCGACTTTCACAGGACGATCAGCTAACAGCTCTTTCAACTCTGCCTGTAATCCACGCGCAAATTGATCGTAACTTTCATTGGCAATAACTGTTAATTTATTAATCTCATGGACTTCACTCTGTAAAAGATCCAAATCTTGACGCACACCGTCTTGATCCACTGCTAAACGCATCCCACGGCCAATTTCTTGTCGTTTTCGAGTCTCTGCTGAAGACTGCTTGAGAGTACATATTTGAAAAACATTTGGATTATCCCAACCTTCTTTCAAGGCTGAATGCGAGAATAGAAAGCGTACTGGTTCCTCGAAACTCAACAAACGTTCCTTATCTTTCATGATCAAATCATAGGCATCTTTATCGTTTGATGAATTGCTTTTCTTTTCACTAGCAGATTTGTAATCCACAAATACCGTCTTATCTGACTTTTTCACTTTATCGACCGAAAAGTAACCCGCATGAACTGCATTGCCATCAAGATGCGATTCCAAATAACGATAATAAGGAGAGGGATCTTGAGTCTGTAAGAACTGTCTAACTTGACTTTCATACTCTTCTTCAAAGATTTGAGCATACTCCCCATTGTGAGGATCATTTTGAGCATCATATTGCTTATATTTTGCAACCTCATCAATGAAGAATAACGAAAGCACCTTGATTCTGCGACTATATAGTCTACTTTCCTTCTCCAGGTGGCTCTTAATCGTCTCACGAATTTGAATTCTTCGCATACTCGACTCATCGACTTCACCCATGACCTCTCCAACATATAATTCCTGCGTTGCACCGACCTGGATTTTATTGTCTCTTGCATCAAATTGACTCAATGTCATACCTTGGTAGGAAGACAGATTACCAGATTCAGCATAAAGGTCAAACGGTTCTTCAACGATTCTTGTTTTACGTTTCACACCCGACTGAGTTCTTACCTCGAACTCTATCTTAGCCTTTGGAGCACCGGATTTCTGAGGAAGGATTTCTTGTAAATACAGGTATCCTTGCGTCCCAGTCGTTCCAGCTTGTTCGATAGCCTTCACCGCAATCTTCTTAACCAATTTTTGATTATAGGCATCCATGGCATCCAATCGATAAACCATATCATGCTTTTCTTTATGAGTAGCTGAGTAACGAAGGGTAAAGAGTGGCTTAAAGTCTTTTAACCGTTCTTTGGTCTGCTTGCCTTCAACAGACTGGGGCTCGTCGATAATCATGATTGGGTTCATAGCTGCTAATACGTCAATTGGACGACGCCAGCGAAAACTTTCCTGCTCTGCATGGATCCGTCTGGCATCTTTCCCTTTTGCATTAAAAGCCTGGGAGTTGATAACCATGATTTGAAGGTCAGACGAGTTAGCAAAACTATCTAAATCTCCTAGACGGGAGGAGTCATAGACAAAATAGCGTGGTTGCTTCCCATACTCCATCTGAAAGTGACTTGTCATAATCTGTAAAGACTTGAGAACCCCTTCACGTATAGCAACACTCGGAACAACAATAACAAACTTGAGCCAGCCATAGCGTTTATTTAGCTCTATAATGGTACGGATATAGGTATAGGTTTTCCCCGTCCCTGTCTCCATCTCTATAGAAAAATTATAGGCTGGACGACCTGCAACCATATCGACCGAAAGGCTTTCAGAAGGTCGTAATCCAAAACGAGTTTGTACGGCATGAACATTGCTTCGAATAGCTTCCTGGTCCAATTGAATCGGAGCATTTCGATAAGCATCCAATACTAAATCCACCTCATCTGACTTTTGACGACCCGGATCAGCCATATACCTGATTCCAGTTTGTTTGGTCTGGCCTTGAAATAAATCTGCAATAGCACTAACCGCATCTAACTGGAATTGTTGTTTTTTAAATTGTAGTTTCATATTGTATCTTCTTTATTATTCTTTGTTATTTAAAAGACAATACCCAATACCAAATAAGAACAGAAGGAATAAGGAAATATTGGAACCAAATGATGAATTTATTCCAACTAAAATCATGTCTCTTGATAAATTCTTCAATACAGAGAAAGGCATTTGTGAGCCAACACTTTTTTTTATGCTGCTCAGCTGTCCCTTCTGTTACTTTATCCATATCAGATTGAGAATCACCTTGATTATATTTTCGCTTCTGGTACTTTTTAGCATACTTGTGATCATAATCTGAATGATTTTCATTTCCACGTAGGCTTATTTGATATTTGAACATTACCTGTTGGTATTTATCAATTTTCTCATCTTCATTAAGATCTTTTTGAAAAATAATTGATTTCAACTCAAGCAGAAAATCTTCTAATTCTAGCTGATGATAATGTAATTTCAGTGCTCTCTCATTATAATTCAACTTAGCAACAAAATTCTGAACGAGTAAAGAATATATGGAAAATAAAGCGGATAAAGCTAATCTTGCTTTATTTTCAGGATTAATTAGCGCATACACTAATAAGCCTGTTGATACTAAACTCATTGCTAAAAAAATCAATTCCCATTTTTCAGCATATTCATAAAGTCTTTTACTCGTATTGATTCTAGCAGCTCTTACAGTATCAATTGAATTACATTTAAGATTAATCTCATAGTCGATATCTCGATCTTTAAAATCTCGAATTTCTTCCAAACTACACTACCTTCACTTTCGTATTAGGTGATAATTCCTTAAATATTTCACTTACGTTAATTTTATCTGCTGAATTGGCAAATGAACTATCACGGAAAACAGCACGGAGTGGTTGTTCTTGAGCAATGTATCGGATGACTTCTTCCGATATATCTTCTTCAAAGCAGGCCATAAGGGAACCTTGATCTACATCATAGACCTCTGCTCCTGCTACTTTCTTCAAATCGATCGCTAAGGATAATTCCATCCCCCATGTCAGCATAACTTGGAAGAGCAAATCAAGGCTAGTACGTCCTTCTTTTATATTTGATACACTATCAAAGAGCTCTCCTTGGATAAATTGATCTGGGCGAGCTGAAACATTTTTAAAATTAGAAGAGTCCAGTTTGTAAGCTTTAAAACCAAAATCTTGCTTGCCTACCAACTCTGGATTCTCCTCCTGAATCTTAGCAGCAACACGACGAATCCGTTCACGTGAAATCTGGTCAATCGTCTCAAAGCCAGCTTCTTTGGCAGCAGACTTATCAGCTACTTTCTCATCCAAAGTACACAAGATAAACTTTCGATTCCCACCATCTTCTATGTTTTGTAAATATACTGAATGTCCAGTTGTTCCTGAACCTCCAAAAAAATCTAAAACTAATGCTTCTTTTTTCCCATAAAGCGAGAGTAGCATCCTAATAAACTGAGGATTTTTAGGCATTGTAAATAATTCCTTTGAATCAAAATCATTACACTGGAAAGAAGCCGTCTCAGTTTTTAAGTCCCATTCGTCTGTAGACTTTATCAAACTTTTTTGTTGTTTAAAAACATTTCTATCTTTCTCGTATATACTATTTTCTTTAAATATCAATGAATTATTTTGGAATAATTCCTCAAATTTTTCTTTCGTATATGTATTTTCAAGTAATTTGCCATCTTTAATTGATTTATAAAGTTTATAACCTTTACTAATTAAAGTTTTATTAGACTGTTCTATATTTTCTGTTTCTAAAACTATGTCTTTCCCATTATAGTATACTGAATAATCCTTTTCATTTTTTTGAGCAAAATTATTCGTACTTTCCCCTACTAAAACTCTTTTCCCATGGGAAAAATAACCAAATTGATCTTTAAGAAGATTATTTTTTCTTACAATTTCATGAAAATTATCTGTTGAATCGATATTCTTTGAATAAAGTAACAAACTTTCATGATTCACAGAAACAAACTTACCATTCTTTCTCCCCTTTGGATTGTTCTCAATTGCAAAATTCACTATAAAGTTTTCTTCTCCAAATATCTCATCACACATCACCTTTAGATTCGCTTGTTCATTATCGTCGATAGAGATAAAGATGACACCCGAATCCTTGAGGAGATTGCGCGCTAGACGGAGACGTGGATACATCATATTGAGCCAGTCTGAGTGGTAACGAGCTGAACTCTTTTCATTTTTAGTGAGACCAACAACCTGGCGTCCTTCTTCATCTAAGAGCTCCATTTCTTCTTTCAACTCTTGTTCCGATTTTTGGAACTTATCAGAGTATACAAAGTCTTTCCCTGTATTATAGGGTGGATCGATATAGATCATATCGATTTTTCCTAGGTAGGACTCTTGTAAGATTTTCAAGACTTCTAGGTTATCCCCAGTGATGAAGATATTTTCACTCTTATCAAAGTTAACACTCTCATCAAGGTCTGGTCTCAAGGTTTTAGTTGTTGGTCGTCCAGCTTCTGCGATGGCTTCGCGTTTTCCAACCCAGGTAAACTCATAAGACTCTCGGCCATCCACAATTTCTTCTGATAAAAACTGTTTCAGTTTCTCAAAGTCAATTGCAGGTCGAAGTCTTCCGTGTTCATCTCTTTTTTCTGTTAAGACTTCTGGAAAGAGTTGGCCAATTTTGGAAATATTATCTGTGAAAACATCCTTGGAGCCTACTTTTAAAAGATCGAGGCCAGTATGTTCTCCTTTTTGTTGTTCTGTAGTCATATGTAACCTTTCTTATAATGGTTTCTGTGTACTTGTCTATACTGTACAAGTAATCCCTATTTTAATTCTTGAATCTGTTTGAGAACTGCTTGGTAGTCTTTCTTTACTTCCATCTGCTTTCTCATCGATTTTTCTGCATACATTTGCTTCTTAAGACGTTGAGCTTGTCTCTCCAGTTTTTCTAATTGTTCCGTCAGCTCAACCGACTCTTTCAAGTTACCGTCCAACTTAGTTTGAAGTTGATCTTTCCCTGTTTCCTTAATCAGCATTTCATAGACTTGGTCTAGGTCATTGCCTTCAAATTGGATCTGGTAATCCTCTTGTGTACGGAAACGACGGACAATTTTGAAATGCCGTCCATCTTTTTCTTGTGCTAGGACTTCCTTATAATGAATCAAGAGCTCTTCCTTTCCCAAAGGAAATTTAAGAATAAAGACTGTATAAAGACCAAGTCGTTCATCTAGTTTTTCTAGCAAACTGGTTGTAAACTCTTGCTGATTAAGGTAAATTTCTAAGACTAAGATCTGCTTAACGATGTTCCCCACAGGAATATTCGTCGTTTGCGAATCTATTTGGTGGGTAATCTGAATGAGTTGAATCTGATCTCGTAATTCTTGCTTTTCCTGTTTGTTCAGAGCTAGGTTATCAAAAAAATCACTATTGCCCTTTTTATGGGGTCTGTAGAGCACATGAGGAGTTGGCAAACAAGTATAATCAGGAAACTGTATCATAACTTTCTCCTTTTAGCAGGGCAAAGAAACAAATAAGTTCAAAGTCATCCATCCCCTCAATGCTAGTATTCATCAAATTAACCGTTCCAAAATTGAAGAGTGCATCCATGGTAGACAGTTGATCCTGTTCCATCAGTTGTTCAATAGCCTGCTGTAATAGTTTGGAATATCCAGACATCTCTTTCCCGTCTTTTGTTTGACGGTTATACTGATTCACCAGAGATTGCAATGGTTGCGTCTTGCCACGGCATAGACTTCCCAATAGATCCAAAATCTTTTTGCTCTCTTCCGGAGAAACTACTAAATCACCTGCACTATTTACATAGAGAATATAATATGGATGAAGTTGATTCTTCTGATTCTTACCTCTAAGTTCGTCTTTATTTTTTAAAACAAAGATCGCTCCTTCTGCTTCCTTATTCTCAACTGACAAGACGGCTTGCAGTCCTTTTGGTACTTTTTTCAATTCAGGATGGCTTTCAAGATACTTTAGAAGATCCATTCGATAGTCTTCCAATCCTAGATCCATAATAGAAATTCCTTCACTCATCTCTTCTAAGTCGACAACTTCATTTCTAAGACGCTCTAGTTGTTTCTTACGATAGTTATTATCTTCTATCTCTTCGCTAGAAAGAACATTGTCATCTGCGGTAGATGTGAGAACGGATATTTTCATGCGTGATTCAACACGAGATTTAAGATCGATGTATTCATCTAACTCGATATTTGGCCAAAAGTTTACAAGCTGAATAAACTTATTTTTGCTCCCAATCCGATCCACACGTCCAAAGCGTTGAATAATCCGAACAGGATTCCAATGGATATCATAATTGACCATCATGTCTGCATCCTGCAGGTTTTGTCCTTCAGAGATGACATCTGTTGCAATCAAAACATCAATCTCTCTTTGATCATCCGGAAATAGGAGATTCCTATCTTTTGATTGTGGTGAAAAATAAGTCAAAAGGGAATTGAGGTCTCGATGGTTCGTTTTTAGCGTTGTTTCAAATCCTTTTGTACCAGAAATTTGTGCCGTGTGAAGTCCGTATTTATATAGTACATATTGACTAATATGTTTATAGAGATAATTAGTGGTCGTCGCAAAGGCAGAAAAGATAATGAGTTTTTTGTTGCCTTCATTGATTGGATGAGTCATTTTTTCATCAATCAGCCGATAGAGTGTTTGCAATTTTTTATCTTCTGCAGGAGTGATTTGATCGATCAGTTCTTCTAATTCCAGCAAAATTGCTTGATCTTTCTCTAACTCTAATTTCCAACTGTGATAGTCCATATCTTTCAAAGCAATTCTATTCTTCTTCCCGATAAAGACATCTAAGTTACTATCTTCTATATCGAAATCATCTTCATTTAAGACGGGCACTCCGGATAGAGCATCTAAACCAGTTTGCTCATACGTTGAAATAGCTTTTAAAGTCTCATCTACATATGATTTAACGACATCGATCAGGGTATAACGAAAAGCTGCCACAGAACTTTCCAAGCGTTTAAGCAGATTGATCATCATCAACTTTTTCATGCCCGACTCACGACCCAGTTGAGTAAGGTTGGCTTTATTCCCTGCTAATGTTATTTCGTATTTCTCACGCTTTGAGGGATAGATATAAAGTGAAGGTTGGTAAATGGTTAACTGTAGCTGATCTAACAACTGGTATAACTTTTTATAGGTCACATCTAGATCTGACACTGTCAAATCAGGTTCAAAGTTTCTTGGTTTCAGACGTTCTGGAAAATCGCCAATCGCTTTTCGATCATAAAATTCTCGGATATGTTTTCGACTGCGGGCAATCGTTACACTATCCAAAACTTTAAAAAAGTCAAAATCTAATGTTGATAACAGTTTATCTGTCGTTCTATCTTCAGCTGGTAAATCTGCCCACTTGTTATAGGCCACCTGAGCATTACGAAAAATATCATTAATTGATGACTGTGTATCTAATTTCCCATCTATCTGCTCTACATCTCCTTCATAGGCTAAAGCGATTTGATTTTTCAGATCATTAAAGCGATTATTAACTGGAGTGGCTGATAACATCAGCACCTTAGTAGGAACACCCGATTTAATAATTCGATTCATCAATCGGCTATAACGATTTTCACGTCCATCTGCCTGATCGCTTTCACTAGACCCACCATTGCGGAAATTATGAGACTCATCAATAACCACTAAGTCATAATTCTCCCATTTATTTAAGGCAAGGTCTATACCATTCGAAGTCCCTTTATCTCGACTTAAATCTGTATGATATAAAACATCGTAAATGAGATGACGGTCATAAATAGGGTTGTTGACATAATCATGTCGGTACATGTTCCAGTTGTTTTCTAACTTTTTCGGACACAAGACTAAAATTCGTTTCCCACGGTAGGCATAGTAAGTCATTACAGCTAAAGCTGTAAAGGTTTTTCCTAACCCTACTGAATCTGCTAAGATACAGCCGTTATACTTTTCAAGTTTTGAGATGATTGATTTTACTGCATCTTGTTGGAAATCATAAAGAAGATTCCACAGCTTGGTATTTTTATAACCTACCTGTTCATTTGGGGTATAGTCATCATTGATATCCTCAAGAAATTCGCTAAAGAGGTTATAGAGCATGACATAGTAGAGAAATTCAGGGGAATGTTCTTTATGAGCTAAATTGAGAGTTTCCAGGAACTCTTCTGTCACATCCCGAAAATACTCATCATTTTGCCAGAAACTATCAAATTCATCTAGATAGGATAAACTCAATGGAGCATGGTAGATATTCCGTGTCGTTTTAAATAAAGAAGAATCATAGCCCAATTCCTTTCGATCAAAGTTTTTGAGTCGATCCACAGCGACAGTATCATCATACGTTTCTATCCGCATACCATTTGGCATCTCATCGGTTTCAATATTGATAGATTTAAAACGAGCCTTTTTCCTAATCCATTCAGCACATTCTCTAGCAATTGCTTTTTGAGTTAATTCATTCATTAACTTCAGCTCATAACGTCCTCCAAAAATAGACTGCTCTCGTTCTTTTTTAGGGATCGTATATTCACGATATCCAACTCTCGTCTCATCAGTCACAAAGGTTGGATTTGTAAAGATAAATTTCAACTCCTCGATCGTTTCAAGTTCTTCCTTTAACTGTTGAAAGGCAAACATCGAAAAAGTTGCAGCAGCAATCTTCACCTTGCTTCCAGGCTTTATTTCTTTCTTTAATTCATCTCCTAGACGAATACTCCGATTATCAATCTCCATTATAATTTCCCCAAATTAACTTGATATCTTTATTATATCATACGAAGATAGTACCGTCTGTTTGAAATAATAAACCTGCTTATTTTATCAATTATTTTCTACATACCTTCTCTAAAAAATTAATTGATTATCTTTTCTTCTAGGCTACTTTATGATCTTTTAGTTTTTTCGAGCTTGACTCACTTTTATTTATAAATTCTTTTATCAACTCACATTAATAATAGTTGTAGTTCCGCTTTTTTCTTTGCTTCCAGTTCTGATAACTTTGTACTATCCCAAGCATAAATAATTGATTCTACTTTGTTATAAACCAACCAAATTTTCTATATTTTATTTTCTTTTAAAAAAAAATGCAAATTCTATTGATTGAGTAACTCAGGTTTTTTTTGATTAGAAATAAAACCTTCTCTGCTAATTTTGTTTTGAATCTGGCTTTTCAAAGAAAGAGAGTAAACGTGAAGATGGTCTTTCTCTCGATAAAGAGGAGTTGAAATTATGGTTACAAGCTTTTGACACTGATTTAGAGGAAGGACTCATTGACCTAAAAGACTACACTCTCTTTTATACAACCTTCTTCCTATCTGACCGAAAATCCGAAAGTTATGCTTTGCAATGGAAACACATCAACTTTTCAATCGGAGAAATACTTATAGAACAAACTTTAGACCGTTTTGGTAATGTGAAATCAACTAAGGGAAACAAAAAAACTCTCTTTAAAGCAACGACCGAACTAATGGAGCTTTTAGCATATTGGAAAGTTAAACAACAAGAAGAACTCAAACTTTTTGGACTACGACAAACACAGAAACAATTTTTATTTACATATAATAACCGGACTAATAATATTAATTTTCTTCTCCATACAGACTATCTGAACTATAGAATGAAGTCAGTTAGACGAAGACATCCCGAATTAGCACCAGCTTCACCACACGAACTAAGACATACTGGTACTACTCTTGCTAAACAAGCAGGTGTTTCTCTTGAGGCCATTTTAGAAGCTCTTACTTATAGTGATAAATTGTTTTCTTCTCAGTGAGCGTTTTTTTCTGTAATAAGTTTTCATCTAATATATTGTAGTTGATAAAATTGTAGATGATATAGGAAAGTTAAGAACAATTGTATACCTAATTAGTCAAAAGGCTATAGAACACTTAGCAGATGTATTTACTACAGATTGATTTATACCTATGTAAAAACTATAAGGTTACATATTTAAAAATAGTAAGGTTTTGGTAAAGTACAGGAGTTTTTATAGAATAAAAAATGTAGAAAAAATCTCAAAAATGGAGAATTAAGAGGTTATTATGGTATAATTTAGGCAGTAATAAATAAGGAAAAAAAGATGAAAAAAATTTCAATCTTTATTGATGACTCAGGGGTTTTCCACTCCAATCATAACTACTTTGTGTATGCAGGTTTTTGCTTTATTTCTGATGAGGACAAAATATCTGCTAAAAAACGCTATCGCTCTCTTAATACAAAAATAAAAAAAGAAAAAGGCGTAGAGGGAGAACTTAAGGCGTCAAACATTGAGAAAAAACATAAAAACGCCCTATATAAAGTTCTTAGAAATGAGATTAGTTTTTCTGTATCAGTAAATTTAAAACGTGTCCATTCAGGCGTTATGAAAGATAAAAAGTCACGTCAACGATTTAAAGACTATGCTCTAAGGAGAGTAGTGAAAGAATTGTTTAAAAAGTTACTTGAGCAGGGCGCAATAAGTAAAGGCGACGACATTAAACTTTATTTAAATATTGACCAGCAAGGTATAGCTACTAATGGTTTGTATGGTTTAGGCGAGGGTATCCATGAGGAGTTTAAGTATGGTATCAATAACTTTAACTACGGGAATTTTTACCCTCCGATTTTAGAGGGGGAATTCATAGTTTATACAAAATCATGTATCTCAGCGAATGACTACCTTATACAAGCTGCTGACATCTTAGCTAATAGAGTTTGGAATTCTTATGAGAAACAAATAAAAGAGCTGCTAAATATCCCTAATCATATAAATTTAAATTTACCGTAGTTTTTACTTGCCAAAAATCTGCACGTGGTATAAAATGGAATTACAGGTATAAATACACTGTTTAAACATCTGAAATGTGATTAAAGCAATTAAGTGTATGTTAAGTACTCCACACTCAGATGGAAAAGCACCGTATGGTGCTTTTTTTGTAATCTTTTGATACAATATTACTTAGGAAATGAAGTAGAAAAATATCGGACGCACACGCACCTGAAAGGGTATCTGAGAGGCGGGGAATGTCCGTCCCGCCATTTCCTATTGAGGCTGTATGACTCTTTTTTAGAATTTTAGCAACTAAGAGAGGGTTAAAAATGAGTGAACAACTTTGGAACTACCTACGCTCAAGAGTTCAGGTAGTAACTAGTGACGGCGAGGTCATAAATGGTTTTGTCACAGATTTTATTGACGAAATGGACAATGATGAACAGGATGAAATCACTATCCTCATTGACAATCCTAGACCTGATGAACCAACTGAGATTTCTCTCTTTGAGAGCGAAATTATCTCAATTAAAGCAATCTCTTAGCGCATAGAACAATCTAGGCACTTTTGCCTGCCTTACTTGAAAGAAAACACTACGGAAAAGGATTTAGATTTATATGGCAATATTAGATGATTTACAAGCGTTATACGATAATGGTTGGGACGCCTCTTTTGATTATAATGGTCAAGCTTGTGGGATTTTCATTAATTCTATTCATGATATTGTAGTGGTTATTGGAGATAAAGAATACCAGGTATCATCATTAAATGAACTGATTTCTTTAAAAATTGACGATAATACTTTAATAAATATTATGGATGGAGTTGAAGTGCAGTATTATTAAAATAAAAAGCACCCATGAAAGGTGCAATTTACTTACGTACTGAACTCATCAATTTAATTCCCCTCTGTGTTTCCTATACTTATTTAAAAATCATAAAATATGGTAGATACAGGGCAAAAAACAGAGCAGGCTTAGGCCTGTTTTTCTGTACCTTTTAATAGGGAGATGACAAAATCTTATTTTTTCCTATTCATAATCTCTTAATTTACCCGTTTTGTACTGTTCAACCAATTCCCAGAGATTATGAGTAGTTAAATCTGGTACAAATGAATACCATTTATTAGACACGAATAACTCAACTAACATATCAATTGCGTGTTTGAAATTTAAAATCTCATCCATTTCTGTAATACTATAATACAGTTTATCATGGCAACAGTGATAAATAATCAAATTCAACCTATCTTCAATGAAATCAAACTCTAGTTCTTCTCCTTCGCGTAATAATGTTAGATAAAAATTATATTCATCACGACAAAAATTAACAGTAACATCAAAATCCTCACCTGTTTCAATTTCGATATTTACAGTCTCTAAAATTTTTTTAGATAAATACTCTTTATAAACGTTCATTTTATTCTCCTTTTGTTGTTTATTGAGTTTAAAAATAAATTGAATGATACCAATGTCTGGAGGGCCAAGTTCATATACTAGGCCTGTAATAAAAAAAGCATATGTTTTATACATATGTAACCTCCTTTGTTTTTCTCTCTATATATAGTCTGCCACAAATTTCAAATTATAAAAATAAAAAAAACTGATAACGGTATTGTTTAGTTCTCAATTTTTTCGTACTTATACCCTTTTTCTCTCATCCCTCTGTTTTTTTGCGATTCTGATTTTTCTGTGTGTTTAGCGTTGACAGAAACGTATGTGTAAGTCACGCTAAACAC
>ERZ773031.956-NODE-956-length-15014-cov-27.271676_pt1 | contig 15014 bp, 9 predicted proteins | sample MGYA00511666_ERZ773031 | MGnify/ENA primary metagenome ERZ773031 (study PRJEB29015, sample SAMEA2738135) | human oral metagenome | biome: human oral; feature: human-associated habitat; material: saliva | place: China | collected 2250 ...
TCCGCAACCGCGTGAACGAAGACCCCAAGCCCAGCACTGAGGCTGCTGAGTAGTACTAGGCTTACTGGTCTAGCTCATATATAGAAACCACCCCCTTTGCGGTGACAAGCTGCGGAGGGGGTGGTTTTTGTGTGCTTTGAGGAGGCGAGGATGGGGGAGGGACGGGTGGGTGCAGAAAAGTGTGTTGGGGTGGAGTTTTTCCTAGTCCGGGCGGGTGTATTCGTGCTAGTGTAAGTGATGGCGCTAACGTTTGTTGCCGTTCGTAAGCGCCGGTAATTGTACGATTCGGATAAAGATATTTGAATGCTGGGCATTTAACACAGTGGGTTAATACCAAGAGATAGGATATACAAAACCTAGGAGGAATACCAGTAAATATAAGTAACGTTTTAATTTTAGTATTGTAGGTCTTTAGTAGTGAAGGAATAATTCGTGGCAGAACAAGATAAGGCGGAGAATAGTGTCTCTCCCGAATTTGATGAAGTTATTGAAACTCCAGCTGGAGGTTTATATATTAGACTGAATAAAAAAGAATTTTATTACCATAAAACAATTGTTAAGAATTTTAAAAAAGAACATATTCTTGAAATGCTGAAAGAAGATTTGGATAGTGGGTTGAGTTTATCTTGGGCTAGATACAATGTAGAAGAATTACATAAAGTATTATCTGCAGAAAAGTGGATGGAAGTACTCGATGGCTGTACATTGAACTGCAAAAGAGATAGTGTTATTCGGATTCTGGATAGGTATGTTGCCCTGAGTACGCCACCTTATATGCAGATGAATTATACGCCAAAAGATATATTTAATAGCATTAAAAACTGTTTATGTTCAAAATGTGGACCTAAAGTAGGAATGATTGTTTACTACACCGAACTCTTAGATACGGAAAGTTTAATCCGCCAGGGGTATCTTAATGAATTCTTGAATAGTTTTATTGAATATAAGAATTTTGGTATGCAAGGGAAAGAGATGTATGGAAAGTATACTATGCGAAATATACGCAGTTACATGTCAAATCATGACTTGGAAGTGACTAAAATATCCGGAGGAATATTTAATCTAGATAATTTTAATGAATGGCTCCATCAAGCTAAAGTGAATTATTTTTATAAAGATGATGCAATGAGCTCAGTTGATGCATTAAATGAGTGGACTACTCCAGTACTCTATAGTGCCTCTGATGGCTCTGGAAGTCGTATTAAATATAAATTGCCAAATCTGTTCTCGTATGCAAATGCTTCTCTTTATATAGATAAGAATCGAGATAAAATGATTGATTATTTTATTGATAACAGGAATTCTATTTCTAAGTTTTTTGAAAACGATGTTTATGATGATTATGTAAAAGATGAAATTAAAGCTGATTTGCTAATTGGAAAAAGTAAGAGATTCACAGTAAAAATTCAAGATTTTCCTCGTTCTGTGTATACCCATAGTATCGAATGGATTATGGGCGGAAAATTAGAGGCTAAGAGAAGTTTGAATAAAAAAATTTCAAATGGCGATGCTAAACCTGGTTATGTGAGTGATTTGAATTTTGGTAACAAACTAGATCTCCTGATGAGGGTTTCCCAAAATGGAGAAACGCATGGCATACCAGTTGGAACTCTTGTAAGCCGGATTGTTGCTGAAATGTATATGTGTAAGTTTGATGAGAAATTGCTTTTAGAAAAAAATTTATCCTTCTCTCGAGAATTTGATAAAATAACGTTTGGGTACGATACTGACTATGAGCTGATGGAAATTAAGCGCCTAGTCCATGATTTGAGCAATAAGTATTCTTTAAGTTTGTCTGAGGTGCCTTCGGAATGTGGTAGTTTTCCATTTGTTGAAGTCAGCTATAAAAATATACTTAATTATTTTGATTCATCCCCTTTGTGCTATGAAGTAGATATACAATCTAAAAATATTAAAAATATTGAGTTGTCTATTAGGCGGCAAATATATCAGTTTATTGATTATTGTGTATCTGAGGAAGGTAGGGGGATTGAAGGTAGTTTGGAAACAATGATTCCTGCTTTGGTTTCAAGTATCCGGGATGGTTCTATCAACTCATTGATGGATAGAGTTTTTGAGACCAGCGAAGAAAAAGTTAAGTCCCTTCAGAGGATTTTGGTTGAACCAAATTATTTTACAGATTTGAGTATTTTTGAAAAACTGCTGGATGTCTGTGTGTTGTATCCTAGAATTACTCAGAAGTATATTGACTTCTCGCAGTTTTTGGTTGACCTGGCTTCTGATAGCAGCTGTAGGAATTGGGACCTTAAAAAATCAATTCGTGAGAGTGCTGCTAAATATTTTTCAAAAGCATTTGAAAATCTTTCAAACAGGATCGGGGATATTCTAGACCAGGGGCATAGTCAGGAATTGCATTCATTGTTGAACCTATTTATCGTATTCGATTACGATAAGAACCATATGAGTAAGCTTGAAGTAAAAGAAATCTGTAAAGCAATTATTTCCTCTGGAATTGATGATATAAATATGATACTCGCCACAATGGTTTACTATCGTAAATTTGAGTGCTTTGATGATATTCTGGAGGACTCGGCAAAAATTTTGTGGAGAAGTCACTATATAACATGCGGGGAAAGTGATAGTGAGTATGTGGAAGATAAAAATTGGCATAAAAAGCTCTGCTCGTGCGGGAAAGAATTTTCGGGCGAGTTTTGGATGTATAGATATTTTATGTATTCATTGAACAGTGAGCGAATGTTCTCGGGTGATGTATCTACTGTTGATATTGAATACACGCCTGAATATGAACATGGATATGGGTATGGGTATGGATATGAATATGAAGACGAAGATGAGTATGATGGTGGATATTATTTCAAATGGCGGAATATTAGGAATGATTTAAGTTATGGTAGGGACGAGGAGGAGAGTCAAGAGTCTGGTATATATTCTTCGTTCCAGGAGTCTTTGAACAGAGTTAGGTCTAAATCAAAGGTATCACTTAGAAAACATTTTAAGTTTAGGTTGACTAAAAAAGAAGTTGAGTCTCGCCTGAAAAATAAAAATGAGCGCCGCGGCATGATTGTTCATAAATTTTATAGGGAGATGCTGGATTCAGGAGTTAGGATTACAGGTAAGGGAAATAAAAATCTGGATTCCGGAACATATGGATTTATGTATGGTTTAAGTAAGTAAATGCCTATCGTATACCAGGTAACGTAAATTTACGGTACGTATCTACTGGATGGATTGAAGATTGTAGCGTAAAACAGTAAGGACCCGGCAGGCCATTCAACTTGAATAGTCTGCCGGGTCTTCTTTATGAGTATGAGTGAGCAAGATAACTCTGACAACCTTCAAAGTTCTGTAAGGGGGGCATCTAGCAAATAACCTGACCAGTAGTTGCAAGTCATAAATTTTGTTGATGTAGAGGCAGCAGGTGCTATTTTCCATAGGCCACCTTTTCTTCATCAGACTTAGCACCTGACTGTTGATATGATAGTAAGGCGAACGTCCATAGTCACTCAGAAAATGGGTAGCTGGATGGCTGCGAAAATGATGTATCGCTGTTGATTATTGAGGGAGCATGAGCGTATGAAGTCGAGTAAGTATGTTCCTGTTGGGATGCTGTTCTTGATCGAGGCAACTATCTTGAATACAGTGTCAAATGCGAGTGACCTAGTGATTGGAATTCTCTACGGTATCGCAATAGCAGTATTGATTATTGGACTTTTGAATAATCGAAAATAAGCACTCAAAGAGACAAAGAAGGGACCCTGCAGGCTATCCATCAGATAGCCCACCGGGTCCCTTCTTTATGCCGCTATGCGCTCAACCCTAATTAGCGGGTGGTGCGTTCCAGTACCTGTAGCACGTTCTGGTAGCTGTGGCCGGTGCGGGCAGACTGCAGTTGACCGTGGCCAGCTAAGCTAGTGAACTGGCCAGCGAGCCTACATATAGACCCCCCTGCGGCGACAGGCTGCGGAGGGGGTGGCTTTTTATGCGGTTTGAGGAGGCGCGGGTGGGGGGAGTGTGGTTGGGTGTAGAAAGTTGTGTTGAGGGGGAGTTTTCCCTAGTCCGGGCGGGTGTCTTCGTGCTAGTGTAAGTGATGGCGCTAACGTTCGTTGCCATTCGGAGGTGCCGGTAATTGTACGATTCGGATAAGGACGTCTGAGCGCGGGTTTTACACTCTGTACGCGCTTAATTCTATTAGATGCTTTATCTACTAATTCAAGGAGGAATTCAGTCATACCGTAAATAGATAGATATATATCGTTATTAAAAGTTTTAAAAACTAAGAACGAAGGAGTTTTCATGCGGATTGAGTCTGCAAGAATTAGGGGATATCGACTACTTGATGATATCAGCATTTCATTTCAAGGGAATAATAAAGAAACAATAGTTGTTGGACCCAATAATAGTGGTAAAACATCTTTTGTGGAGATTTTTTATAAGTTCCTTAGTGTAGACAGGGGAAACAATTTTACCCTCGACGATATTTCTAGCAATCAAAGAAAAAAATTAAAAATAGTTGCTGAAAAAATCGAGCAAGATACAAATGGGAAAGAGCAGTACAAGGAAGAGTTCCTAAAGTCTCTCCCCGAGATAAGTTTGCAAATTAAGTTCTCATATGATGATGGAGATAGTTCACTTCCTCTGGCGGACTTAATTAGAACCTTAGATAAAGATAATAATTATGCGCATTTAGCGTGTAGGGTGTTTATTGATAGGCAAGATAAAATATTCAATGAATATATTGATTATATTTCCAGTAGAAACAGCGGTGATAATATAAACGGTAGCCTTGATTGTGATATATTTAAATTTCTTCAGCGAAGGAGTAATAGTCTATTCAAGCTTGAGTATGCAGCCCTGGATAGTGAGGAAATTGACTATTATAAGAAGGGTAATTATTCCGGTCTAGGGTATGAGAAAGTTGAATACTCTGCCGTTAAGAAAGCAGTAAGCTGCAGTTTTATATATGCTCAAAATAAATTTGATGATACGGCAAAGGATATAGGACATGGTTTATCGAAGAGCTTTCAGAAATACTACAAGACGGTAGTCTCAAATGATGATTTTGACATAAATAGTGTAGAGCAGGGAATTAATAGTATATCTAAGATTCATGATGAACAATATAAAAATATATTTAGCTCAATCATCGGTGATTTGGGAAAATTTGGATACAATAGTAATATTCTTCCAACTCTAAAGGTTGTATCTTCTATAAGATTTGATAATTTCATGGATGGCAATGCTAAAGTTATGTATAGTGATGAATTTGGTGAATTTTCGGAAAACCATAATGGACTGGGATACTCGAAGCTCATCTATACTGTGCTACAACTATCATTTTTTCTGGAAAACATCAAAAATTCCGAGCCGGTAGCGGGAACTAATCTAATCTTCATAGAGGAACCAGAGGCTCATTTGCATCCACAGATGCAGGAAATATTTATAAAATATGTTTCGCAGTTTATTGAAGACAAAGGCCTGAGGGATGTATCTGTTCAGATAGTTATTACAACTCATTCTTCGCATATAATTGCAGAAAGTGGATTTAGCGGAATTAGATATTTTAGGGTAAATGCGCATGAGGGTACTCTGAAATCTGAAGTTAAAGATATGAATGTGTGTTTCTCAGACCTAGATATATCTAACAGAAAATTTTTAGAAAAGTATATGCAGTTGCGTCCTTGTGATATGTTTTTTGCTGATAAAGTAATTATGATTGAAGGCGCGACAGAACGCCTCCTAATGCCGTTGATGCTTAAGAAGATGAGCGATAACTCCCGAATTGATAGGGAATATATATCAATCATCGAAGCTGGCGGAGCCCATGCATTCAAATTTAAAGAGATGCTTGAATTTATTGGAGTTCCGACTCTTATTATTACAGATATTGATAGTGGAAACCCTGAAACAAATAGATCTAAATGTAGAACAGATTTGGATGGTGCAATTACAACGAATTCAACACTGAATAGATTGTTTACTAGAATGTTCATCAATGAAAACCCTCCAGCGAAAAATGAAAAGTGTAAAGATAATCTGACAGTTAAATATTTGCAGGAGCTTGCAGCAGAGAAAAAGGTATTCAAGAATATCAGGGTTGCATATCAAATCCCTGAAAATGAAAAATACCCTGCAGGAAGAAGCTTTGAGGAAGCATTTATTAAAGCTAATCTGCCAATCATAATCACGGAGAAAAATAACTTTGAATCGAATATTAAGTCAAAAATAAAGAATATTAATAATCAAGAGAAATTAGCAGAAGATTCGTACGAAATTTCGAATTCTATCGATAAAACAGATTTTGCTTTTGATATATTGATGCTTGAAGATTGGAATATTCCTAACTATATTAAGGAGGGCTTAGAGTGGCTGAATCAACAGTAATGGAACATATTGTTAAATGTATAGAAGATAAGAGGAATTTTATACTTGACGCGGGCGCTGGGTCAGGCAAAACATATACTCTGATAGAATCACTTAACTATCTAATAGATCAAAATGGAAAACAGTACAAATCTACCGGTCAAAAGATTGCTTGCATAACCTATACGAATGTTGCAGTTGATGAGATTAAAAGTCGTATTTTGTCCGACACCAGTGTGCATGTTTCAACGATTCATGGGTTTCTATGGTCTATTATTGGGAAATATCAGAAAGAGTTACAAGAGGCACTTATTTTGATAAATAATAAGGCTAAAAATAAATCGCGGGCAGATAATCTGGAGGAGAAACTGATTGGTAAGAAGATAGAGTACGTAGAATATAGAAATATAGAGGATGGTAAAATAAGCCATGATGATGTGATTTTTATTTCGAAGATTCTATTTGATAAATATGAAAAACTGTCGAAAATAGTAGCTGATATGTATCCTGTGATATTTGTTGATGAATATCAAGATACCAATGAAAATGTTGTTCATATTCTCCTTGATGTTATTAATTATCATCATGGGGATAAGATTCTTATTGGGTTTTTTGGCGATTGGATGCAGAATATATATAGATCTGGTGTTGGGTACATTGATCCGGATAAGAAAAATCTAGAACATATTGTTAAAAAAGAGAATCATCGGTCATCAAAGAACATTGTTGATGTTATTAATCATGTTAGGCAAGATATTAGGCAAGTGGCGGTATATGATATTCCAGGGAGTGCAATGTTTTACTATAGGGAATCTGGTGATGTTAAGAATGCCCTAAATGACTTAGTGTCGATGTTAAAAAATAAAAATGACTGGGGGCAAGAATTGAAAATCCTGGCTTTGACAAAAAGGATAATAGCATTGAATGCAGGTTGGGATACCCTTTTTTCAATATATAGTAGTTACAGTAATGAAAATAAAGCTTTTAGTACTGATAATCTTTTGGCGGGGGATGATCCATATAGCGAATTCTATGAGTATGTAGAAAATATTATTTCAGCCTTTGAAAATAACTCTTACGGTGAATTGTATCGAATATTTAAAATATCTTTGAGTCAGGAAAAATATAAAAATAACTTATCTAGGTTCAAGGATGATTTGAATACTGCGTTGAGTGAAATCCAGACATTGTCTGCAGGAGGGACAATTGAAGATGTGGGTAATTACATCGCCCATAACTCCATTTTCCCTAAAAATACTGGTTTAAATTCTGTGCTTGAGGCAATAAGAAATAATCATGTAAAAGCGAAAGTTTCTAGAGATGGTGGTTTTCTTTGCCTGAAAGACTGTAAATATTCTGAGGTTCGCTCGATGATGAATTATAGGAATGAGATGACTCCTTTTTCTACACAGCATGGCACTAAAGGAGCTGAGTATGATGATGTTATCGTTGTTTTAGATAATGGAAATTGGCGTGACTACGATTTGGAATCGGCACTAACTCATAACTCTAATAACAAAAAAGACAGTATATATGCCAGGTCCTTGAATATATTGTATGTTTCATTGTCGAGAGCTCGCAAGAATCTTGCTGTTTTTACAATGAATCCAAGTGCTAATGTATTGAATACTGCTTGTAATATTTTTGGAAAGGGTAATGTTGTTAAATTTTAAAATAATTAAGACATATTAAAGATTCTGTTTTTTAAATATATAAGAAGGCTCGGTGGATACTGCTACGGAATTAGTATCCACTGAGTCTTTTTATATGGGTTAGACAGAGAGATGGTTTATACCCGAAAGTATTCACGGTGCTATAAGACTGCATCCAATGAATGATGTGATGAGATTTAACGGTTCTGCCAAAATACTTGTAGCTTTCTCACAGTCTATCTATTCTCGGTTGCGTTGAAATCTGGGCACATCCTCCCGTTACCTCATATGTTGACATTGAAAACCAATCTCTCAGGTTATGAGATATCCGCAACCGCGTGAACGAAGACCCCAAGCCCAGCGCCGAGGCTGCTGAGTAATAAGGGTTTAGGCTTCTAGCCTAGCCATATAGAAAACCACCCCCTTTGCGGCGACAAGCTGCGGAGGGGGTGGTTTTTTGTTTGCTTTGAGGAGGCGAGAGTAGGGGAGTGCGGTTGGATGGGCGTAGAAAGTTGTGTCGCGGGCTAGTTTTTAGCTCCAGAGTGCTAGCGTGGTAGTAAGGCGAACGTCCATAGTCATTCAGAAAATGGGTAGCTGGATGGTCCTGAAAATGATGTATCGCTGTTGATTATTGAGGGAGCACGAGTGTATGAAGTCGAATAAGTATGTTCCTGTTGGGATGCTGTTCTTGATTCTGGCAATTATCTTGAACGTAGTGTCAAATGTCAGCGACCTAGTGCTTGGAATTCTCTACGGCATCTCAATAGCGGTATTGATTATTGGACTATCTAATAGTCGAAAATAGGTGCTACAACTGACAAAAGGACCCGGCGTGCCATCCGATTGGATAGCCCTCCGGGTTCCTTCTTTATACCGCTATGCGCTCAGCCTTTTAGCGGGTGGTGCGCTCCAGCAGCTGCAGCACGTTCTGGTAGGTGTGGCCGGTGCGGGCTGACTGCAGTTGACCGTGGCCAGCTAAGCTAGCGAACTGGCACCGAGCCTATATAGACCCCTGCGGCGACAAGCTGCGGAGGGGGTGGTTTTTGTGTGTGCTTTGAGGAGGCGAGGGTGGGGAGTGCGGTTGGGTGCAGAAAAGTGTGTTGTGGTGGAGTTTTTCCTAGTCCGGGTGAGTATCGTTATGCTAATGTAAGTGATGGCGCTAACGTTCGTTGCCGTTCGGAGGTGCCGGTAATTGTACGATTCGGATAAGGATGTCTGGGTGCAATCTAAGCACCTCGTGTGTTTAATCGCTAGGTATTCTATCTGCAAGTTCGAGGAGGAATTTATCGGTAGTATTTTATAGATTGATTTGTTCTATCAATTTTTTTACAGAAAGGTATATTTTCTATGTCTGGAGTACGGAAGTTTCCACGCGGATCTGAGTGGAGAAAATGGGATTTGCATGTGCATACCCCTGGCACAAAATTGTGTGATGACTATAGTCTTTCCGAATTAGACCAAGAAGAAATTAATAGGGTCAATGAGTTGTATGAGAGATGTGAAAATAAACTTGTTAATGTTTGCCTAGATGAAGAAAGTATCAAAGAATGGCTTTTCTGGGTTGATTATATTCATAACTCTGATGTAAGTCTTATTGGAGTAACAGATTATTTCTCCCTTGAAAACTTTTTCTTAGCCTGTGAAATTTATAATGTATATAAATCAGTAAATGGTATCAGTGAGAGTGAGTCCGTTGTGTTTTTCCCTAATATAGAGCTACGGACAGATGACACTATGAATAAGAAGAATAGATATGTAAATATCCATATCATCTTTTCTCCTGAGATATCTAAACCAGATTGGGATAAGTTAAAGAATAGCATGACGGTCACGATGGATGGTTGGAATGGGGCAGGGGATCCCAGACTAGTTGATATTATAAGTAAAGCTGATGCAGAGGGGGCAACAGTCAAAAGAGATAATATAATAAAATCTCTAAAGAGCGTCTATGGCGATAATTATAAAGAAAAATGTGTTTTAGTGGTGTCTGGAAATGATGATGGAATATCAATGGGGGCGAATGGAAAAAAGAAGAGGACTCTTGCGATTTTTAAAGAATACGTTGATATATGTGACGGGATTTTTACTGCCTCCACTAATAATATAAATTTCTGGGTAAATCTCAGTAAGGGCAAGGGGCCAAAACCTTGTTTTGGTGGTTCTGATTCCCATAGTTTTGATGCCCTAAAGAAAAAGCTGGGTAAACAAGGTAGAGATATTGATAGCGTTTCAGGCAAACCTGTACTGGAGTGGAAGACAACCTGGATTAAAGCCGACCCAACGTTTGAAGGTTTTCTGCAAGTATTTATAGAACCTGGCGAACGTGTAAAGATACAAGAACCTGAGCCAGATTTTAAGTATGACTATGCTTGGATTAAAGAAGTCTCGTTTGCAGATAATGATATGTTCCCCGAGAAGCTTTCACTCAATAAAAATCTAAATTCGGTTATTGGTAGTCGCTCGTCTGGTAAGTCTGCCCTGTTGAGCTATATTGCACTTGCAAACGGATTAGAAGATATTGAAAGTGTTGCCCCTGGTATATCTTTAGAAAAAGCAAGAGAGATGGGATGCTCTATTAAATGGGCGGATCAGGTTGATGAGAAGAATTCCTCAACTAATGAAGCGGAAATCAGTAGAAAGATTGTATATATCCCACAAAATAAATTATTTAACATAGCTTCTAATCCTCAAGAAGTAACAAAATTAATTAAGGATTCTGTTAGTGATAGCTATCGTCAAAATATATCAATTTTACAGGAGCAGGAGCGTGAATATAGAAACTCTCTTTCTTCTATGATAGATGATTATTTCAACCTGGAACAGGAGATTCAGGACTTAATTGACGAGCTTAGGAATTATGCAGATATTGAGACACTGCAGAATAGCTACAGAGAATCTTCTGAGAAATTGCATGATTTGCAAGAGGGTGTAGGTATAGATGATGAAGAGAAGAATGTTATTGGAGAGCTGAATCAGAAAATCGCTAGCCTTGAATCTGAGATTAAGAAATATGAGGGTTATCTTGCGGAAGGTTCAGGAATTATCTTTAATGAACATCTGTTTGATAATTCAATTGGAATCCAAGGGAAATGTAATCCTGCAGCATTGGAGGAAATTAAGGGGCATGTAAGTCCAATAAAGCAACAGATAGTAAATCTTGTCGCTGAAATTAATGAGAAATATAAGGAAATTAATGAAAGTAAACTGCGTGACTTGTCTAATGATGAAAGAGAAGCAAGGGAAAATCTGGAGCCTTTAAATGAAAAAGCTGAGCAGAGTGAGGCGTTGATAAAAGCGAATATGGAGCATGATGAAATAAGTAAAAAGATTAAAGATGTTGAGAACATCGAAGGTAGGATTTCTGGTTTAAAAAATAGGCAGTTGTCAGTAATGAATGATATTGTTGATGCTCAAAAATCTAATAATGTTACCCCTGAAGATATTGAGAAATGCGAGGTTGGTGATGCTTTGATTGAGGTTGTTATGGGCTACCCGCAGGGTTACTATGATTCGATTGAGCAGTATGTAAATCAAAAAAGTGCAACTAAAATAAAAAAATATGTGGATGAATGTGTTGAATCTGAGATCCAGGAAGGCGAATATGATGTTTCTACGGGTGGTCAGATTGATATAAAGAAGCTAAGTGAAGCTATTTCTGGGGATATAAAACGGTTTATTGATAAGCAGGGAAATGATGTAAATGGGAGTGTTGTTACTCTGAAGGGTAAACCTGATAATCCTAATGAAACTTTGCTCCAATCATTCATTAAACAGGTTCTGTGCTACCCTCGTGAGGTTAGGCTTGTTGCTACATACGATAGGGATAAGATTGGTGGCTATGAGGAATCGACCATGACTCCAGGAAAACAAGCAGTCTTTGCTTTGGAACTTATATTATCTAAACACGATTCGGAGTGGCCTTTACTTATTGATCAACCCGAGGATGACTTGGATAGTAGGTCGATATATGACTCTATTGTGCCAAAGATTCGTGAACTTAAAAAACGACGTCAGATTATTATGGTTTCGCATGATGCGAATATGGTTGTTGGCTCTGATTCAGAAGAGATTATTATTGTTAATAGGCATGGTAAAGACCGAAAGAATAAAGATGAAAGGTATTTTGACTACCTATCTGGTTCTTTGGAAAATACTATGTTGTTTGATGATAGTATCGAGGAAACATTGCTGAGCCAAGGCGTTCGTGAACACTGCTGCGTTATCCTTGATGGCGGCGAAGAAGCTTTTGCTAAGCGAAAGTCAAAATACAATATTTAATATAATAAAAAGGGACCCGGTTGGCCATCCATCTTGGATAGCCCGCCGGGTCTTCCTTTATGGGTATGAAGGAGTAAGATGTCCCCGAGAATTCTTAAGGTTCTGCATGGAGACATCTACCAAATAACCTGACCAGTAGTTGCAAGCCATGAATTTTGTTGATGTCGAGGTAGTAGGCGCTATTTTCCGCAGGTCATCTTTTCTTCGTCAGACCTAGCTCCAGACTGCTAATATGGTAGTAAGGCGAACATCATCCATAGCCATTCAGAAAATGGGTAGCTGGATGGTCTTGAAAATGATGTATCGCCGTTGATTATTGAGGGAGCACGAGCGTATGAAGTCGAATAAGTATGTTCCTGTTGGGATGCTGTTCTTGATCGAGGCAACTATCTTGAATGCGGTGTCAAATGCCAGCGACCTAGTGATTGGAATTCTCTACGGTATCGGAATAGCAGTATTGATTATTGGACTTTTGAATAGTCGAAAATAAGTGCTGTAGCAGATAAAAAGGACCCGGCAGGCCATCCAATTGGATAGCCCGCCGGGTTTTTCGGGAAGCAAAAGTTAGTTCACGAAGAAGTAGCAGGCCTTGCTGTTGAAGCGCATTTGAAAGGGGTGAAGTATGGCAAGCGTTGAGGTGATGAAAGAACGGGCTCGTATTGCGGGTTGTTTCAACCTATCTGCCCGCCGAAATCCGGAACATAAGGTACTTGTTGCGCTCGCTGCGCAGAAAGCGAGAGGGGAGTGCCATGTTATCCCTGCGGCTCCCGGCGAAGATGAGGCTGAAATGCTCCGCCGTGCCCGCAAGGCTGCGGGCGGTAAACCGGTCATTATCGTGACAGAGACTGACGGGGAGCTTTGCGCCTGACTCCTTGGCAGCGAGAGCAATTAGGCGGGGTAATCCTAAAACTAGTAGAAGACCCGGCGGGTACTACAGAAGTAGTATCCGCCGGGTCTTTTCATACACAGCAAACAGGGGATTAGTTCTGAGAACCGTCAAGGTTCTGCAGGAATGCACCCAGCGAAATATTCGGATCAGTTTCCAAAACCCAATCCGCATTACCGCTCGAAGCGCCGCCCAGAACAAAACGGGAAGCCGCGGACTGGCTTGTAAACTCAATCGGCTTCACGATCTTCAATTCATCCAGGTGACCAGCAGCAACCTGCTCGGCGCGGGTAGCCTCCAAAGCCTCCAAATCCTTCAGATAGCTCGCCTTGGCCGTCTTTGGTGCACGCACCGGCAGGAGCTCACCCTCAAATACCTCAACGCCCACACGAGTACCGGAGATATTGACAATCCGCGCGCGAGCCGGATGCTTCAAATCCTTGCGCTTAATGCGGAACACCGCATCAGCCAAAGCGGCAGGGATCTGAGTAGGTTTCTGTGAAGCAGCAAGGGTGGCCCTCGTGGCCTGAATATTCGTCACTACCTCAGCAGGTGTAGGGACATGGGACGTTTTCTCTCGTTCCTGGTCATGCTCTGCAGAATGTTCGATAGGTTCAAACATGCGGTGACCACTTGCGCGCAATATTAGGAGGATTTCGTTAACAAGTGGACGATTGAGACTATCATATTCCTGGTTAACATTTCCCAGAGGGGGTACTACATGATTTTTTACCAGGTAGCGACCGGCTTCTTTTGCTTTGTTGTAAAGAGTATGCTCTAAGTAATTGAGCTCTGTTGCTCCCCAAGAATGATTCTTGTCACTGATGAGGAAAGCAGTATCCCAAAATTTCTTTTTACTGAGATGCTCAGAGATTCTACCCATTATCCCGTTGCCATTCGCACGATTTAATGCTTGACCAACATATATGGATGGTTCTTGAGGATATGAGCTCGTTAAAAGATAAACACCGGCATGTTGATAATTCGCTTTTTGTTTTTCATTCATTGTCTCTATAAGAGAGCGCGGGAATTTATGAATGGTGATGTTGTGGTGGAGAAAAAAATATGTAACGCGACCGGTTATATCTCCATTTTCTAAGGTAGTCCGAAGTTGTAACGACCCCATAGATTCTCTCCTGTCTCGATAAAAAGCTGTTGACTGGTAATAATGATACCGTTTTGACGAGTTCATGTATATCAGAGAATAGACCCGGCAGGCCATCCATCAGATAGCCCGCCGGGTCCCTTCTTTATACCGTTGTTATGCGCTCAGCCCTTTAGCGGGTGGTGCGTTCGAGTAGCTGCAGCACGTTCTGGTAGGTGTGGCCGGTCGCCTCGGTCATACCCTGCTCACAGGTGCGGTTAGCCGAAATGTATGCGGCGAACTCCTTCTGCTCGCTCAGCTCAGAAGCCTCAGCCTCCGTAGCGCTCGCCGTCAGCTCGGGGTGCAGCATACCGCGGTCACCCGCGTAACCACAGCAACCCCAGTGCTTCGGCACGTACACGTCGTCACTCATCGCGTTCGCAATCTTCTCAAACGCAGGCTGAGCACCCAGGTGAGTCATCGAGCAGGTCGGGTGCAGAGCAACCGACGGCAGGGGAGCAGACACAGTCAGCTTATCCAGCATGTTGTCGGCGGCGAACTGCACCGCGTCGTACATGCGCAGACGCGAGTAGTCCGGCTCGCCCGGCTTCAGGCCGTTCACGATCTTGTGCTCAAGCGCCTTAATAACCTTCTCGCGCATCACCTCAAGGCCCTCGGTACAGGACGAAGCGTCACACACGACCGGCAGGCGGCCATCGTCAGTAGCCTCCCACAGGGACTTCAGCACACGGTCGCTCATGATCGAGTAGCC
>ERZ773031.957-NODE-957-length-15009-cov-8.642303_pt1 | contig 15009 bp, 10 predicted proteins | sample MGYA00511666_ERZ773031 | MGnify/ENA primary metagenome ERZ773031 (study PRJEB29015, sample SAMEA2738135) | human oral metagenome | biome: human oral; feature: human-associated habitat; material: saliva | place: China | collected 2250 ...
TCATCTGTTGGCTTGAATAGTTGGTTAAGGAATATTCGACGATTAAAGATGAGATCTTCCATCTTCTCGTCACGTGTTATTAAATGTGGGTTTTCGTAATAGGTCAGAAGTAAAGACTCAATCTTATTGATTTTGCATTTTACTGTTTTATTCATTCTCAACATTAAATCTGTTTATGTGTGTAATAGATATTATTTAATATCGTTTTCTGAAAATATCTACACAAAACATTTTAAAGACTTAATTATGCCCTTTTGTATCAAAAGAGTACGACAGAAGATTACTAACGTACTCTTTTGATGAATTTTTATTGATTTTAAAGCCTTCAAACCTTAAGAAAGTTCTGTTTGCAATGCTTGAATATCTTCTATTTGCCTTGCAATATCCCTTTGTCTTTCTTCTAAAATCTTACATTCTTCCGCTGCATTATGTAGTTCTTGTTCTTTGTTGTTAATTTTTGAACGTACACTTGTTAGTTGCTCTTGAAGTGGCTCAATCAATTCATTAATAAACCTATTACGAACATACTCAATAATCTTATCTTTGCTCTTGAATGCCTGATTTAGGTAAGGTTCTGGATCGAATTCTCCACTTATAGAATTAATGGCGTTGGAAACTTCTGTTACCGTACTATTATGGGTAAAGAAATTCATTGTTTTACCCCATATTCCGAATGTGGATCCATTAAGTAAACTCTCGCATATAGAGCCTATAATGTTACCCCAAGTAATTTCTTCATCATCTTCATTTGTGAAGGAAAATAAATCACTTGTTTCCATTTCCATGTTTATTTTTTTCTGAGTGGAACTTGTAAAGTCTCGATTATCGAAATCAGGTAGATATTTCAAAATTATATCTTCTGTGTCAGAGAAAAATTCTTTAATACTGCGTTTTATTTTATTTTCGCAGTCTTTAGAAATATTTTCTGTTGCACGTTTAAGTTTTCTTGTTTTTAAAGTTTGTAGTTCCGTATCAAGTCTTGGACTTATACTATCAAAACTCTTAAATTGTCCCCATTCGTTTTGTACCATATTAAGCATTCTATGGCAGCTTGCATCAACAATGTCTTCTAACTCGTATCTTCCTTTTCTTACAAGATTACGAATCTCTACGTCAATATCTTCTTCTAAAGAATTAATTTTCTTTGATATTCTTTTCTTTGCTTTTAAAAGTTTCTCCTCTTTTTCTTCTAAATCAGAGTCTGGGGCTAAAAGTAGACTAATTTTGTTCAAGAGTAGACTGAGTGCATCATCATTATCTGTTTTTATTTTTTCTCCTGCTGCAAGTATTGCATTGATTGGCTTTTTGAAGAGGATTTTTCCTTTCTCATTGTCAATCATATTCTGTACAGCTTTGATAAACTGATCTATGTGGCTCCACTTGTACATCTCAGTCTGTGTACTAATCCCAAAGTTAGAGCAATGACGTTTCCATGCAAATTCAAAGCTATCAGAAGAGGTAATCTTGCTCATTGGTAATTCCGAGAGTAACGCCATCTCTGCGGATAGTGTTATAGGCTCAATATCATTTAGTATCTCAACAAGTGTGTTATCATTACATTCACGACAGGCTTTTTTGATTTCTTGTTTTACATAATCCTTAATTTGGTTTTCATCCTCAGGGTTAGTTTCGCTACAATAAGGTATGTCGTATTTATTAATACCTACAAGGACTTTACCGATTCCGCATTGGCGTACATTTTTGAAGATAATGTCCCTATCGGTCGCATCAAATGGTCGGCCTGCATAAAGCATCATGATGACAACATCTGCTTTTGCAAGAAATGTTTTGGTTCGTTCTTCACGAGAAACGATTGGATCGTTGAATCCAGGAGTATCAACGACCTCAACTCCCTTTAGGCATTCATTAGGATAATAGATAGTGACAGACTTTGTTATAGAGACATATTTACCCTCAGCTCCAACGTATTCTATGAGTTGATCAAAACTATCTTCTTTTGTCTTACCAAGGTAACTATCCAGTGATGTCCCTAATTTGTTAGCTTTAGAAACCAACTCTTTTGCTGCTTTTATTTTTGAGACATCAAGTGTGTCAGTCGCTTCGCTCTCTTCTCTTAATGCTTGCATCTTTTGTTCAGCCCATTCGTCAGCAGTATAAAATTCAGCTACGATATGCTCTTTTTCTCCATATGTGATGACGGAAAGTGCAGCAGTCATAGGTGTAGTTGCTGCAGGAAGAACATCATCTTTAAAAACAAATGAATTTAAGAAGGTAGATTTTCCACATTTCATCTGTCCAATGACACCAATGGTTAGAGTGTCCTTTTCTATTTTTTCTTTTATCTCTTCTAAGGAGATTATCCCTTTGTTCGTTGATTCTTCTTTCGTTGGTGGAATCCATCCATATTCTACAGCCTTTGTTGCGAATGCAACGAGTTGCTGTTTTTTTGCTTGTAACTCTTCAAACAAATTGTGTTCCATATCTTATAGCTCTTTTGTTATTTTTTTATACTGTTCTAAACAATCGTTGATATTCTGCCATGCATTTTCTATATTACATAGCTTTGAATAGGTCTCTTGTCCTTTTTCTGCATTTTCTGTAAGAAGATCTATTTTGTTGGCAATTATTTTAGGCCTTTCTTCAGCAATGATATCAAGTAGTTCAATTAATTGATCGTATTCTTCTTTGGACATTTCATAACGATCGCTGCTGAAGATATGAGTCTCCCATCGAGGAATTTGCCTGGCAGCCTCACAATCCTTGTATAGCAAATTGAAATCTTCTATTAAATCATCAATAATTTTATCACCATTTTGACACTCTTCTGTGTATGACTTGTTTTGTTCATCTACATTCTCTTTGCATTCTTTGAGTAGATGTTCTAAGTCTTCTTTTATTTCAGAAATAAAATTCTCACGGGATTCTATCTTTTTGACACTATGAATAGGTGTCATAATATCTTCGATTGATGCTTTAGATGAGAATCTAATGAACTGTTCAACTTTAAGTCCTTCTTCTTTCAAGGTTTTTTGAATAAGTTCTTCAACTTTTTGAATTTCAGATTCAGACTTGGTGTCAACTTTGTTAATGACAATATATAATGGCTTATTAAGTTTCTCCTTGATAATAGAGATGGAACTGCGATTTACGGTTCCAGCATTAACATCGAATACCCAGAAAAGAGCATCACACTCATTAATGACATCAATGGTTCGATCACGGTCTTCGCTGTCATTAGAATTGAATCCTGGTGTATCAAGAATACTTAATCCATTGAGATTAGGATTTTTATACGTCATAACAAAGTATTTTATAAGCGAAGATACACCTTTTATCTGGTCAAGAACTTCTTTTGAGACTTTTTTAAATGTGTCTTCAAGAATTTCTTTACGCCTTCCGTCACCTGAGATAAAACTATAGGATACAACAGAACCTCCTGCAATATATGTAGGAATAGCGGTTGTAGCCTTTGTACTAACAGGAAGTTCTGGTATGTCAGGATTATCTTGAGTCAGAATTCTATTGACGATAGAAGTTTTACCAGCTGAGAACTCTCCTACAAATGCTATTGTTCTTTTCCCATCCAACCAGCTTTTACGCTTAGTAGCAGTCCATTGGTCACAATGGTCTATGACGTATTGCTTCTTAGGAACAATAGCTTGCTTTCCTATAAACTCTTTCCAAGGTATATCATAACTATTGTATAAATAAGAGTTTAAATCAAGGTATGATCCTTTTACAAAAGATTCAAAAGTGTTAATTCTTTTGTATAACTTCTGTGTATCTTCTGTACTGATTTCTTTTGCGGAAAGAATCTCCTGAATGAAGTCCAAAGACCCCATCTTGATTTTTAGTTCTTCAACTTTCTTTTCAAGTGCCTGCCGAGCAGAAGAAAGTTCCTCTCCAAGAATTGTTGTTTTCTTTTTCTCTTTTCTTAGATTTTCATCATATTCTTCATTTTTAGACTTGATTTTATTTTTCAAGTCAGAGATTTCATCTTCATTCTCCTCGATATCTTCTTCAAGGTCTTTTATCTTTTTTTTCAGTTTTTCAGTTTGAGCTAACTGTTCTTTGAAAGAGTTGTCTATTTTTCCATCTATAGCATTCTTTAGCTGTTCATCAAGCTGTGCACATTGTTCATTTGCTTCTTTCAGCAAAGCCTTGTATTTTGACTCAATTTTGTCCAACTCGTTCTCAAGGTCAACGCTGTTAGTAAGTTTCTTTTCTGTTTCAGCTAATTTGGTCTTCAACCTCTCATTCTCTACTGAAAGTTGAGAAGCCAAGGTTTTACTGTTTGATGTCTGACCTGAACAATAAAGCCAAATGAAAACCGCTATAATAATATCTACAATTATGTATATGATTATTGTTGAATCCATACTATCCTATTTTTTCTTTCAAAAGAGAAATTTGAGCCGCTTGTGCTTCACATGCATCTTTATATTCTTTTACTTTACGTGCAAGTTCATCATTCTGTTGGCGAAGTGACTTTAGCTCTAATTTTGCTTTATCAAGTTCGTCTTCTAAGTCATCTTGTTCTTCGTCATTCTCTTTTGCCTTTTTTCTAATTCTGTCTAATTCTACCATCAGATCCTCTACTTGACGTTCAGCCTCTTTGTTACGCTGACGGAATTTTTCATTTTCAGCATAAAGTGTTTCTAACTCTCTTTGCTTAGTATCATTCTGTGAAGAATTTCCTACGATTTTGTCCTTAAGAGCTACTCCAGCAACGCCACCAATAACAATTCCACCAATTAGTTCTATCATTTTCATTTGTTTTATATAGTTAATAATAATGTTTTATATTCTCGTAATTGACTTATTCTTTGCTCAAATTGTTCTTTTTGTTCTTTACGTTCTGCTTTCAATTGATTAAGAGAATTTGTTTTCTGGTTAATAATTTCAGTAGCTTCTTCATTCAAAGAAACCCTAACTATATTAACTAATTCCAGCGAAATCTCCTTTAATCTGTTTTTGAAATCAGGTGATAAAGATGAATCTATATAATTACGAACTGCGCGAGCACGTTGTGGCTTGGAAAGGAGTTTATCTGTAACAAAACCAACCATGCTGTCTATTAGCCCCTTGTCGCTTCCAACTTTTCCTGATAGAGCTTGTGCTCCATTTTCAATAGTTTCATATTTTTGAGTAACTTTTGTTGCAAACGTAACTGCCTTCCCTATTCTGTCAGCAGCTTTCTGGTTAGAAACAATACTAACTATATCAGAAGCAGTGTCAATAGCATCAATAGCTTTTCCACTTGCTAATGCTCCACCTGCTGCGGCTGCTCCTCCTGCAGTTGCTGCAACAGCAGCAACTGTTCCAACAGCAGCTGCAGCAATTACACCCACCTTTATCCATTGGTCATATTCATGTCCCATTCCATTCAAATCCATATTATAAGTTAAGCCTGTCATTTGGATGTTTGAGAGGTTCATACTTTTTAGAGATTCTAATGAAATGCCATCTTCTTTTTCACGCTCACTCTGAGTTCTTGCTTTCTCACAGATAGCTGTTTGTATACCACTTTTGTAGCTATTCATTAACAATGATGCAGTATTATTAATAGTTGTCATTGCTTCATTGTCGAAATCTGAACTTTTTCCTGTTACAAGCGTGTTAAGTTTATCGAATATTATATCTTCAAATTTACGTGTGGTTGTGCGTTCCTGTTCATCAATATCATCGGCAACAGAATCAACTAAACGTTCTATTTGTCGTTTGACTCTGTCAAGTTCTTGCTGACACATTCTGATAGCTTCGTCAGTTTTTTCGTCGGATAAAGAGGCAGACATTAGTTCTTCAACCTGCTTGAGCATCATTTTTGATATATTTTTCAGGCGTTGATCATCAACACGTTTCAGAATATCTTTCTTTTCCTTCTGAATAGAGTCAAGTAATGTGTATAACTCTTCGAGTGAGTCTTTTGTTGCAGACACAACAGCTACTTGCTTTAATGGAATTTTACAGTTTTTGCAGATATATTCTTTAGCAGACTCAATATCTTCTTTTGACTTAGTGTCACTTTTGGTAAGTATCAAATAAATCGGGCGTTGAGATAATTTTATCATCTCAATAAAGTCTGTCAGTGAACGTGTTATCTGTTGGTTTATATCGGTAACAAGTAATATCCCATCAGCCTTAGGTAGAAAATTGACAAGTGTTTGTTTGTGTTGAGGATCGGGAGATGAAAGTCCAGGGGTATCAACAATTATAGTAGAAGCAGGAATGCGTTTAGAAGTGTCAAATACTGTCACAACTTTTGCATCTGCTAATTCTTCGTTTTTTAAGTCATTTATATTTTCTACTTCTATACGGTTACCATTGGCATCAATTACTTCTGCGTGACAAGAATCACTGCCAAAATGCACTTCGTAAATTGTTGCTGTTGTAGGTTTAGTAGCACTTTCCAAACCCTTACTATCAGTCAGTGCATTGATAAGCGTTGTTTTACCCGAGCTAAATTCGCCGACTAAAGGAAGGATAATGTTTGCATTTTCCTGCTTAGACCGTAATTCTATTAATGTTAACTCTTCAACTATGCTGGTTAGTCCTATGGACTCTGCAATAGAACGTAAGTCTTCAATCTTATTCATAATAATTTAAGTTGTATTGTATTCTTATTATATCTTTTCTACATTTAAATACGCAGGGGTCAAAGCATTCATCTTCTTTAGGTCTACACCGAAGTGGTTAAAGAAGAGAATGTTTATTTTCTCTCTTTCTTGATTGTTTGAAAGAATGTTTGAAAACATCGAAGCATACTGGATGCTCATGCTTGGTTCTATAACCATGCCATCACAGTGCTTTGACATCTTCACGGTAATTTTGAATAGTGCCATAATAATATTGTTTTTAGTTATGTTTGTATTAGACGAGGATAAAAAAGAAGAAAGGGGACACGGCCCGCTTTATCTTTATTTATCTGGTTCGGTTCTGGAAAACACCTTGGAGTCAAAATAAAGTAAAGACAGTCCATGCCCCCATATAGGATAGGGGCACAGAACCTGCCTAAACTCGATTAGTGACGACTCCTTAGTTGAATTTTCCAGATTTAACCGGGTCGAATAACCTCGTTTGCAAGTTTTGTGCAATGAATGGCAAGGGGTTTGTAAAGTACCCACCAAACATGGCACAAATGTAGGGAATTTATTGGAAATAGCAAAATAATAATGAAATAAAGTAAATAAAACACAATGAAAAGTATATGTTGATACTACTCTAAAGAATATAATTACGATATATTTGCTTGGTAAAATATGTTCAGTAGAAGCCTTGTTAACTGTTTTAGCTAATGGAAGCTATCATATTTTAGCCTATTGGCTATCAAACTTGCTTTCCTCTTTATCCATTCTTTCCCAGATTCTTTTATAAAGCTCACGGTCGTTGCCGAAAGGGTAAAAGCCGAATATACTTAGACTTGGGATATAAGTGTGTCGACTGTTACACTTTGGGCAAGGCATTGGGACAGAGAATATTGTTGCATTGTACTCAATGTCTAATGCGCGAAAGGTGTTGTTGCAGTTGTCGCATCTGAAATTTATATAACCTCTGATCATAAGTTTGATGATTTAAATTATAATTCTCTGTCTTGTTGTGAAGGAAGCAACTTCTTTTTAGGGAATGAGTTGTACTATCACAAGTTAATAAAACATAGTTGAAAGGTAGGAACTATTTACTCCTCTATGAACAGGAAAACTCAATTTAACTGGTAGTTGTGAGTAAAGTAGTGCTACAGAGTAATGTAATACTAATCGTTAAGATAAATGTTGTTTTGTTCATAATTCATTAGGTTTTTGTTTCTGTTTGCAAAATAAATATTTAATTGTGAGAGGCACAAAGGAATTAATTTGTATTTTTGCGGAAGAGTAGCTTAAGTGCTGCGATTAGTAATATATGAAGAAAGGGGAACTCAAAATTGTAGGAAAGAACTTCGGAATCTTCTTTACAGATTGAGGGTGAAGGGTGGTTTTAGTAATAGAAAACGTTTGGCAGGACTTGTATCTGTATAGTATGTGTAGGCAGATAGAAGATGACAAAGCTAAGAATGAAAGATATGAATATAGACGATAAGACTATCAACTTAAGTACTGAGGAGGCTAAGACGTGCGGAAAGTCTGTTAAGACTAATACTGAAGACGAGGCTATAAAGGAAAAACTGAATGCTGTGTATCGGCTTAGGCTATTATATAATAGTGGTGAAGAGTTGTGGAAACATATAGGAAAGGCGGGCAGTGGAAACAATTCTTTTGGTCGTGTTGGTGGAAAAGATGCTTTTTTACGCAGAGCCGTATTTCACGAGTTGGAGCGTGAGTGGTATGACGAAACGGGCATTATTCTTAATGGGTTGTTAGATGCTTATGCACAAGCAGCAAAGCTTATGGAGAGGTATAAGCCTTTGCATGAGGATGAAGAAGAGGGTGTGAGGATAGAATGTTGTGAGCAAATCATCAATGTTTGTGTTTTTGATGATGAGATAACAGATAAGCAAGATGCGAAGATGAGGGAACTTCTTCTGCGTTTGCAGGAAGAAGATACTTATTGCCTTGCGGTTTTGTTGTTGATGTTGCTTGGCGTATTGCCTTTGTCTTTTGATACTCGACAAGGGGATGCGAAGCAGATGAAGGGGAAATACGAGCTGGTTTATAACTTCTTTCTACGCGTATGTCATCGTAATATTCTTTTTGTACAGACGCCAAGGATGACACTCTTTCATAAAGCTTTAAAGGAGTCGGAAGAGAATCTGACACGTATTCGGTTGGTAAAATTTACGACTGATATACTTTGCAATCTGTCAATTCTTGCAAGTGCAGAGCAAGTTGCAGAGAATGGACGGCGTGTTCAGTGGGACCAGTTATATCCTAATCTCGATGGTTATTGGTTGAGTGAGCAGCATAGTGAGCAATGTCCAGACTACTGGCAAGTAGAAGAATTAGCGACAAACTATCTATTTAGTCATTATTTTCAGAAGGAAGGTGAGGCTGGTAAACTGCATCAGCAAGAGTTCACTGTAAGCTTCTATAGTAATGGTGAGGATTATGCTTGTGTGCAGCATCCCCGTTCTGTCTTGCAGTGGTTGAACAATGAAAAGCTGTCAAAGGATGATATCACTTATCCACACTTTGTTTTTGGGGGAGGAGAAAAACCAACGAAGATAGCTTTTGAGTCGTTTATGATGGATGTGTCGTGGTTTCGTCCGATGCAATTGACACGTGCAAAAGATGATTGGAATCCTCCAATAGAAAAAGGAATGAAGGTGACAAATGACTTTGAAGCTTATTCCTATACTTTCTATCTTGGTCTGGAAGCTATTACACCAGATTTTATCTCTGTAAAAGATGAGAATGGGAAGTCATACAGAGTTTCTGTTTCTGAGCACGAAGAGTTGAGAAACTGTACGTTGAATGATGCTATTGGTATTATCACTTGGGCTGGTAAACGTTATATTGCATTTGATCATCTGATGTTGTATCTTCCGATAGAAGAATAATAAATTTTATTGCTTTTTACTTCTGGAAATCAGGGTAGTGGAAGATATGTTTAGGTATTTTAGGGTTTTCCCCTCACTGAGTAGGGAAATATCTTTGTAAGTGTGAAAATATGTAGCTAATTTTGCCAATGTTAAGAATTTGTAAGTTATGAAGAAGTCTTTAATTCTTTCCCTCTCTGCAGTTGTGGTGCTGAGTAGTTGCGATACCTATACAGGGTCAGGTGCTGTAACTGGTGGCTCGTTAGGAAGCATTCTTGGAAGCGCTATTGGTGGTATTGCTGGTGGAGCGAGAGGTTCAGATATAGGTACGATTGTTGGTATGGCTGGTGGTGCTATCATAGGTGCTTCTACAGGAGCAAAGGCTGACAGACGTGCGAAAGAGGATGTACACGACCATTATGAGAAGGTGCAACAGCGTAAGGCACGTGAAAGAAGGAATCAATCAGGATACGATAATTATAATCAGACAGACGACTATGCACAGCCTAATAGGGTAGATGGAAGCGGTTTTGATAGCACCAACTCTGGCGACGACCGTATTTACGATTTCCAAGGCAGTGATTATACAGGCAGTTACAGCGCGGCACAGCCAAATACAAAGGCACCAACTGAGTCAAGTGTGGATAAGTTGGCAGGTAATTATCAGTATACACCGAATATTGAGATTATCAATGCTCGTTTTGTTGATGATAACCAAGATGGCGTCTTGTCGCGCAATGAGGTAGGTAAGATTATCTTTGAGGTGATGAATCGAGGAGATAAGACGATCAGTGATGTACAGCCTTCAGTGTTGGAAACAACCGGTAATGCACACATTTACATCAGTCCATCTATTCACATTGAGAGTATTGCACCCGGTAAGGGCGTCCGTTACACAGCACTTGTGAAGGCTGATAAGAAATTAAAGAATGGTATGGCACGATTTGCTTTAACTGTTTTGCAGGGTCAGAAGAGTATAAGCAAAGTGACAGAATTTAATATAAGAACCAGTAAGTAAGATTGTTGATAAACAGAAAATATAAAGAGTCAGCAAATTGTCTTACGATTTGGATTCTAAAAGGATAAGATTAAATAGAGATTATAAAGATATTATTGTGTAAGTACTAACTACTGATAACTAAAACTTTAAATGACGGAATGGGGCTGTATCATTAAACTGGTGCAGCCTCTATTTCTTTTTAACCCAAATCGTTTATTAGAGACTTAACATATTTCTACAAACAACTTATTCCTATTAGCCTAATTAGGCTATTTAGTTTAATTGGTCTAATTAGGCTAATAACTTATTATTCTGTCATAATTTTTCACATTATAATTTTGAATACATGCTCTTTTGGCTTCTAAAAGACGCCTAATTAGCTTGCAAAAGATGCCCTTTAAGGCTCTTACTAACGCCCTTTTGAAGTCCAATTAAGCACCTTTTATTTTACGTCTTGTAAGTGCCTGAATTCATGTTAGTTACAAATGTGACTCTAATAGCCCTTTTTCGCCTTATTCTTCATGAAAAACACGCTTCCTTTGTAAATATATTTCAAACAGGTTCTTCGTTGTATTCAAGTTGTTTAAGTTTGCTGTTATTTACAATAATAGTCTTTTACAGACCATTTGGTAGCCATTAGTTCAGCAGAAATAATAAGATGGAGACTTACTCAATTTCTATCGCTCCATCCTTATTTAGTTTCAGATGAGGTTTCTTCTCGGGTATAGTCGCTTGTATTTCTGTTGGTTTGGCAGGGGTTGTTTTGCGACTTACACTTGTCTTGTTGTTTGTAGAGGAAGAGTGATTAGAACGTGCAATTGCTGTTTTCTTCTGTGACTTAGCCATAGATTTATTTGCTGTCGCTGATTTACTCTTAAATGGAACAAAGCGGGTAGTCATTGGTTCTAACTCATCATCGTACTCACTCTCGTATTCTCTATATTTATAGGTAATACCTTTGTCTGAAATAATGGTGTCAGCCATGCATATCCCATTACGATACCTCGCACGTCGTATAATATTCTTTCCTTTCTTATCATATTCGTATGTCATTCCATTTAATTTACTGTTATGATACATTTGTGTAAAGTAAATGGCGGGCGTTTCATCTGCACTTTGTATAGGGTGGTACATTGTTGATTTACCTTCAAATATACCATGGTCATAGTTAATGATAGCCTCTATCTTTCCAAATTCATTGTAATACTTAATTGTCCCATGTAGCTTTCCTTCTTGATAGTTAAGCTCTGAATAAAGTGTTCCGTCTATTGTGTAATTAATGCAAGAGCCTTCTTTAAATCCCCATACCTTATTTATGTGATAGATGCTTTTAATTTGTCCATTGTCATAGGTTTCTACTATCTTCTCCTGTGCGTTACACGCTAAAGGTAGTGCGATTAGAGAGAGCAGAAGTAATTTTATCTTTATCATATTATATTCGTGTTTAATACTTATTACTTTGGAACCTTGTGTTTAGTAGTAAACTTATATTCGTATTTCAGATAACCATCCTTTAAGGTAAGGCTCGCTATATAGTCTTCGTCTTCAGTATGATCGTTATCCTTGGTCGCTCTAAACCATATCTTTTGATTATCTCGTATGATGCCCTGAATCTTCAGTGGAAGCTCAAAGGCGTGTGTCCAAAGTATAACGCCATTAGTGTTTCTCAGCTGAAGAATCGTTGGTGCATCCTCCGAGATACTAGCATTATACTCTATAAGGATATACTTTGAGTCTTGGTAGTCAATCTTTGAATTGAAGCCGGTAAACCAATCTGTTATTGCGTTGTGACTAATCATTCGCTTGTCACCACGTGGAGAATCAGTCACACCATACAGGAAGTAACCAGCGTCTTGAGGGTCTCCTAAGTGATACATGAAGCGTATTCTCCATAAGCGGTTGAGGCTTTTTTGGCTAGAGGATTCGCTTGCTTCCTTACGATCTAAAATATAGAACACACTATCCTTAACCTCACCATTAAGCTCAGAAGCAGGTAGTTGTTGGGCGAATTCATAGGCGTCCTTCGTATAAAGACGGTCTGTAGCTGGGAAATAATAATAGGTTTCTGCCAAATTGTTGGTGACCTTGAACCCTTCACCTACGCCCGCCGTACTTGCGTGGTCTTCGTAGGTATCAGAGATAAATTCTACTGATGAGATACCACTTGACATCGCTTTCTTCTTGGCGAAGATAGTCTTTGAGACATCCTTTAGCGTGAGTGTCTGTGGGTCTATCTCAAGTATAAACTGGCTAGGAATCGTGATATACCACTTCTTGGCTTGGTTCAGATGTTGTATCTGAAGCATGTGGAAAGCTGTCATACCAACCTTCCTTGCATCGTCATCACTGATGAAAAGTTTGTCAGCAAACACCTTCCCACTATCTGGATCGACGAATCCATAATAGTAACCTGATGGTGGTGTCTCGTCGTCAGAATACCAGTTACTGAAACTACGGTCGGTTAAATAGAAGAAACAAACACGTCCGTTATACTTTACTGGGACAATGGCTTTATATGAATCATCTACGCTGATAGAGTCTTTATAACTAGCGCTTGGCTTGGAAGAGTCTATGCTGAAGAACAATAACATGAATAGAAAGAATAAAGAACCACCGATGATAGCGAATACTTTTATCACATTGATAGTGGAGATGTCTGAGTCTCCTTTGGTGCGTGTGAAGCCTCCATAATCAAATTGATGCTTGACATTAATGTTTATGTCGTCATCATCTAGGAAGTATTCTGTACCGCAGTTTTTACAGCGATAACGCTTTTCATCCAACTGAAGATGCTTCTCACTGCCACAATTCGGGCACTTTATGGGTCTTATCTTTGTTGACATTGTATTGCTTTTTCTGTATTTGTTATATCTACTTATTGCTTCCTTACGTTGTGACTAGTTGCAAACTTGTATTCGTATTTTATGTTACCTCCTTTTAACGTAAGGCTTATGATATATTCATCATCGTAGCGATCAGTGTGCTCTCTTGTTGCTCTGAACCATATCTTCTGATTGTCTCGTAGAACACCACCAATCTTTATTGGACAATCAAGAGAGCGTGTCCAAAGGATTCCTCCATTAGTGTTTCTTAGCTGAAGAATCGTTGGTGCATTCTTCGAGATATTTGCCTTATACTCAATACATAAATACTTTGAATCTTGGTAAATGAGCTCTGCATCGAATCCTGTGAACCAATCTGTTATTGGCTGACTATCGACAACTCGCATGTCAGAATATACAAAATCATATTTACCATTACGAGAGTCATTAAGGTACTGAGGGTTTCCTAGGTAATGCGTGTATTGTACTCTATTTATTATGTTTTGACCTTTTTGATTGGATGACTCACTTGAGTTCTTACTTTCCAATTCATACATTACATCCTTACGTAGCTCTCCTTTGAGCCCAGAAGCTGGTAGCTTTTGGGCATACTTATAAGCCTCCTCCGTATAAAGATGGTCTGTTGCAGGAAAGTAATAGTAATTTTCTGCCAAATTATTAGATACTTCGAAGCCCTCACCTCCCTCTAATGAATTAGCGTGACCATCGTTTATTCTAAAGATAAAATTCACAGATGAGATCCCACTTGACATTGCTTCCTTATGAGCAAAGATAGTATTTGTGACATTACTCATCGTGAGTGTTTGTGGGTCAACTTCGTATATAAACTGTTCCGGGACTATGCAGAACCACTTGTCTGCTTGCGGGAGATGCTGCAACTTAAGCTCATTAAACGAGTACATCTCAAGGCTTTTGCTCTCGTCATTACTGATGAGGAGCTTATCAGCTAACACTTGTCCAGTCTGCGCATCGACGAATCCATAATAGTGACCATCTACTAAGGTCTTATCATCGTTAAGCCCGTAATCGTACCTACGATTCGTTACGTAGAAGAAACAAATACGTCCTTTATGCTTCATAGGGTAGATGGCATCGTAATCATCTGTCACCTCTACGGAGTCGACAGAGAATAAATCACTTACACCAAAGAGCTTACTTACTTTGATATCTCCGCCCCAAAAGTGCTTAGCTGCATACAGAAAGAGAAAGACAATAAGTACAACCGCTAGGTTTCTTATCACATTGCTCATGGTGACGCGGGGCTCTTCTTTGGGCTGCGTGAAGTTTTCGTATTCGAAATTATGCTTGACATTAATGGTTATATCATCGTCATCCAAGAAGTATTCCGCCCCACAATTTCTACATTGATAGCGCTTTTCATCCAGTTGGACATGCTTCTCGCTACCACAGTTTGGGCACTTTATTGGTTTTATCTTTGTTGACATTGTATAACTCAATCAGTACTTTTTATTGTTTCTTATAATGTATGGTTAGATAACACAAGATAGCTTCTATGGCTGTAAAGATAGCGAAGAGGATAATCCACCAGTTGTCTTTTACGCCACTCGGTGCTATCATTCCACTAACAAACTCTATGATTCCAGCTAAGAGGAAGAGCATACCAAGGCTCAAACGATGCGAACGCTCTGCACCAAGGGCAAACAACATTACAACCAATAGGGTGTTGACTATAATGGCAACACTTGTGTAGAGCATGTTTACCAATGGATAGATTG
>ERZ773031.961-NODE-961-length-14968-cov-11.235566_pt1 | contig 14968 bp, 10 predicted proteins | sample MGYA00511666_ERZ773031 | MGnify/ENA primary metagenome ERZ773031 (study PRJEB29015, sample SAMEA2738135) | human oral metagenome | biome: human oral; feature: human-associated habitat; material: saliva | place: China | collected 2250 ...
ACGAAGAATGGGGAAAAGGCTCGTAAGCACTACACGGGCTCATCTATCCCCGATGTCTATGGTGGCTTCTCTACGAACTTCCGCTACAAGGATATTGGCCTCAACTTCGTCTTTGCCTATCAGATCGGTGGTAAGTCCTACGATGGTCTCTACCAGGATATGATGTCACGCGACCTCTCTTCGGGGACAGCTATGCACCCTGACCTCTATCGAGCTTGGCGCAAGCCTGGGCAGATCACTGATGTCCCTCGTCTTGATGCTGACCCGCTGAACTTCTCGACGATGACCTCCGACCGCTGGCTCATCTCTTCGACTGCCCTTGCACTGAAGAGCATCTCGATGAGCTACGACCTCCCTAAGCGCTTCGCTAAGAAGCTCGGGGTCGATGGTGTTGGCCTCACTTTCGCCGCTGAGAACCTCTTTATCCTCTCCAAGCGCAGAGGGCTCAACCCCTTCAGTGGCTACACAGGTGTCCACGGCACTGTCGGCTATGCTGCTGCCCGTACCTTCACTACGACTCTCAATGTCACCTTCTAATCTTTGCCTACGATCATGAAGAGATTGCATAAATACCTTGCCATAGCTGCAGGCGTGAGCTTGCTCACACTCCCAGCATGCAAGAAGGACTTCCTCGAAACCTCTCCCACCTCCTCACTGGGGGATAAGCAAGCTGAAGGGACCCAAGAAGGGCTCCAGGGTATCGTCAATGGGCTGCATCACATGATGTACACCTATAGCTTTGGTCAGGCATTTGGGGCTGGAGCACCTTCGCTCAACCTGCGCCTTGACCTGATGAGTGATGATGTCATCAATACGCAGCGAGCTTACCTCAGAGAGTACACCTATCTGGGAGCGCACAATGAGCGTGGAGATGGAGTCATCAACTATCGGGCTTGGGACTTCTACTATACCCTCATCCAGCACACGAATATCGCTATCCGAGGCTTCAAGAAAACGCTGACCGAAGAGGAGCGTAAGGATAAGAAGATCCGCTACTCCGTAGGGGAAGCCTACGCCTTCCGCGCCTATGCTTATCATCAGCTCGTCCAGCTCTTCGCTAAGCGCTACAATGCCTCGACGGCAGCCACTGACCCTGGAGTCGTCATGCGTGATGAAAATGCGAACAATGCTCAGCTCTATGAGCCTGCTCGCCGTGGTACAGTAGCCGAAGCCTATGGGCTCATCGAGTCGGACTTGAAGATGGCTATGGAGACGCTCAAGGAGCTGGACCAGAATAATTCGCGCAACCACCTGCGCTACTCGACGGTCTGTGGCATCGCTGCACGCGTAGCCCTCAGTAAGTCCGACTGGGCTGCAGCGGAGACCTATGCAAAGGAGGCTATCGCGAACGCTAACTCTAAGCTCCAGGTGGGTGAAGAGCTCCTCGATGGCTTCAATGACTACAACGCCAATGAGTGGATGTGGGGCTACCGCTATGCAGAGACGCAGAACCAAGGCTACGGTACTTTCCTCGCCACGTACTCGACGAACTTCGATAACGGCTGGCAGGACCACTTCCGCTTCGCTGTGAATCGAAATATCTTCGACCAGCTGGGACCCAATGACGTACGTCGCAAGTGGTGGTACTGCTACGACTTGGATCAGAATATCCCCGAGGATGTCGATGCTGGCTACCTCCCTCTGATCAGTGGAGTGCCAGGCTTCGAGATCACGGGGCAGTGCATGAAGTATCGCGTGCAGAACCATGCCTCCAGTAAGGGCGACGTCCTCATCATGCGCCTCGGCGAGATGTACTACATCCAGGCTGAGGCTGAGGCTCGCCAGGGTAAGACTGCGGCAGCTCAGACGACGCTCTACACGATAGTGAAGACGCGCGATGCTGACTTCGTACAGCCCACGGAGACGGGGGATGCCCTGATCGAGAAGATCTTCCTGCACAAGCGCCTGGATCTCCTCTTTGAGGGAGTACGCTTCTTCGATATGAAGCGTCTGGGTATCGTGCCCAATCGCCTTGCAGCGAAGAATTTCCAGATCATTAAGGACTTCACTGGTCAAGGCGGTGGTGAGACGAAGTACCTGGAAGCTATCACGAAGAACCAGGGTTCGTCTTACGAAACGATGCCTAAGACAGCCGATGATAAGAACTGGCAGTTCAAGATCCCCTACACGGAAATTAAGTCCAATCCTCTCTGTCAGCAGAATCCTTAGTGCTCTCTGCACTGGCTAAACGAATTAGCCCCTACGACTCACTGCGAGTCGTAGGGGCTAATTCGTATCTAAGGATATGCGAGGCTGAGGCTACCAGCCACCGGTGGCACCACCACCACCTGAGGAGCCTCCACCGAAGCTACCTCCGCCAAATCCGCCGCCTCCGCCGAATCCTCCGCCACCCCAGCCGCCTCGATTGCGACCTGAGTTGAGTAGAGCTCCGAGGAGCATGCCTCTCAAGAGCTCGTCATTATCCGACTGACGGCGGTGGTCGCTATGCGAATCGTGCCCGCAGTTGCGACAGCGGTAGTGTCGGCGCTCATAGCGCCCACCATCGATAAGCTCTGTACGCTCAAGGGCTACCGTGCGGGCTCCACAGTGCTCGCAGCGTGTCCATGCGTCACTGACGTCACGTCCAGCGGTCTCTGCATAGTGACAGTGGCTACACTGATAGACAGAGTAGAGGCGTGAGCCGATCTCCATCTCCTTCTGCTCTGCAGGTGTCAGATAGCGCCAGCCCTCAGATGGAGCAAGGGGCACCATCTTATCCTGTCTACACTGCGGGCAGGAGCTGGCGAGGTGGCGTATTTCGTTCAGCACCCGACGTGCATAGAAGTGATAGAGTAGCCCTACGGGCAGACAGATGATGTAGAGTAGGATGGGATGGGTCTTAGCTCGGGCTTCGATCAGAGGAAGGCGCTCTCTAGCTAAGTGCGGTGTGCGGCTACGGAGCTTCTCCTCATAGAGGCTGGAGAAGGCGCTATATCCAGCAGAGAATACCAAGACCCCGTAGAGGAGCCACAGCATGAAGGAGAAGGACTCCCCTTCGCCACGTGCTGTCCTGCGGTCGGAGGTGTACTCCTCTCCTTGGAGTACCTTACCTACGGCTACTACACCATTATATATAGCTCCGTCGTAGTCCCCTTCGCGCATCAGCGGGATGATGTACTGTCGCTGGATACGGCTGGCACGGACGTCGGTCAATATCCCCTCCATCCCATAGCCCGTCTCGAAGCGTACCTTACGCTGGTCCATGACGACCAGCAGCAGAAGCCCGTCATTGCGGGTCTTCGAGCCCAAGCCCCATAGCCTAAAGAGGTCAGTGGAGAAGCTCTCGATATCTCGCTCCCCGATACTCGGGAGTATGACCGTGGCGAACTCTACACCCGTCGTGCGACGGATCTCGTAGAGTGCCGCATCGATGCGCTCTCGCCCCTCAGCACTGATGTAGCCCTCGGGGTCGGAGAGCAGACGGGTGCTGTCGGTCGTGAAGACATTCGGTACGAGCTCGGGCGTATAGACCTTCCCCTCGGCCCAAAGACCGAGTGGGAAAAGGCTAATGAAGGCGAGCAGGAGGAGATGTCGGAGCGCTCTATCCATCCTGTAGCGCATAGTCGTTTAAGTGGGGGTTACTTCTCCGTAGAGAAGTCGACGGTGGGTGCTACTTCGCTGCCAGCCTGAGCCGTGAAGTAGGGGCGCTCACGGAAGCCTGCGAGCCCAGCGACGATGACGGTGGGGAACTTGTTGCGGTGCGTGTTGTACTGCTGAGCAGCGTCATTGAAGTCACGGCGAGCCGTAGCGATACGGTTTTCCGTCCCTTCGAGCTGTGAGGAGAGATCGCGGAACTGCTCGTTAGCCTTCAGGTCGGGGTACTTCTCTACGACGACCATCAGACGAGAGAGGGCGGAGGAGAGAGCATCCTGACTCTGCTGGAAACGCTGTAGGGCGGCTTCGTCCATGTCGTTGGCATTGATCGTTGTTGAGGTAGCCTTGCTACGAGCCGAGATGACGCTCTCGAGGGTCTCACGCTCATGAGAAGCATAGCCCTTGACGACATTCACCAGATTGGGGATGAGGTCACTACGGCGCTGATACTGGTTCTCTACCTGGCTCCACTTGTTCTTGACATTCTGATCAATAGTGACGAGGCCGTTGTACTTAGAGATCCCCCAGATGGCGAGGAGGACAATGACAGCTACTGCGATAGCCCACTTAGGGAATTTCATTGTTTGCTTACTGTTTTAGGCCGTCTCAAGGGAGTATATCCGGACAAGACGGCGGAGGTTATGAATACTTATTACTTGATGCACTATGTACAAAGACTGTGCCAAGGTACATAAAAAGTCGGACTTCTTTGCGTTGCAGGCCTTTGTCTGCCTGAGTCAGATAGAGGGCTGTGGGCGTGGGCAGTATACCCTTCAATAGAGGGTGATGGCTCCAAGCTATGGCCCGCTCCTTCGCATGTCATAGATGGGGGGCGTATGAACCTATATTGGTCAGCGGGCGAACCTATATTGGTCATCACACGGAGCAGTATAGGTCACGACGTCGATCTATATAGGTTCGCCCGCTGACCAATATTAGATTGTTGCTCGGCGCCGGGATAAAAGTTGTGGACGAGTGGCAGATAAGTTTGGGCTACGTACGTGGCTCTAATATCTACGTACGTGGATATTTGGATTTACGTGCCTGGTCTTTAAGACTACGTGCATAGACAGAGGAAAACCACTACGTGAAGGCGCTTTTTTCTTCACGAGAACGATGCTTTTCCCTCCGCTGGATAAGAGGAATACTCGCGATAAGGCGAAGGGCTTGCGTATCTCTTCGAAGAGGCATATCGGGGAACTGGGCGTGCGATACCTTTGCACACTAAGTAGAGGACAGGACTCTCGGCCACAGTCTCAATATAGGTCGATATCCCTACCTCTACTTCCGTGTGCGGTATATAGAGATACGCCTCCCGCTGCAGACCTACGAGAGTCTTGCGGCGGGAGGCGTATGAAGTGAAGGGGAGCTCGGGAGGGAGCTTAGCTCTGCGCGGTCTCTAAGAGTGCCTTAGCTGCGGCACGGGTGACGTCGGTGAGCTTGCTACCGCTCTGCATACGCGCGATCTCGTCGATGCGCTCCTCTGCAGTGAGGTGGCGGATGTAGCTACGGGTGCTTGCCTCGCCGTGCTCCTTGTAGATGTAGAAGTGGTCTTCGCCCGCTGCGGCTATCTGAGGGAGGTGCGTCACCGCCAGGACCTGCATGCTCTCGCCCATGCGGCGAAGGATCGTGGCGATGCGCTCGGCGGTCTCGCCCGAGACGCCCGTATCGATCTCGTCGAAGATGATCGTGGGGAGGCTACGGCGGTCAGCGATGAGTGCCTTGATAGCGAGCATGAGGCGGGAGATTTCCCCACCCGAAGCAATCTCTGCTACGGGCTCGGGCTCGATCTCCTTATTCGCGGAGAAGAGGAAGGTGACGTGATCCAGCCCGTGAAGGGTGGGAGCGTCTAAGATATCCTGACGGATGACGAAGCGCACATGAGGCATACCCAGCTCGTGGAGCGTGGTGATGAGCGCGCCTTCGATAGTGCGAGCAGCCTTGGTGCGGGTCTTGCTGAGGGCTTTCCCGAGACGGAGAACCTCGGCCTCGCGCTTCTGGAGGGCTTCGGAGAGGGCGGTGAGGTGCTCGTCAGAGGAGTTGATTTGCTCAAGACGGCTGGAGAGGTCATCCCTGAGGGCGATGAGTTCGTCGCAGCTCGCGAGGCTGTGCTTGTGCAGGAGCCCACGGATGAGGTCCAGACGAGCCTCGACCTTCGCCAGACGCTTTGGGCTGAAGGTCACTTCCTCCGCCTCGTCGCTCATCGAGCTTGCCAGATCTTGGAGCTCGATACGTGCACTCTCCAGACGCTCGCACCACTCAGCGGCAGGCGTATGGTAGCGGCGAATGCTCTCGACGGAGCACAGGGCATGGTAGAGAGCAGGTAGGGCGCCGTGCTCGTCATCCTCGAGGGCAGAGGCGGCACTGCTGAGCTCCTCACGGATCTCTTGGGCATGGGAGAGCTGACGCTCTTCCTCTTCGAGCGATTCGAGTTCGCCCGACTCCACTTCAGCTTCCTCCAGCTGGTCGTATTGGAACTGTAGGTAGTCCTGCTCGCGTCTCAGCTCTTCGGCCTCCTGACAAGCCTCTTCGTAGGCCCGCTGCTCACTGCGGAAGGCGCGGAAGGCTGCCTGATATTCGCTGAGCAAGGATTGCTCTCCGCTGTACAGATCGAGGACGGAGAGCTGGAAGCCTGCATCGCCGAGGAGGAGGTTCTTGTGCTGCGAATGGATGTCTATGAGGTATTCGCTCAGGTGCTTGAGGAGCTGGAGCGAAGCGGGGGTGTCGTTGACGAAGGCGCGGCTCTTGCCCTTGGCCGTGATCTCACGGCGCACGATGCACTCTTCCTCGTCGCTATCGATGTCTTCCTCCTCGAGCATGGCTCCCACGGCAGCGTCAAGGTGGGTGAAGCGGGCTTCGATGACGCAGCGCTCGGCCCCAGGGCGGATCGTGGAGCTATCGGCACGCTGCCCCATCAGGAGGGCGATCGCACCGAGGAGGATACTCTTACCAGCACCTGTCTCACCCGTGATGACGGAGAAGTGCGGGGTGAACTGGATGGTGAGCTCATCGATGAGCACGAAGTTCCGAATGCTGAGACTCTGAAGCATAACTGAGAGAAGCGGGGATTAGCGGAGCGCCTGCAGCTGGTCTCCCGCAGTGGGGAAGAGCTGGCGAAGGCGCTCAGAGAGAAGAAGGCGCTCGCTCTGGGGGGCGGAGCGGAAGAGCTGGATAAGCTCGGGGAGCTTGGTCTGCTCGAGGTCGGAGAGTGCGACCGAGCGGGAGCGGATCTTTCGAAGCTCCACAAGCTCCTTTGTGACCTCAAGGAGAACCTCACGGGCCTCCTCAGGGCTGGAGGAGAGGCGGTCTAAGCCCTCGCGGTGGTAGCGGTACCAGCACTGGCGGTAGCGCTCATCTTCCTGCGAGGTCAGGTACTCCAAGCGTCGTGCACGTGACAGACCACGCTCGGTACTGCTCCAGCCCTTCCAGTCGGGGTGACTCATAGCTGAGGCCACGAGGGCGCTCAGCCGAGGCTGGAGGCGACTACCTCCGAGGGGAGAGAAGCTATCAAGATCACTCGCGATGACGTACAGCGCGTAGAAGGAGCAGAGCGCCACCAGCGGGTGCTCGGGCTCCGTCTCCTGATAGGTGAGTGGGTCGCCTGGTAGGTAGGTGAAGGTGATGCTCGGATCGCGTAGGAGGAGTGTCGGGCTCATGTAGTCTGTGCCGTAGATGGGGCGACGGGCGGAGATGACCAGCTCGCCCTTGTATTCACCAGCTTCGCTGCGCTCGTGCAGGGTGAAGATGAAGGAGACATCGATACGCTCACCCTCCTTGTAGGCAAGGTCCGTCCAGCGCGTACGACCGAGGAGGTCGGTGAGCTGGCGACGCAGACCCTCGTAGTGTATCTGCCCTTCGCTACCCAGCGCCTCTGTCCGTAGCTCTACCGTCGCCCGCAGCTCCTGCGCTCGTAGTGGCAGAAGCCCCAGCGTGAGGACGAGTAGGACGAGGTGGAGTAGACGCATCAGGCTTGACTTGATGGGCAGATGAAGGAGGGAAGTTATTCGCCGAGGCGCTTGATGATGAAGCTCGCGATGTCGTGGGCTACAGCATCCTTGCTCTTCAGCTCGTAGGCTTCGATAGAGCCCTCACGGTCGAAGATCGTGACCTTATTCGTCTCATGGGCGAAGCCAGCACCAGTATCTTGCAGGCTATTCAACACGATAGCATCGAAGTGCTTGGCGTGCATCTTGCGCTTGGCCTCCTCGACACCGGCATTGCTCTCGAGGGCGAAGCCGACGAAGAACTGCTCGGGGCGCTTGCGGGCGCCGAGCGTAGCGGCGATGTCCGGATTGCGGACGAGCTCAAGCTCCATCTCCGCCTGTCCCTCACGCTTGATCTTCTCGGTGTAGTGATAGCGTGGGCGGTAGTCGGCGACGGCAGCGGAGAAGATAGCGATGTCAGCCTCCTCGATGACCTCCTCCGTAGCCTGTAGCATCTCTTCGGCCGTCGTCACACGGGTGGTGCGGACAGCTTCGGAGGGCTTGAGTGACGAAGGGCCGAGGATGAGATCGACCTCCGCTCCACGGCGTGCGAACTCCTCCGCTAGGGCGATGCCCATACGGCCCGTAGAGTGATTGCCGATGAAGCGCACGGGGTCGATAGGCTCGTGCGTCGGCCCAGCCGTGATGACTACGCGACGCCCCTCATAGTCGAGGGTAGAGGAGAAGAAGTCTTCGAGTGCAGCGACGATACCTTCGGGCTCTTCCATACGACCCTTACCGACCAGATGGCTGGCAAGCTCGCCTGACTGAGGCTCGATGATGAAGTTGCCACGCTGACTCAGTAGGTCGAGGTTGTCCGTCGTCGAGGGGTGGGCGAACATATCCAGGTCCATCGCTGGGGCGATGAAGACGGGAGCCTTCATCGAGAGGTAGGTCGTCATGAGCATGTTGTCCGCTACACCGTGTGCCATCTTCCCGATGGTGGCGGCGGTAGCGGGTGCGATGACCATAGCATCTGCCCACAGACCGATATCGACGTGGCTATTCCACGTGCCGTCACGTCCGCTGAAGAACTCGCTGATGACGGGGCGTGAGCTCAGTGCCGAGAGGGTGATGGGTGTGATGAACTCCTTCCCCGCGGGGGTGATGACGATCTGTACCTCCGCTCCCTTGCGCACGAGAAGACGCGTCAAGATGGCGGCCTTGTATGCCGCGATACTCCCCGAGATGCCGAGGACGATGTGCTTACCGCTGAGGATGCCCATTATAGCTTACGTGTCTCTTGGTAGAGGCGGGAGAACCAGCGCTTCGTCTCGAGCGGGAACTGTGCACCCATGACCCAGTTGTAGTATCCAGAGTCCTTGCGGAAGACCTCCGTGACGGGTACACCCTTGTACTTACCGAAGTTGATGACGATCTCGTCCTTGTCGTTGTACGCCAGGCTCCCAGCGAAGTCCACACGACGCCCGTGGGTAGAGAATTCTGCCAGCGCGGGGATATCGTTCTTGAGGTCTTCGGGGTAGCGGTCGAGCTGGGCTTCGAGGACTTCGAAGGTGGCCAGCGTGTCCGCCTCAGCCGAGTGGGCATTCTCCAGCGTCTTGCCGCAGTAGAACTTGTAAGCGGCCTCGAGCGTGCGGCGCTCCATCTTGTGGAAGATCGTCTGCACGTCGACGAAGTGGCGGTCATCGAAGTCCACAGCGACACCAGCACGGAGGAATTCCTCGACGAGCATCGGTACGTCAAAGCGGTTGGAGTTGAAGCCCGCGATGTCACAGCCCTCCAGCCAAGTGTAGAGGCTGCGTGCTACCTGCGCGAAGGTGGGGCAGTCAGCGACATCGGCATCCGTGATGCCATGCACGGCAGAGGCCTCTGCGGGGATGGGCATCTCGGGATTGATGCGTCGGGTCTTGGTCTCGCGCTCGCCGTCGGGGCTGATCTTGAGGATCGAGATCTCGACGATGCGGTCACGAGTGATCTGTACGCCCGTCGTCTCCAGGTCAAAGAAGACGATCGGGCGCTGTAGATTAAGCTTCATGTATGCAATAGGTGTAGTGCTCCTCGGCTACTATTCGCCTAAGAGCTTCATGGGGATGATCAGGGCGGTGATGTCGACACCTTCGTCGCTGGTGAGCGGGGTGATGACACCAGCACGCGTCTGGTCGTTGAGGCTGAACTGGATCTGCTCGCTTGCTACGTTCTGCAGGAGACGCTGCAGGTAGCTGAAGTCAAAGCCGATGCGCAGACGCGTACCAGGCTGCTGGCCGGAGCAGGAGATCGTCTCCTCAGCTGCGATCGAGAGGTCAAGGTCCTGACCAGTGATGCGGATCGAGTCATCAGCGAAGTCGAGGATCACAAGGCTGCTGGCGCGGTTCGAGAAGAGCGAGACGCGCTTCGAAGCGAAGAAGAGTTGATCCTTGTCGACGATGATATTGTGTACCGAGCTGGTGGGGATGACGGAGTTGTAGTTGGGGAACTTCCCTTCGAGGAGACGTGCCGTGAGCGAGCCGCTGGGCATAGAGAAGCTGGCATTGCGCCCGTCGAAGCTGATCGTGACTTCGCCTGCTTCCTTCGCGAGGATCCCGCGGGTCAGGAGCTGTGCGATACGAGCGGGGAGGCAGAAGGATGCCGTCTCACCGCACTTGATGTTGGAGTCGGTGTAGCGCACGAGGATGCGGCCGTCGGAGGCTACCGTGATGAGCTTGTCGGGGAAGAAGTCGAGATAGACCCCCGTCATGATGGGGCGTGTGTCGTCATCGCTGGCAGCGTAGAGGGTGCGCTCAAGGCCCTTCAGCAGGCTCTGAGCAGGCATGACGATGGTGCGAGCTTCGTCAAGCTCGATGCCCTGAGGATAGATGTCCGCAGAGGTAGAGAGGAAGCTGTAGTGCCCGTTGCTATAGGTGATGGTAGCCTTCCCGCCTTCGCTATCGACGTCGATCTCGATAGGCTGGTCGGAGAGCTCCTTGATAGCGTCGAGGATGATGTTGCTTCGTACGGCGAAGGAGCCATCTTCCCCGAGGTTATTGACTTCGAGAGCGCAGGTCAGGCGGTTGCTCTGGTCTGCGGCGGTGAGGGTAAGTATGTTGCCCTGAAGCTCGAAGAGGATGTTTTCGAGTACGGGGACTGCTGCTACACTTTTCTGATTGATGACCTTGGCTACAGCCTGGAGCTGCAGGAGCAGGTCGTTGCTGGTGACAGTAAATTTCATGCTGTGCGAATGTAATTTTTGTAGTATACAAATATACGGAATTCCCGCTGGATCAGCGCTCTGCTACGAGAGTTTGCTTCTTACGCCTAGGTCATCTCCTTTCGGCGAGAAAATCCTTCAAGGATATAGTTGTAATTCCTATTCCAAGGGCTTTGCTTTGTAGTAAGTTATCCGATGTCAATAGAATCGGATTCTTCCCCTCTCCTTGATATTTCAACGCAACCGATAAAATCAAGCAATCAGCTTTTGTCGCATCAAACCCCTTGGGAAGAAGTGAAGTGTTCCCTTCGTCCATTTTTGCAAACCTGTTTAGAAAGGATTTGTTGATGCTTTTAACAGCATTACTCAGGGCCTTCTGATCAATGCTTGGTTTAAGCTTCAGTCGATCTAGTTCCTCTATCACCATTGTTGGGATGACAATAGGGTACTTGCCTATCTTGGATATCACAGTGGGGCATTTAACGAACACATTAGTGTCTATGATAAAGATGTTTTCTTTACCATCTACAATCTCTTTGAGTTTGCGTTCGGGTAAATCTATCTTATTTAGAATGGAAACCTTAATCTCTCCTGCAGATAGCGTTTGTGTATTATCTCCTTCAAATACAGCGACCTTATTTTCATTCGTCTTCAGAAGGAACTTGCGAACATCCTCTGACATATAGTTGCGGAGGATATGCTTATCTGCTATAATAAAGGTACATAGTTTTGCCCGGGAGGTGGCAACGTTGAAAAATTCTCTTTCTAGAGAATAGCTTACCGATGTGTTTGGTATCAAGAAGAATGTGTAGTCAACAGTTATACCTTGAATCCTATCAACAGTCTCGATTTTTAGGTTGTTGCTAAGGTTGTTATCCGTTTTCATGAAAAATCTCTGCAGCTCTTTTACTGTCTCCCTGAACTTCGAGAGTAGGGCAATTTTCAACTGAGGATTTTCTTGTAGAAGGGCAATTGCCATATTATAGATTCTCTCAAATGCATTGCTTGGCTTTTGATCCCCAATTTTTAACTCCATATCGATAAATACAGGGCCTCCAAGTGGATTCACTTCAGCAAGATTTGATGTAATACTATCTGTATCTGAAGCAGATTTAAGCCGGTTGTTATAGAAAACGCCAGTTATATCTGCACCCCTCTTTGTCAAGCGATAGGTGTCGCTAAGCATGTATGCGGGCATAGGAACATTATTACAGATTGTATTGAACCCTTTAATTATAGAGATCCAGCCATTTCTGTTAACGATATCTTCGTTCAGAGTGACGATAGGAGCTAACTGTCTTTGGTCTCCAACCCAAATAACCTTTTTCCCTAGTTTCTTTGAGGCCGCTATCATTGGTAACAAAGCTTGGCTGGCTTCATCAACGATAACGTAATCAAAAGGTTGCTCTTCATAACTGTTTGTAGCCCATCCGCTTGATATAAAGAAAGTAGCAAGGGTTAAACAGCCCTGTGTCGCATTACATACGTTGCCTTCATTCGATATGAGATGGGGCACTTCCTTCTTCTCGTCAATAGTCAGTCCCGTCTTTGTAACCCGTCCTTCCTGAAGGGCTGTTTCCAAGTCCTTTTTAGACGCAAGCTCTTTGAGGGCCTCATTGGTGAGAGAGGTTGCTAATACGCTTCGGCGATCTTTCAGAAGCAGAGCTATTAGGCGGGCTATCTTATTGGTCTTTCCCGTCCCTGGAGGCCCTTGGATAATAATAGTATTTTGAGTTGATAATTCTCTTGTAATTAAAGATATAAAGTCATCCTCGGTGGAGATAATTGTAGGCTTCCAGATGCTATGATCTACCTCTTGATAGTCTAGTATATCCCTAGTGTGTTCACAGGTATTATCTTGAACTACTTCTTGTAAGTTTAGGAGATATCTGAGAGGTGGATCTTTGGGGCCAAATGCTACGATGGGACATTGCTCCCTCAAGAGATTGGCAAAATCCACTGTTATATTTTTCATTCCGACAAGACAAAAATCGCTGTCTTTATCCTTTGCTAACCAAGCACAATATGTGTCAGAGTATTCACTCTGATATTTTTCGCGAAGCTCTGCCCAGGACAAGTGCCCCCAATTTTTATAGCTTCCCATTTCTCCGATAAAAGAGGAGGCTGTCCAAAAAGAGTTTTTTCGAGGCATATTATCGGTTACTCTCACTTTGAATATGGCAAAGTCGTCCTTGAAGCCAAGAAACTTCCCAACGAATACTTCGCCTCTTTCTTTGAGTATAATAGCCTTTGTTGCTATTAGCCTATTATATTCTCCCATCTGAGTGTCGTACTCAGAAGAGAGAAAGTCTAGATAATCTTCTCTACGATATTTCATTATAAATCTTCGTCTGTGGTAGGAGCTTGTACTCCTTGTTTTTTAGCATGAATGTCTCTGACCTTCTTGGCATCTTTTGCAATGGAGAATTGATCAAATTCGAAGTGTAGCGACTTGAAATAATGCAGAGTCTCTGCAAATGCAGATACTCTGTCCATATGCTCGTCTTTATCCAAATTTTCGGAGTTGAAAGTTATGGATATATTTGACTGATTCATAATTAAGTCGCCCTGTGGAATCTCAACAATGTCTAAATCATCATCAAGGCATGTGTAAACCAAGAGTTTGGCATCGTTCTGCACCACAGACTCCCACTCTTGAGGATTGACCTTGAATTTGGCTGTTTGATTTCTATAGCTCTTGAGAACGATGGGCATTTCATCCCCATTCTCATCGGCGACTGATATTGTGGAATAGTAGAGAGGCTTCCCATCTTCACCACATTCACCATAGCCTTCCGGATATGTCCAGTCGGGGCGCTTTTTCATCAGTGCTTGTTGAGCCTCCAGCTGTGCTCCGTACATCCTACTTTGTGATAGGACTTCGCTACTCGTCCCAATTTCGATGGATTCCTCTTCCTCTAAACCATCAGCATCGGGAGTAGCAAGCTGATCTGTCTGAAAACCTTTACTTTGGAGATACTCCACAAGCTCGCTATGGCTATTGGTAATCAAAAGGACAAATAGCTCTTTTTCATAATCTTGTATTTCCAAGTATCTGCATAATGGAGTGAGTAGTGGCTCTATTTTGCTCGGCTTCAGTTCTCCTACATAGCAGAATATGCGATCGTCTGCAAAAGTGGAACGATCAGCTATTTCGTCATCTCCGTAGGATAGCTGTATCCTGTTACAACTGTAGAAATCGCTATTCTCAATCTTAACAGAGATGCTCTCTTTGAATTCAGTATATGAAGATGTCTTATCGGTATCTTTCTTTAGCGAGGCAATGTACTGTGATTTATTGCGCAGTAGCTCCTTTAGTTCTGACGCAATCCTTTTGCCTACGAATATGGGGGAAACACTGTCGATAACCCGAACTCCTAGGGTCTTGAGCAGTGTTATCATTCCCTCCTTATTTGATTCTGAAATTGTACCTGCATATGCTTGCCTGTCCGATTTCAAACCTTCAATTGTAATATGCGACAGCTCCGAAGGGGGGAGATATACCCCTTTTCTAGAGGAGAGGATTTTATTTTCTCTGCCCCACTGTCTGATTTGAGTAGAGTTCTGCCATCCATGCTCTATGATCTTTGCATAGATTGAATCAATCCGTATCTCGTTATTTGTACCTTCTTCCTGAGATATTTTGCTCAAAATAGACAGATAATCTTGTAGCTCTAGTTCCACTTTGAGCCCCAGGTAAGTAGCCCATTCACTCCCGATAGGGAAGTCAATGTCAATAATGGATAAGTAATTTGCTGCAAGCTCTTTTATATTAGGGATCGCATTACTAAAGACAGAGGTCGCTATTTCGCAAGTGTGGTTTAGGGTTGGGATAACTGGCTTATTCTGAATTAGCCATTTGAAATAATCAGTCTCACAACCATCATCTTTAGCTAGTAGGGCTACTCCTATAATGTCTGCAAAGTAGCCTCTCTTTCCCGAAATATTAATTATTGAGGCATTAATACTAGATGGGTAATGTGAGGCTAGTATTTTGTTGAAGAAGATTCTAGAAACATCGAGGTTGTCAATCTTATCCAAGAATAAATATGAGGTGTAGTTTATCTCTCTGGGAGAAAAACGATATCCAGCGGAATCTTTTTTCCAGCCTCTGTAGCGACTGCTATTATGATAAGAATACAATTTCGAGGTTTCTATTGCATTAACAAAGAACTCCCTATCCAGTGAGCTTTTTTGGATAGCTTCAGCGCAGCTAATAGAGACTTTAGCGTTTAATATATCTTCA
>ERZ773031.962-NODE-962-length-14927-cov-10.503362_pt1 | contig 14927 bp, 12 predicted proteins | sample MGYA00511666_ERZ773031 | MGnify/ENA primary metagenome ERZ773031 (study PRJEB29015, sample SAMEA2738135) | human oral metagenome | biome: human oral; feature: human-associated habitat; material: saliva | place: China | collected 2250 ...
TTTCCCCTGACAATTCTTCCAAAATACCAATTACTTTTTTTGTAGAATTACTAAAGTTATCCACAATTATTGGTGTAAATCCTTTTTTTAATAAATCTAAAACTGTGTGAGAACCGATATATCCCGCTCCCCCTGGAACTAAAATAGTTTTCATAAAAATATCCCTTCCTTCTAAAAATTTTTATTTCCATATACAAAAAAATTTAAAATACTGCATTAATGCTAAACTCTGTTTAAAAATATTTTATATTATTTGCTAACAAGGGGTCTTGACCCCTTGAAAAGAAATTTATAACTATTCTGCTGTTTAAATGCAAAATAGTATAAATTTTATAAAAAAATAATATCTTAATTAGTGACAAATAATTTCCCTTGTTAAAATAAAAACGAGTTCAAAATTAACTATGTAAATTAATTTTTTCCATAATTTCATCAAAAGTCTGAAAACCATTCAAAGTTTCCACAATTTGTCCATCTTTAAAAAGTAAAAGCAAAGGCAGTCCTCTTATTTTAAATTTCGCTCCAAATTCTGGATAATCATCAACATCAACTTTGACAATTTTACATTCTGAAGCATTAGCCACTTCCGCTAGAACTTTTTCCAACATTTGGCAAGGTCCGCACCAGATAGCAAAAAAATCAACAAGTGTAAGCCCATTTTGCAAAATTATTTCATTATCAAAATCTTCTCCAGCATAATTTATGATTTTACTCATAATTTCACTCCCTCTATAATTTATATTTTCTTTTATTTTATATCTTTTGAAATATTCAAATTGTTTTGTTAAATTTTAAATTCAAATAGTTTTTGAATATGTCTATTATACTAATTCTAATCAATTTATGCAATTTTTATCTTCCAAAATTTTTCTGTAATTTTTTCATATCTCTTTCAATATCTTTTCTTTTCAACGATTCTCTTTTATCATGCATTTTCTTTCCTTTTGCAAGTCCTATTTCCATTTTTACAAGCCTTTGTTTTGTATAAATTGAAATTGGAACAATGGTATAGCCCTGCTCTTTAATTTTTTCACTCCACTTTTTTATTTCACGTCTATTCAAAAGCAATTTTCTCACACGAGATTCTGCCACATTGTTAATATTCCCAAATTCATAAGGTGTAATATGCATATTCATCACAAAAATTTCATTTCGTATAATTCTTATAAAACTTTCTTTTATGCTGACTTTTCCAGCCTTTACCGACTTCACTTCCGTTCCCACAAGCTCAATCCCCGCTTCCAGCTTATCTTCTATAAAGTAATCATGAAAAGCCTTTTTATTTCTAGCTAATACTGGCATTTTCCCTCCTTCCAATGTTTTCTTTTATTCTTCTTCCATTTCCTCAATCTTTATTTTTTCTTCCACATAAGGTATGACCTCAATTTCCATTTTAGCATAACTTGCACTTACAATGCTCACTTTCATTGTACTTCCCATAGTATAGGATTCATTATTTCTTTTATCTACAATTTTAAAGTTTTCCTCATCGTAAATGAAGTTATCACGTGCTGTTGTAACATTGTAAACCACTTCTATGTGATTTTCCAGCTCCATAAATATTTTATTCTTATTCATTCCGCTAAGTCTGGCAACATAAACCTGTCCAATTTTATCCTGCATATACTCAATTAACTTGATTTTTACGCTATCTTCTTCCAGTTTATCCGCCACTCTTTCAGTTCTTGAAATACTTGAGGCAATCGCTTCAAAATTAGCTCCATATTTAGCCTTTTCTTTTTCGTTCATAAATTTTTCAATTGAATGTCCAAGCATTCTGTGAACGATTAAATCAGAATATCGACGGATTGGTGACGTAAAGTGCAAATAATATTTAGAAGCCAGTCCAAAATGTCCTAGATTTTTGTTGGCATATCTCGCACGCTGCATTGCCCTTAAAATTAATTTATGAATTAGGTAGCCTTCTGGCAGTCCTGTCGTTCTTTCAATAATATTCTGGAATTTTCCAGGATGAATTTCCTCCAATCCCTTCAGAGAATATCCAAATTTTATCAAAGTTTCATTCAATGCCTGAACTTTCGCCTTGTCAGGATCTTCGTGAACCCTGTAAATCGCAGGAATTTCCTCCCAGAAAAGTTTTTCCGCCACAGTTTCGTTTGCAATAACCATAAAGTCTTCAATAATTCTTTCTGCTTCCCCTCTAGAACGTAATACGATGTCCTTCACGACTTTATTTTCATCCAAGACTACCTTTATCTCAGGCAATTCAAAATCAATACTCCCACGTCTTTTTTTATTGCTTCTAATAATTTTAGAAAGTTCCAGCATGTTTTTTAACATATCATCAATTTTTCTATATTTGTCGTAAAGATTTCTGTATTCTTCCGATTCTTCATTTTTTTCCAGAATTGTATTTACATTTTCGTAAGTCATTCTGTATTTTGACTTTATAACTGATTTATAAAAATCATTTTTTATAACTTTACCCCTTTTATCTAAATCCATTTCCACAGTAAAAGTCAGCTTATCTTCATTTGGATTAAGTGAACAAAGATTGTTTGACAATTTTCGTGGAAGCATAGGAATTACCCTGTCTACAAGATAAATTGAATTTCCACGTTTTAATGCTTCTGTATCAAGTTCGGTATTTTCCTTTACATAATAGGAAACATCAGCAATGCTTACAAAAAGTTTATATCCGTCTTCTGTTTTTTCCACATAAACTGCATCATCTAAATCCTTTGCATCAGAGCCATCAATTGTGATAATGTCAAGATGCCGTAAATCCTTACGGTTTTCAAGTTCATCTGAAAAATTCTCATCTATCTTATCCAATTCCTGCAAAACTTCATTTGGAAATTTCTCCTCAATTCCCTCATTCAAAAGCAGTGATGAAATAAGCGCTTCTGTATCCTTAGGACTTCCTAAAATGCTCACAATCCCACCTTCAGGCTTTCTTTCGTCATCTCCCCAGAAATCCACTTTTACAGCCACTAAATCTCCAGTTTTAGCCCCTCTTATTAATTTTTTTGGAATATAAATGTCCTTTGGAGAATTTCTTGGACGTACAAATCCAAAACTCAAGTTATGTTCAAAAACTCCGACAATGACATCCCGATTTCTTTTTATAACTTTATAAACTTCACCTTCCCGCTTTTTATTATCTGAACTTTCCTTTAAAATACGAACTAAAACAGTATCTCCATTCATAGCTGTATTTAAATAAGCTCCAGGAATAAAGACACTAGCCTGCCCATTAATATCAAGAAATCCAAAATTCCCGCTGGAAATGGAAATTTCCCCCTTTACAAAGCCTTCTTTTTCGGGCAAAGTATATTTCCCATTTCTTTTCAAATAAATTTCTCCACTTTCTTCCCAAGCATTTAAAAGCTGCTTATACATTTTCCGTTTTTTCTGGCTCCATTCCAAAAGCTGCAATATTTCCTGAAAAGTAAATTCATATTCTGACAGAACTTGCTTTAAATATTTCAATTCCCGTTCTTCTTTAAGTTCCATTTTGGGAGTTTTCTGATTTTCCTTTTTAGCATTATAATTTTTTTTGCCAAATCTTTTTTCCTTATGAAAATCTTTATCACTATTTTCAATATTTCTATGTCTTTCTTTCTTTTTTTTATTTCCCATATTTTACCTCTATTTTTTTATTCTAAATTTTATTAGCTATTATCGAATTTCTAAATTTTATAACATTTGGATGAATGATAGAATCCTTCGCAAGCAAATATTTTAATTTTTCCTCAATTTCAAATTTTATTGCCTCATCTAAATCTGTTTTTGCCAATTCTCTAGCCTTTTCCACACCTTCCCAGCTTCTCTTTTCCTCTATCGCATCAGCAAGATAAATAATTTTCGCAAGTGTACTCATATTTTCACACCCAATAGTATGATATTTAATCCCATCCAGAATTTCCTCATCATCAACTCCAAACAAGTCATAATTTTGCCGTACAAATTCAGCCCCTGCAAATCCATGCAGCACAGCCGTAGACTGTGACATCTTATCCGCCACTTCAGGATATTTCCCCCTTGTCAAGTCAATCATAACCGACAAGTTAAAAAACTTTGCCACATCATGAAGCCAAGCTGAAGCTTCCACTTTTTCCACAGGAACTCCATAAATTCTTGCCAGTTCCACAGCACATTTTGCCACTCTTTTCACGTGTTCATATCTTTTTTCATCTAAAAAATTTCTTACATTTGCTTTAATTACTTCCATATTCATTTTAATTTCCCCTTTACATAAATAATATTTTCAAAAATTATACTTAAATCCAAAAATTATTCAATTTACCAATTCGATTCAAATATATTATATTTTATATTTCATTTATATGTTACCACAAAAATAAAACCCAGACAACTTATTTTTCTTTAAAATTTTTCTTGAAATCATAAATCAAAAATGATAATATATACAAAATATTTTATATACAAACTAAAAAAATTTAAAATAACAGAAGGTAAAAAATGAAAATAGAGGATCTGTCACTTTTTTTGACAAAAGTTTCACTGTTTAAAGGATTAAATCCTGATAAAATCTCAAAATGTCTAACAGAAGCTGACTTTAAAATAAAAGAATATAAAAAAAATGAAATTGTATTTTTTCGTGGAGATATTTTAAAGAAAATTATTATTATTGTAAAAGGCACAGCACGTGGAGAAATGCAGAAATTTAACGGAGATACAATTGTTATAAATCAAATGAAGGCTGGTGAAGTGCTGGCTTCTGCATTTTTATTTGGAAAAAATAATGTTTTCCCTGTTGATTTGATAGCTTTGGAAAATTCTGAATTTCTTTTTTTGGATAAGGAAAAATATCTGGATCTAATCCAGTCAGATAAAAGGCTTTTACTTAACTTTATAAGGGAAATTTCAAATAAAAGCCAATATTTGTCAAAACGTATCTGGTTTAATTTTACACATAAGACAATTGAAGAAAAGGTTCTTAGCTATATAAAAGAAAATGCTCAAGATGATAAAATAAAGTTTTTGCCCAGTATTTCAGCTCTAGCAAAAAAATTTGAAGTAACAAGGCCCGCCTTATCAAGGGAAATTTCAAGTTTATGCAAAAGAAAAATTTTAAAAAAAATAGAAAATAACGTTTATATTATAAATTTTTCCAACTTTTTTCAAAAGAATGTTTGACATTTTTTCGTATAACAGTTATAATATTGAAGAAGTGAAAAGCAATAAATATTTTTGCTTAAATAAGAAATTCAAATATGTATAATATTTCTGGTCTATACGCCACTAACACCGAATTTTTGGGCTTTACTCTTTTTTAATGGGGTTATCCCTTTATAAATTGTCTCAGGAAAATCACGACTACTTTAAGTTTTGTACGGATTCTGTACAATTTATAAATATGACTACCACCTGTAACATTTTGCAGGCAACCAAAAATTAAGTTAGAACGGTAGATCGGATTTTTTTTATTTAAAATATTAAAGTTATTGCGAGCAAAATATCGGTTATTCCTTCTGCTCTTTCAAATTATTTCATAAAAATCTCTTTATTCCATATAAAATTTTAAAAAAATTGCAAGGTTTTTATCCCCTGCAGTTTTTTTATTTTATATTGACTTTGGCTTTATCCAATCACTTTCCTTCCCCATTGCATAATTTTTCAGCACTTCTTCCTTATATTCCTTAAATCTTCCATCAATAATCGCCTCACGTGCATTATCCATAAGTTTCAGCAAAAAATGCAAATTATGATATGTTGCAAGCCTTTGCCCCAAAATTTCTCCAGCCTTGAATAAATGCCTAATATATGCCCTCGTATAATTTCTGCAGGCATAACAGTCGCAATCTTCATCCAGAGGTCTGTCATCTCTTGAGTAAACAGCATTTTTAATGACAAGTCTTCCATATTTTGTAAAAACAGTCCCGTGTCTTCCAATTCTTGTAGGCTGAACGCAATCCATCATGTCAATTCCATGTTCCACAGCCTCAAGCATATCTGCTGGCTCTCCAACTCCCATTAAATATCGTGGTTTATTCTCGGGCAATTTGGGCGTAATGTATTTTAAAATTCTATACATATCCTCACGTGGCTCTCCAACTGCAAGCCCTCCTAAAGCATATCCCGCAAATCCATAGTCAGCCTCACACAATTCTTCAAAGCTTTTATCCCGCAAATCCTCATAAATTCCACCTTGCACAATTGCAAAAAGACCCTGCCTGTCTTTATTCCTATTTGCTTCAATACAACGTTTTGCCCATCTTGAGGTTCTTTCAATAGATGGAATCAAATATTCACGTGTTGATAATCCTGGCGGGCATTCATCCAGCACCATCATAATATCGCTTCCCAAATTATTTTGAATTGAAATAGATTTTTCAGGCGATAAAAAGTGCTTTGATCCATCCAGATGCGAACGGAAATAAACACCTTCTTCCTTTATTTTTCTCAAATCTCCCAGACTAAATACCTGAAATCCGCCACTATCAGTTAATATCGGCCTATCCCATCTCATAAATCCGTGAAGCCCGCCAAAATCATTTACTAATTCATCTCCTGGACGCAAATACAAATGATACGTATTCCCAAGAATAATTTGAGAATTAATTTCTTCCAATTCCTCCTTAGTCATAGCCTTCACAGTTGCCTGTGTCCCCACTGGCATAAATACTGGCGTTTTTATTTCTCCATGTGGAGTTGTTATAACTCCCGCACGTGCATTTCCATCACTTTTTTCCACTTTATATTTTATTGGATTGTTAAAATCCTGATTTTCCTTTTCTATGCTCATTATTTGTTTTTTCTCCTAAATTTATTTTTTTTATTCAATCATTTATAAAAGTCTAAATTTCTAATAATCACAATGATTTTACAGCTTTAATTTCCATCATTTTTCTCTAGTATTTATGCAATAAAATTTTTATATTTTAGACAGAAAAACTGTATTTAGTTGATTTTCTATGCTGTTACTTTTACAATCGACTATTATTTTTTATTATTAATTAAAATTTAAAGTAAAATTTTTTAGATTTGTATATCAATTATAGAATATAATAAAAGTACACCAAAGCATATTATTTAGGTGTATTTTTTTGTATGTTGAAAAAAGTTTTACAGCAGTTCACAAATTATAGTAAAAATGTTATAATATCAAATGTATTCAAACTTATGTTTTGTTATGCTGATTATTAATGATGTCTGGTAATTGGAATTTTAGTCAATGTATTTATAAAAAAGGGAGAGAATATTGAATATTACGTTATATAGAAAGTATCGGCCGCAGAATTTTGATGAAATTGCGGGGCAGGAATTTGTGTTGAGGGCTATTAAAAATTCTCTTAGGGAGAACAAGCTGTCGCATGCGTATTTGTTTACAGGGCCACGTGGTGTTGGGAAAACTACTATTGCTAGGCTTATTGCTAAAGGTGTGAATTGCTTGAATAGTGAAGATGTGACGGATAATCCTTGTGGGAAATGTGAGAATTGCCGTGAAATTTCTTCTGGGATTTCAATGGATATGATTGAAATTGATGCGGCTTCTAATCGTGGGATTGATGAAATTCGTGAATTAAAGGAAAAGATAAATTATCAGCCTGTCAAGGGAAGAAAAAAAATATATATAATTGATGAAGTTCATATGCTTACAAAGGAGGCATTTAATGCGCTTTTAAAAACACTGGAAGAACCGCCGGCACATGTTATATTTATTCTTGCAACAACAGAAATTGATAAGATTCCAGATACGGTTATTTCCAGATGTCAGCGGTATGACTTTTTGCCAATTGATAAGAAGGATATAAAAAAACTGCTTCAAAATGTGGCACAGAAGGAGAACATTAAAATTGATGATGCGAGTCTGGATTTGATTTATCGTAAGTCTGAAGGAAGTGCAAGGGATAGTTTTTCTATTTTTGAGCAGGTTGTGTCAAATTTTAATAATGAGGAAATTAATCTTGAAAAGACTCAGAAGGCTCTGGGAGTAGTGCCTGATATGATTTTGGAGGAATTTCTGAATTTAATAAAAAAAAGTGACAAGGAAAGACTTGTTGATTTTATTGACAAGATTTGGGAAGATGGACTTGTAATTGAAACTTTTTTAAAGGATTTTTCCTATTATTTGAAGGAGCAGTTTAAAAAGCAGACAGATTTATCGGTGGATTTTTTGCTGGATACAATAAGTGCGATTTTTTTTACTTTGAATGAATTTAAGTATGAAGAGGATAAAAGGCTGCTTGGATATGTGCTTGTTTATGAACTTTATAAAAATCAGAAGAAAAATTCAAATAAAAATAAAATTTTGGAAACTGATGATTTTGCTTCAAATAAAGCGGTTGTTGACAAAAATTATATTAAAGATGTTTCGGATCACATTTATGAAAAAGTTATGAGTCAAATTTCAGAAAATTCCAAAATTATAAATTCAGATGTTACAGAAAAAATAGCTGAAACAGAAGAAGTAAAAAAAGTAGAAAATTTAGAAAAGATAGAAAAAGCTGCAAAAAATTATGATATTTCAATTTTTTCTAAAAACTGGAGAAAAATTTTATCTGAAATAAAGAGAGAAAGTGTAATGCTAGGAGCATTATCGGTGGAAAGCAAGCCGGACAGAGTGGAAGAAGGAGTGCTTTTTATAAGATTTCCAAGTAATCAGAAATTTCATAGCGAACAGCTTATGATACCTGAAAAGAAAGTGAAGGTTGAAAAAGTTATTAATCAAATCTGTAATTCGGATATTGAAATAAAAACTTTTTTTGAAAGCGATGATGCTAAAAATGGAGAAGATAAGTTTTTGAAGGATGCAGTGAAGTTTTTTGACGGGGAAATTTTAGAAAAAAAATAAATATATTAAATAAATTTATTGACAATTGGTTTATTAATAAAAAAGAAAGGTATGGTAGATATGAAAATTAAAGTAATTTTGAAGGAAAATATAAAAGGTGTAGGGAAAAAAGATGAAATTGTGGAAGTAAAGGATGGATATGCAAATAACTTTTTATTAAATCAAAATAAAGCGATACTTGCAACGCCTGAAAATATTAATAAATTAAAGGCAAGAAATGAAAAAATCCAAAAACATCATGATAGAGATGTGAAAAATGCTAAAGAATTGAAGGAAGTTTTGGCGACAAAGGAAATTGTGCTAAAAGTGAAGGCTGGGGAAAATAATAAGGTGTTTGGTTCAATTAGTGCGAAGGAAATTGTGCAGGCTATAAAGGATCAGTTAAATATTGATATTGATAAGAAGAAAGTTTCTGCAGATTCTAAAGTGAAGGAAATTGGAGTGCATAATGTGGAATTGAAACTTCATTCGGAAGTAAAGGCTAACTTAAAAGTTAGAGTTGAGGCTAAATAGCAGAATTTTTGCATAAAATTTAAAACTGGAAAGTGAGAAAATTGAAAAATGGGGTTATATGACGAAGATGGGAAAAATAGCGAGCCATATAGCATAGAGGCTGAAGAGGCACTTCTTGGGTCTGTCTTTATAAATCCTAATGTTATGGGAGATGTTGTTGATATTATAACAGCTGAAGATTTTTACAAAAGTAATTATAAATTGATTTTTTCTGAAATGATTAATGCCTATAATTCTGGAAAAATAATTGATGTGCTTTTGATAATTGAGGCTTTGAAAAAAAAGGAATTAATGGATGAAGTTGGAGATGAAGAAGTTATTTATGATTTGACTGAAGTTGTGCCAACTGCTGCAAATGCTGTTAATTATGCCCAAATTATAAAGGATAAGTCTGTTCAGCGCCAGTTAATAACCATTGGGGAAAAAATTGTAAGAATGGCTACACGTGGGTATGAGGAAACAGATGCGATGCTTGATAAATCAGAAAGCATGATTTTTAAAATTGCAGAATCTAAGCAGAAAAAAGAAATTGTAAAATTATCTGAATTGGTTCAATCTAAAGTAAAACGGCTAGATGATGGTTCGGAAGCTAAAGGAAAAATAACTGGCATTTCTTCAGGATTTAGCAGATATGACAGTATAACAAGCGGGTTTCACGGGTCTGACTTAATAATTCTTGCGGCACGTCCTGCAATGGGAAAAACTGCATTTGCATTGAATCTCGCAATAAATGTTGCAAGGCAAGGTAAAGGAGTGCTTATATACAGTTTAGAAATGGGAAATGAGCAGCTGTTTGACAGGCTTGTGGCAAGTGAGTCGAGAGTTAGGTTAAAGGGAATAAAGGATGGAACTTTGACTTCGGAAGAGCTTGTAACTTTGGGAGATGGGCTTGGGCGGCTTTCTGAGATGCCAATTTATATTTCGGATTCTGCAAGTGTAACAATGCTGGAAATAAAGGCTAATGCAAGACGGTTAAAGGCTGAAGGGAAGCTGGACTTTATGTTAATTGACTATTTGCAGTTAATAAGCCCTTCGACAAATTCAAGAAAGAGTCGTGAGCAGGAAATATCTGAAATTTCACGTTCACTAAAAATACTTGCAAAAGAGCTGAATATACCAATTGTGACACTTTCACAGTTATCCCGTGGAGTGGAGCAGAGAGTTGACAAAAGACCAATTTTATCAGATTTGCGGGAATCGGGAGCAATTGAGCAGGATGCAGATATGGTAATGTTTCTATATCGTGAAAGCTATTATAACAAAGATACTGCTACAGAAGTGAATAATGTGGATGTTCCAGATAAATATGTTAAAAAATCACAGGACTTGCCAAAAACTGGAGAAAAACAGGAAATGGAAAAAGTTGAACTGATAATCGGAAAGCACAGAAGTGGACCGACTGGTACGATAGAATTGGGATTTTTTCCTAATTATCAGCAATTTGTAAATGTTGTGGATGATGAATTTGCACCGTCTGCAGAATAAATCAGATTTGCTTGAAAACTGTATTTATTTAAAATTTAATAAAACAAATGTTCTGAAGCAGGGGGTCTTGAACCCATGTTAAATAAAAAAATTAAGAAATCTAACTAAATAGAAAAGATAGGCAATTATAAAAAATAAAGGTGATAAAGATTAGATAACAGCAGTATTTATTATGATTACAAAGGGTCAATATCTTTTGACAAGGAATTAAACAATAAAACTAAAAATTTAAAAATATTGCGGTTATTGAAATTTTTATATTTTTACAAATGGATATGAGAAGAAAAGAATTAAGGAGAAAAAATTAGAGAATGGAAACAAAAAAAAGAGTAGAATTATTAGCACCAGCTGGAAATATGGAAAAGTTAAAGACAGCCTTTCATTTTGGAGCTGATGCGTGTTTTGTTGGAGGAAGCGCATTTAATTTAAGGGGAATGTCTTCAAATTTTAAAAATAAGGAATTAAAGGAAGCTGTGGATTATGTTCATAGTTTAGGGAAAAAAATATATGTAACTTTAAATATCTTTGCACATAATACGGAAATTGAATATATGCCGAGATTCATAAAAAAACTGGATGAATTTGGCGTGGATGCAGTGATTGTCGCTGATCTGGGAGTTTTTCAGATGGTTAGGGAGCATGCTCCAAATATGAAGATTCATGTAAGTACGCAGGCGAACAATACAAACTGGATGAGTGTAAAAACTTGGAAGGATATGGGAGCAAAAAGAGTTATTCTGGCTAGGGAAATGTCGCTTAAAGAAATCAAGACTATACGTGAAAAAGTGCCTGATGTGGAAATAGAAGTGTTTATTCACGGGGCAATGTGCATGGCATATTCTGGAAGATGCTTATTGAGCAACTATTTTACAAATCGTGATGCGAACCGTGGAATTTGTGCACAGGATTGCCGTTGGAACTATAAGGTTATTGCAGAGGGGCATGAGGAAACAGGAGCTCATGATATTGTGGAAAATGAAGAAGGAACATATATGTTTAATGCTAAGGACTTGTGTTCGATAGAGTTTATTGATAAAATAATTGAGACTGGAGTGGATTCGTTAAAAATTGAAGGAAGAATGAAGAGCATTTATTATAACTCGACTGTTGTAAAACAATACAAGAGAGCATTAGATAATTATTATTCTGGAAATTATAAGTATGACCCTGATTGGCTGGCTGAACTTAAAACGATCAGTCATAGACAATATTCAAACGGATTTTATTTGGGGCCTACTTCTGAAAAGGATCAAAATTATGAAACTGGGCTTTCTTATAGCCAGACTTATAGACTTGTTGCAAATGTGCTTGAAAAAGTTGATACAAATAAATACAAAATTCAAATAAGAAATAAAGTTTATGCAACTGAAACTTTGGAATTGGTTCGTCCAATTGGAGATGCAATTAAATTTAAAGTGGAAAACTTTTTCAATACAAAAAATGAAGAGTATCAAGAATATGTAAACCCAAATACAATCGCTATTATTGAAACAGATGTGGAAATGGGGCCAATGGATCTTATTAGAATAAAATTGCCTGAAGGGCAATCGGATAGTGATATGGATACATCAGAGTTTTAATTATATTAAATAAAAAATTAATTGTAATTTTAACATAAAAAAAGCAATATGGATAAAAAGCATTGATTTTTAATCTTGAATAAATCTTTTATTTATTGAAAATTGTTGAAAAAAAAAGATAAAATACTATACAAATCAAAAAAAATGAGTTATAATGACTTGTAAGATTATAAACCTTTACTTTGTATCGAAATTTTAAAATTAGTTTTTATAATAAATGGATATTTTAAAAGGTAGAAGATAATAAAGTGAGAAAAAATATTAGAACAGAAGTGGAGATAACTATGAGAGAGAAAATATTAGTAATTGAAGATGATCCTAAAATTTCAAGACTTCTTGAAATTGAATTAAAATTTGAAGGATTTGACGTGTTTTTTGCATACGATGGTAAAGAAGGGCTTAATATGGCTAAATATGGTTCGTATGACATTATCCTTCTGGATGTAATGCTTCCTAAAATGAGTGGAATGGAAGTTTGCAAAAGAATAAGGGAAACTTCGCAAGTGCCTATTATTATGCTTACAGCTAAGGATGAAATTAGTGATAAGGTAGTTGGATTTGATTATGGGGCAGATGACTATATGACAAAACCATTTTCAAATGAAGAATTGCTTGCTAGAATAAAAGCGCTTCTTAGAAGAACTAAAAAATCTGTTGTTCACAAGGGAATATTTGAATTTGAAGATTTAACAATTAACTATTCTACTTATGAAGTATTTAGAGATTATGGAAAAACTCTTATTCAACTTTCAAAAAGAGAATTTGAATTGCTTGACTTTTTAGTATTAAATAAAGGAATTGTTTTATCTAGAGATAAAATTTTAGAAGAAGTTTGGGGATTTGACTATATTGGAAACGATAATATCCTTGATTTGTATATTAAATATTTAAGAGATAAAATTGACAAGCCTTATGAAAGAAAATTCATTCAAACTGTAAGAGGAATTGGATTTATTTTTAAATAAGGAGTAAAAAATGAAAAATTTGAAATTAGAAGATCGTATTTCGGCAAATTACGCTCTTCTATTTTTGGTATTAATATTAGTTTCCAATATTATTTTAGTTTATTCGTTGCAAAAGCAGTCAAATAAAGTACTGGAAGTTTCGGCTAGTGACAAATTGAAGGAAATAAACAGTTTTTTGGATAAGGTTGGAATTTTTTCAGATAAGACAAATGTGCTTACGCTTGATTTTAATCCTGAAGTTGTGGAAGGAAAGAAAGTAATTCACGTAAAGCCATTTAATCCAGGAGAAGACAATTATTTGTATGTTTTGGAAATAAAGCAAAATAAGGATTCGGTAATACCGATTAATACAATTGGAGATACAGATACTGAAGAGGCTTCGATGACTAATGAAAGCATGGTTGAGCTGCTTGAAAGTTATAATTTTAAAGATAATGTTTCAAGTGGGAAGACGATAAATATTGAAAAAAATAAATATTTTGTATTTAAAGTTAGCCGTGTAATAAAAAATTATAAATTTAATATTTATACTTTGAAAAATGTTACAAATGAAAATAAAATTTATAAAAGACTGGAATATCTTGTTATTTTATTTACAATAATTGGAGTTGTCATAACAATCATTGTTTCAAAAATAATGAGCCGAAGAATCTTAAAACCAATTAATAATGTAATAAAAACTACTAAAAGCATTTCAACAGATGACTTGAGCAAGAGAATAGAAATACCAAAAGAGGAAGATGAATTGCAAAATCTGACACTTATTATAAATGAGATGTTAGACAGGCTGGAAACGTCATTTGAAAATCAGAAAAAATTTGTATCAGATGCTTCGCATGAATTGCGGACACCGCTTGCTATAATAAAAGGTTATGCGGAAATTATACGTAAGCGTGGAACTACAGATATTGATATATTTGTAGAGTCAATTGATTCAATAATCAGTGAAACTGATAATATGCGTAATTTAATACAGAAATTGCTGTTTTTGGCTAAAGGTGAAATTACAAAAATTAATACAAAATTTGTAAATATTGATGCAAATGAAATGGTACATCAAATTCATTCTGATACAGTAGTTTCTACCAAAACTCATAAATTCCATCTGGAAATGGGGGAAGACTATAAAATTAAAGGTGATGAAACACTACTGCAACAGGCAATTAGAGCCTTAATTGAAAATGCTGCAAAATATTCAGAGCCAAATACAAATATTTATATAAAATCTTTCATAAAAGATGGATTTGGACGAATTTCAATTCGAGATGAGGGAGTTGGAATTTCTGATGAGGATGCAAAGAGAATTTTTGACAGATTTTACAGAGTGGATTTATCGAGAACAAAGGCGACGGGTGGAACTGGACTTGGACTTGCAATAGTTAAACGAATTGTAGAAATTCATAATGGAAAAATCGAAGTTGATTCTAAAATGAATGAAGGAACAGAAATTTCAATTGTTTTACCTATTGGAGATGCGGTTGTAAATTCACAGAAAGAAATTAATAAAAATATAAATAAAGAAAAAATCGAAAAGAAAAAAAGTGTTTTTGGATTTTTAAAAAAGAAAAATAAGAAAAGTAAGAAAAAATAAAATTATAATTT
>ERZ773031.964-NODE-964-length-14922-cov-3.436672_pt1 | contig 14922 bp, 10 predicted proteins | sample MGYA00511666_ERZ773031 | MGnify/ENA primary metagenome ERZ773031 (study PRJEB29015, sample SAMEA2738135) | human oral metagenome | biome: human oral; feature: human-associated habitat; material: saliva | place: China | collected 2250 ...
CATTAATTATATATTCTTTTTATTTGTATGTCAACATATTATTTTAGTAAATTACTCTAATTCCTATTCCACCTCTTATGTTCTGACCTTTTGTGTCATACCCTGCATTCAGTGTAAATCCTACTCTCTGATTCTCTATACCTATATTGATATCAGCCTTAAAGTTTCCTCTTCTGTTATCCTTTTCACTTCTCATCTTGAACCAGTCGGCTTCAGTAAAGGCAACTCTTGCTCTATTATTTACATCTGCAACTTTTCCAAGTTCATTTTCATATCCTAAACTTACAGTAGTTACAAAAGTTGCTTTCTTTGCAAAATGTTTTTTATACTTAACTTCAACCCCTGCTTCAGGTTTTACTGAGTAGTAGTCATTTCCTTCAACATCAAGTCTCATTTCACCAGTTTTTTCTTTAATGTCGTTAAATCTACCGTATTCAGCCCTAATGCTTGCATATGGTTTAACACTTGTTGTTTCATTTACTCTAAATTCTTTTGAAACTTCAGCCTTTGCCGCTGCACCATAAGAATTATATGTTGATTTTGCTCCAAATACCTCATCAACTATCCAGAATTTTCTATCCATTTCACTTCTTGCAACGTAACCTTCAGCTGAAACAGTTACATTTAAGCTGTTGTTATAATCAAATGGTATAGATTTAAATACTCCGACTTTAAGCATAGTTGTATTTTCTTTAGAACCCCCCATATCTTTAAACTTGAATCTGTTCTGAATAACTCCTGCATACCATCCGTAAGTATCTCCTAATCTCACATCTTCTTTTTCATGAACATACGCCACTCCATAAGAATTTGCTTTATAGTCGATTATTCCTGCTGTATCAGTTTTATATTCATCTTTCATTCCAAATACTTTTACTTTATTTGATCTCTTAGATTTATTATCCCACTCTTTTCTCAAATGGTCAAATTCCTTATTAAGCATTGCTCCTGTAGAATATAATCTCATTTGAGTGTTTGCATACTGCTGTCCCTTCATCTGATCTACAGCCTGAGTGAATATGTGTCCTTCACCCTTTCCTAAGTCATTCAGTTTATTAAACAGTAATTTTTCTCTTGTTCCAAGTCCTTCAACTCCATATCTTTGTTCCATTCCATCCATAAAGTTATAAGTATCTGTGTCTTTTGCAAATGAAGTATACGGTATTTTTGACATATAAACTTTCGCAAGTGTATCATCATTATTTTGAGTAGCAGTAGCTATCCAAGTCAAACTTGAAGAGTTTAATAACCATTTAGTTTTTCCGCCTCCTGTACTTGTAACAGTAGTTATTGCTGTATTGTAAGGGTTTATAATATTATTTCCTATTTCTATATCTTTACTGTTTGTATATTTTGTTGCTTCCGTACCAAATACAAGATTTACTTTTCTCAAGTTTTTCAAATGTTGAAGCCCTTCTATAGGATTAGTATAGTTTACTCCTGAAGTGTCCACATACATTCCAAGTTCCGAAGAACCTCCACCCATATTTACAGGACTTGTTTCATTTGCCTGTGCATAAAACTCAGGAAGACTTACAATAGTAGTTCCAATCTGTATGTTTGTTGGATTTGGAGTTGGTGTTGTAGTATCTACATATACAGGCGTAATTGCATTACCATCTCTTTCGATAGTAGCAGTTGTCACTCCTCCTCCAGGAGAGTTTATTTTTATTCCTTTGACTCCTTTACCTGTTGGATCTAAAGTTGCCGTATCTGTTGCCTTTGAACCAGTTCCAGAAACTGTTATACTTCCGCTGGCAGGATCAAATTTTCCGTCTTTAGCATGATATACTCCAACTCCTTCACCTGAATCAATTATTATTCTTCCATAGTTTTTAAACAATGCATTGTTCAGTGCAACTACACCGATTATTCCATCTTTAGTGTTATTAGGTGCTGTTCTTATTACTGCTCCGGCATGGTTTACTCCCACTGCTCCTTGATCCAGATACATTCCAATACTGTTTTCTCCACCAAGTTCGATTATTCCATAGTTGTCAGCAGTAGATCCTGGCCCTGCAGCATACATTCCTATTCCATTTGCCTGAGGAACATTTATTGTACCATAGTTTTTAATATGTCCTGTTGTTACAGGTTTTCCTGTAGTTTCATCCAGATATCCTGCAGCCATTCCTATTGAATATTCCTTATTTACAGGATTACTAAATCCTGTAGTTATTACAGGCTGAGTTGCCAGTCCTGGATCACCATTCACTGCAGTTCCACCATCAACGCTGAATATTCCTACATTTCCTAACCCTATTCCAAAATTAATGTCTGCAAGGTTCTTTACGTTTCCTGAAGAATATAGTCCATAGTTTTTATTTCCTGTAGACTCTAAAGCTGTTCTGTTTACTACATTAGATGTTTTATCTGAAGAATACATAAATACAGATTCATTATTTAATTTAGTTCCATCAGCATCGTTTATATCTGCGTTAGTTCCTGAACCTTTTATTACAAATCCATATGATTTATTATTTCCAAGCTGAACATCTGCTGTACTTGTAATAGTTTGTCCACTTCCATTTGTAAGTACTCCTACAGCTTTTCCATTTCCTACTGTAAGTTTTCCTCCATTAAGTATTACATTTCCACCTTGAGAGAATATTCCTGTACCGTTATCTCCAACTGTTATATTTCCACCATTTCCTGTAACTTCATATCCATAAATTCCTATAGAATTTTTTCCAACTGTTATATCTCCTGAATTTGTTACAGTTTTTGCTGAATTTTTTACGTATATTCCTACGTTAGGTTTTGCTGAGTTTGTAGCATCTCCCAATGTTATATTTCCACTATTTGATACATTTCCATTTTCAGCAATAATTCCTATTTCACTTGCTGATGATGTTCCTGTAATATTTCCACTATTTGTAAGAGTACCTGTTCCTTTTGCAAGTATTCCAGTAATTCCTCCTGTTGTACCTGTGCTGTTTACCAGGTTGATATTTACTTCATTTACAGGATTTGCCCCTTCAAAAAGTATGGCAGTTCCATTTCCTGTAGCACTTCCTGAATATTTATATTCAAAAGTTTTTCCTGCTCCTTTTACTTCAGAAACTCCTTTTGTGTAAATTCCTACACCTTTATCCTGAGTTTCAACTCCATAATCTGAAGCCAGATTTACAGTTACATCTTCTCCGTATATTCCTGTTCCGTCAGTTCCTGCAACTATATCTGATGATCCTGTTCCTGAAACAGTTATTATTCCACCTTGTCCATCTCCAAGACCTTTACTATTTTTTAATACTATTCCTGTTCCGCTGTTTCCTACAGTCAGTTGATGACTATTTTCTATAGTAACTTCTGACTTAGGTGTTCCAGCTTTATTATTATCTGCAAATATTGCGATTGCTTTATCTCCAGTAACATTTACAAATCCTGTATTTATTATTTCTACTTTCTTTCCTGCTGCTCCTGCATCAGTTCCATATCCTGTCACAGCAGTTCCTGTTGCAAGTCCTGCAATTCCAACATTACCAGGGCCTGCTCCTGTTACATTTATAGTTCCTTCATTTTTCAGAAGACTTCCGTTTGTTCCGTACATTCCGGCACCATTGTCTACTTCTATAATACCTGTAGCTGTATTATGTATTTGTCCGTAGCTTACGTTTATTCCTGCTGCTCCTGCTGCAGATGTTCCTCCAGTAATTCTTACTGTTCCATTATTTATATATCCTGAATCAGCATTTGATGTAGCAGTTGTGTTTGATCCCATAGAAAGACCTTTTCCAGTTGTACCTAATATAGTTTTACCTGCATTTATAGTTACCAATTCTCTTTCCATAGTTATATGGTTAAATCCATCTGTAGCACTATCTAGATTAACATTAGTATCCACTGTCAATGTTCCGTTCATAAGAACTGAATCATAAATATAGTTATTAGGATTATTGATTGCAGCAAATTTAGGAACTGTTTTCAGTGTATTCAAATATGCACCTGAGTTTCCATCCCATGTTGCATTAATTCCTTTAAATATACCTAAATTTACTCCATCTTTTTTCAGATTAACTGTTACATTACCTGTTCCCTGATATTTCTTAGTTCCTGTTACAGTTGCTTCATAATCACTTTCTTCTCCAGCTACTAATATTCCATCATACATATTAATAGTTGTAGCACCTTCAAATTTTATTTTAGAATTATTACCTTTTGCAAAGAATGGTGTTACATTATCGTGACTGTTTGCCTCATATGTAAAATCTTTATTTTCTATTGTACCACCCTTAAATACCACTTCTCCGCCGTCTACAGCTACTAATGCTCCTTCTTTTCCTGATTTTATTGTATTTGAAGTTGTATCAAGTGTAACTGTGGCACCTGAACCATTTGCCAATGCTCCAAGTCCATTAATGTCAGCTCCACCTGTAAGTATTACTGTACTTCCAGCTCCTTTTGCATATCCACCTATATTTTTGTATGTCTGTTTCTGACTGGCAGAATCTCCTGCTACCCATGCATCTACTGCAGTTACTTTTCCTGTGGCAGTTATCTTTCCTCCATTTTCTGCATATCCTATTATTGAACCAAATCCTTTGGCTTCAGTTGTTCCGTCTACATTTATTATACCTTTGTTTTTAGCTACATATGCCACTGGTCTAAATTCTTTTTGTACTGGTGTTCCAGCTACATTTACTGTAGCAGTCTGGCTTCTTGCTGATAATACAACATTCTTCCCTATATTTATTCTACTTGCTTTAGTTCCATCACCAAGAGTAGTTTGAGTACTAGCAGACATACGTGAATTATTAGCTTTATCCCACACTCCATCTGCTACCGCTATTATTGTTCCTGTTGCCGCTTTATTTGTAGAATCTACTGCTGAAACAGAATTTGCTCCCATAGTTCCTACATAATCTTTAATATCTCCTGTCATTATTGGAACTATATCATGCTCATTAGTTGTTTTTGCAACATCAAGAACTGTTCCATTTTGTGAAACCATCATTATTCCATTTCTTGAGTATTTTCCAAACTGTATATCAATGTCATTCACTTGAAGTGAATGTATTTTATCATTATCAAAGTTTACTCCGTTCGCTACTGCTGTTTCTGCTCCAAGGTCTGTTGAGGGATTTATACCTTCTCTTTGACCTGATCTTGCAAATATCCCAACATTATTTTCAACATATTTATTATCATACAACGTATTTCCTGGCGTTGTTTGAGTATCAGAAGCATTTGGTTTATTCTCTGCCTGTTCTAAATTTAGGTATTCTCCTATTTTTGCTTTTGCATTAATTTCTCCCTGATATATTCCTACTCCTGACTTTTCCCATGCTGCTCTTTGACCTGGACCAGTATCTGACCATGATGTTGTTGTACTTAAATCTTTACCCCAGTTAAAAAACATTATTACATTTCCATCTCCATATGATTCAGGAGCTTTTGTCAATTTAATAGATGGTTTTAAACCTGTGCCATAGGCATCTTCTATAGTCCCTGTATTTGCTCCTGTTTTTTTCAGTTTTTGAAAGTTAGGAGAATAACCTAATCCAGAATACACAAGATTATTTGCTCCTTCAAGTCTATATTTTCCTTGACTGTCAATATCAAAACTTCCTGAAACTCCAATTACTGAGTATATCGCATTATTTTGAGATTTAATATCAGCATCTACTTTTCCTATAAATCCTCCACGTTGTTTATATGAATTGTATGAAGTATTTGTTATATTTCCATAAACTGTAGGATAAATGTAAAAAATTGTATTATCATTACCCTGAACATTAGCCTTTACTCCATCAAATTCAAGCTTTCCTGCATGCCAAGTTTCTATCGAAATAAAATTTGCCTTCCCATACAGATTTCCTGTTATATTACTTAACTTACCATTCCAGACAGTATGAACTCCTATAGTTCCATTTTTTCCCCTATTTGTTGTTCCAGCCGAATGAGTTCCATCACTTACATTTCCGGCAAGGTGTAACTCAAAATTTTTAGCTTCAAAACCACCAAGTTTATTCTGTGCTGGATTATAGGCATTTCCTTGTTTATTAAAATACAGTAATGCTCCTGTCCTAGGTTCATAATTTTGGGGAGTTCCCCAATCATTTGCTGTATTAACTATCTTATTATCTATCCCTGATTTTTGTTCAAATATTTTTGTATTAGGATTATATCCTGACCAGAATTTATGATTACCTCCATTTCCATATTCTCTATCATTAACTACATTAGGATTATATGTTTTATTCACATCTGTATAATTTGTCCCATTTAATGTTCCACAAGTAAAACAAAAATCGTTAAAAGGATTTGTGTTCGGTTCTGGCAAATCCACTTTTATAGTAGGCGGATTCACCGTTGGCTCTTTTATAGCAGCTGGTGTTTTTATGGACACGTTAAGCTTAGGCTCTGCCGGAGCCTTTACTTCAGGTATTTCCACTTCAGGTGCTTCCTTATCTATAGAAGTAGGTCTTATACTTGCATTTACTATTATTTCAGCACTTGGTTCGTTAACAATTTCCAAATCTGTTATTCCATATTGGAAACTGTTTGTATTTTTCTTATATTTTGAATAAGGATTTCCATTATTTCTGTCATATACAACATCAGCTGTCTTTCCACCTTTTCCTTTATAAGCAGAATTCCAAGAGCCTACATATGTATTTGCTCCAACCTGCCATGAATTCCATGGAGATTTTACAACATGATCGCCTTGTTCCATTAACTGTATCAGTTCAAGGTTTGCCTCCTTAAGAAGTTTCTGGTTCTGCTTTCTTCCCCATTCAATTGAAGACTCCATATCCTTCATTGAATAAGTGACTTCCTTATTATATTTTTCCAATGATTGATCCATTTTAACAACAGGATTTCCCAATGTAAGCATTCCTGCAATAAGGAATGTCATCAATGTTCCAGTTGTATAAGTCATTCCCGGAGTTCTTTTAGCATATGCCCTTAAATCCTGTTCAATTTTTCTTATATTATTATCCATTTTCTTCCCTCTTCTCTTTCTGAAAAATCTTAGAGTTTATACGTATTTCTAATCAGTATTTCTAAAATATCTATAATTTTTCTTAATTTTAAAATTTATAATTCAATAACAATCTAAATTTTACTTTGTATCTTCCTTCCATGTTTCAGCTTCTTTTTCAAGAGATCTGTATTCTCTTGAAAAGTCTATTTTACCTTCTTCCTTTAATTTTTCAACATTTTCTGATGGTTTTATAAACTTATTTTCCCTTAAATACTCTTCAATATTATCCAATCTTTCTGTGTTATACTGTATAACTCTTGCATTTGTACAAGATAATAAAACTATTCCCATTATTATTGCCACTATTGCTTGTCTCATAATTAATTTTCTCCTGTTCTGATATTTTTGTTGTTAGTTTAAATAGTTATTATTTTCATATGTTTTTTATCAAAATAAAACATATTTATTGTTTCGTTTATTTTTCATTTGAATTTCATTTGATACATAGCTATAATAACATATTTTTATAATTTTGTATACAATTTAATGCTCTTTTTTTTCATTTTTTTACTTTATTTAATAACACCAGTAGAAACAAAAAAAGAAAGCTAATGTAAATTTATACACTAACTTTCCCTTTTTGTTTTATATTTTACTGTATAATTTTAGCATACAGTATTTTAAATTTCATTTATTTCTTAGCTGGAGTTTTAGAATATAGATCTTCCAGCAGTTCTTCATTGTTTTTATAACTTCTTATAAGTTCGATAAGTCTTTTCAGCCCCTCAACTTCCGACATCTGGTTAAGTTCTCTTCTGAGACGCCATATTTTTTCAAGCTTATCTTTAGGAATTAAAAGTTCCTCCCTTCTTGTTCCACTTTTCAGCACATCCATTGCCGGGAATATTCTAAGCTGTTCCAATGCCCTACTTAAAATAATTTCCATATTTCCTGTTCCTTTGAATTCCTCAAAAATTACATCATCCATCTTACTTCCAGTTTCAATAAGTGCTGTGGCAATTATAGTCAAACTTCCACCATTTTTTATATTTCTTGCTGCTCCTAAAAATCTCTTTGGATAGTATAAAGCATTCGGATCTATTCCTCCTGATATCAGCTTACCACTTGAAGGGATTGTAATGTTATAAGATCTGGCAAGTCTGGTAAGACTGTCCATCAGAATTAATATATCCTTTCCTCGTTCCACTTCCCTTTTTGCCATTTCCAGTACATTTTCTGTAACTTGGGTGTGAACATTGGGATTTTCATCGAATGTTGCTGCATAAACTTCCGCTTCCTTTACATTTTCCTTTATATCAGTAACTTCTTCCGGTCTTTCATCTATAAGTAAAATCCACACATCAATTTCAGGATTGTATTTTATTATGTCATTTGCCAGAGTTGACAGAAGTACTGTTTTTCCTGCTTTAGGCGGAGCAACAATAAGTCCTCTCTGTCCTTTTCCAATTGGCGAAATAAGGTCTATTATTCTTGATGAGATTTCTCCGCTTCCAAGATTTATTTTCTTATCAGGATATGAAGGAATCAAATCGTCAAAGAATGGACGTTCCAATGATTTATCAGGTAAATCCCCATTTACAAGCAATACTTTTAATATACCGTAGTTTCTTTCTGTCCCTATTGGAACCCTCAGTTCTCCAAATACTATATCTTCATTTCTAAGGAAAAATCTCTTTATCTGTGATATTGAAACATATACATCCGGTCCGATAGTTGTTTCCCTAAGGAATCCAAAGCTTCCTTCTCCCATTATGTCAAGTTTTCCATATCCGTAAGTTTTTCCAATTTCCTTCCCTTTCTCAATAAGCACTGCATTTACAAGATCATACTTTGTCATTACAGAAAAGTTAGGAATATTGTACTCCTTAGCCATTTTTTTCAAATTTGTGACATTTGTATTCAGTATTTCTTTTATAAGTTTCTCTTCATTTTGCTGACTTTCATCAGTGTATTTCTCATTTTTTTCATAATTTCCAGCTTTTTCAGAAATCTTTTCATTTCTTTCTACTTTTTCTATTTCTTTTACTTCTTTTTTTATAATTCCCTCTCCTTCTTTTTCTTCTTTACCTTTTCTTTCCATCTGCTTCTCATCTATGTCATTTAAATTTTCCAGTTCTTCCTGCTTTTCAGTCTTTGGCTTTCTTCCTCTCTTTTTAACTTCTTTTATTTCCACAGTAGAAGTTTCTTTTTTTACATTTTCTGTTTCTTCAGTATTTTCCTCAGTTTTTTTCTTTCTTCCACGTTTTTTTACTTCTTTTACATTCTCACTCATTTATTCCTCCAATTCTCCGTATAGTGTCCATGTTTTTGCTTCATATATTCTTGTATGTACGAATTTCCCTTTTAAATCTGTCCTGTCACTTTTAAACAGTACGATTTTATGAGTTGACGTTCTTCCAGTCAGCATTTCAGGGTTTTTTCTGCTTGGCCCCTCTACAAGTACTTTTACCGTCTTCCCTAAATATTTCTGGCTTTCCTCCTTTGCCTTATAATTTTGAAGACGCATTAACTGCTGAAGCCTTTCACTTTTCACCTGTTCATCCACCTGTTCTTCCATTGTAGCAGCCGGAGTACCGCTTCTCTTGGAATACATAAACATAAAAGCATTTTCAAAACCTACTTCATTTACTACATCCATTGTATCCTGAAAATCCTCATCCGTTTCTCCTGGGAATCCTACAATTATATCAGTTGTCAGACCTATATCGGGTATTTTTTCTTTAATTTTCTTTGCCAGAGTTATGAATTCTTCCTTTGTGTAACCTCTGTTCATTGCATTCAATATTTTAGTCGAACCTGATTGAAGTGGTAAGTGTAACATTCTTGCTATTTTAGAATTGTCTGCTATTGCTTCTATTACTTCATCTGTGAAATCTTTAGGATGTGGCGAAACATATTTTATCCAGAAATCCCCTTCTATCTTGGCACTTTCCCTAAGCAGTTTTGCAAAATTATCTGTTTCATCTGCCAGGTCACTGCCATATGAGTTGACATTCTGTCCTAAAAACAGTATCTCCTTGTATCCTTTTTCCGTATATTTTTTTACATCCTGAACTACCTCATGTAACGGAACGGATCTTTCCATTCCCCTTACATAAGGAACTATGCAGAAGGTACAGTAATTATTACATCCATATGTTATTGAAATTGAAGCCACTATATCATCACCAAAATCAGCGTCCACCCTCTTAGGTAATTCATCTTCATCTTCAACCATAACTACGTGTACATCTTCACCTTTTTCAAGCCTTTCAATTATATCCGGTATTCTTCCTATATTCTGATTACCAAGGACTAAATCTACATAAGGAGTTTTCTTTATAAACTCGTCCCTTACTTCCTGGGCAAGACAACCTGTTACACCAATAATCATCTTACCATTCTTTTTTTCCTTAAGCCTTTTAAGATCCCCCAGTTTCCCGTATACTTTTACAGCTGCTCCTTCCCTTACTGTACATGTATTCAGGAATACAAGATCGGAATCATCTATGTCATCTACTATTTCATAACCCATTGTCTGCAGAATCTGTTTCATTTTAGCACTTTCATTGACATTCATCTGACATCCATAAGTTATAACTGTTGCTTTTTTACTCACTTAATCTCTCCTTTTTCATATCTTGCTTTTTACTCGTATGTTGCATTATAGCACAATTTTCTGAATAATAAAAGACTAGAGTTTATATCCTCTAGTCTATAATATTATACAGATATTTTTATTTGTATATACTTAATTTTTACATATCATTTCATGATTTAAAAATTAATTTCCAAGTTCAAAAGTATTTACAGGAAGTTTATATTCAGGAATTCTATAATTAATTATTCTGTCAACTGTCAAAATTCCATTAGACACTCTTCCTGAAACAGTTAATGTAATTATATCCTCATCTGTTACTCCGTAATTTTGTCCTATTGAATTGTAAACAAGATCCAATGTTCCTGAATTATCATTCAGCTGATAATATAAAGTTTTATCTTTAAAAACCAGATTGTCTTTTTTATACGTGAATGTATTTGTAGATTTAACATATTCTCCCGTATAAACTTTGCTTGTAATTTTTGTTTTTTTTGCTGAATAGCTCACAAACGCCATTGTCATTATTAGCAAAAATAATACCATTTTTTTCATTTAAAAAACCTCCATTTTTATTTATGAAATCCTAAATCTGCCGGATTTACATCTCCTGAAATTTTTTTTACTGTTCCACCATTTTTTTCAAATTCTGTTCTAAGCAGGGTCACTTTTTTTATCAGCTCCACTGTATCCTTTTCCAGCCCGTCTGAATTATATCTTCCTCTTGACCAGTATTCTATTACAAGATTGCTGTCTCCACAAATGACCTTTATATTATTTTTTTTTGCATATTTCAATGCCGCAAACAATCCAGTGAGTTCACCAAAATTATTTGTTCTTCCGTCAGATAACTTGTAGTTACCATATTCATTTATTTTTGAAGCTTCAAGTATTTCATATAATAATGAATTACCGTCATAATCTGTAAGCCTTACTTCAACTCCTTCACCTCTTCCGGTTCCGGCGTCAAAGTAAATACCATCCTTTTCAAGCTCTAAAAATAAGTTCTCATTTTTCTTTTCTTTTTTTTCATATTCTGCACCTGACTTCAGCCATTCCTGAGCTTCTTTCTCACTCTTAAATGACTTATATCTGGCTTTTTTACCTTTTACCTTCTGTTCACATTCATTCCAGGTATAAAATATCCCGCTTTCCTGACTATCCAAAAGATAATAGGCATATATTTTGCTTTTATTCAGTCCTGACATAATTTTCTAAACTTATAAAATTATAAATTTAATCCTCCGTCTACTCTTAATACCTGACCTGTTATAAATTTAGACATATCACTTGCAAGGAATAATGCCGCATCAGCTACATCTTCCGCATCTCCCATTTTCTTAAGAGGTGTGTTTTCTAAAACAGATTCCACAAGCTTTTCAGGCAGTACATGTGTCATATCAGTTTTAATAAATCCAGGTGCTATTGCATTGGCTCTCAGATTCTTTTTTCCAAATTCCTTTGCCCATGTTTTAGCCATTGCTATAACTCCACCCTTTGAAGCTGCATAGTTTGTCTGCCCTGCATTACCGTCAACTCCTACAACTGAAGCCATATTAATTACACTTGCCCCTTTACTTTTAAGCAGTAAGGAAACAAATCCCTGCATCATATTGTAAACACCTTTTAAATTTATGTCAATTAATAAATCCCAGTCATCTTCCTTCATTCTTTGAAGTAAAGAATCTCTTGTGATTCCTGCATTGTTTACTAATATATCAAGTTTTCCGTATTTTTCCTTTACCATTGCTGCAAGTTCCTTTATGTTTTCCCTGTCAGTTACATTCAGTTTTACGTGTGTAACATTTTCATGAGTATAATCAGCATCTATTAAGTCTCCTGAAATAACTGTAGCACCATTTTCAGCATACTTTAAAACTATTTCTTTTCCAATTCCTCTTGCCCCACCTGTTACCAAAGCTATTTTTCCTTTTAACATACTGTCCGCCTTTCAATAATTATTTTATATCAATTACAATTATAACAGATATAATTTTATTTTATCTTTTCATACTATTTTGCAACTTCCAGTTTTACTCTTGTAACACCTTTGCTTGTACTTGCTATTTTTGAAAAAGCCACCTTACTTAAGTCTATTACCCTTCCTTTTGAATAAGGTCCTCTGTCGTTGATTCTTACTACAACTGATTTGCCGTTATCCAGATTAGTAACTTTTACCTTTGTTCCGAAAGGTAATGTCTTATGTGCCGCAGTCAAGCTGTTTTCATTGAAGATTTCACCATTTGCAGTTTTCTTTCCATGCCAGCTTCCTCCATAATATGAAGCCATTCCAGTCTGAAAATGTGTATATCTCTCACGTTCTTCAATTACCTTTTCAAATGTATCCGCCACTGCCTCATTTTTTGAGTTTACATTCAGATTTTCTTCCTTGTTCTGATATATTGTATTCAAGTTTGTAACCATAACAGATCCCTGACTTGCTTTTTCTTTTTCCACTGTCACTTCTGCAGCATTTTTTGTTTCTTCCCATGAAGATGACGCCACTACACTAGCAGTCCCTGTTGGTTTAGCTGTTTCAGTTTTTCTACTTCTAGTAGCCGCTGTTTTTGTTTCCTTTGTACTTTTGGTACTCTTTGTACTTACTGTACCTTTTTTAGTTTCTTTACTTGATGTATTTTTATTTTTTGTAGTGTTGTTCTTAGAATTTTTACTATTGACTGTACCTTTTTTTGATTCTGTTTTAGAACCAGTATTTCTTTTATTTTCGGTATTCTTATTATCCTTCGTTTCCTTTTTAGCATTCGCATTTTTTGAAGTTGAAGTTGACTTTTTTGTAGAAGCTGTTTTTGTAGCAGTCGTCTTCGCCTTCGATATTTTTTTAGTATTTGACCCTGTTGCTGCGAATAAAGAAGCAGATATTGTCAGTCCTATGCAAAAAAACACTGTTTTTTTCATATAAATATCCTCCATCCTTAAAATCTGTAATATTATATCACAAGTGTTTCGTTTGCATACTTAGACTAAACTTAGTTAACTGATTCTGGCTGTTTCACATGCTGGAATTTTGGACTGTCTACTGTCAATGTTTCAAAGACATATCCTTTAGCCTTATAGGCATCTATTATCTGCTGTAATGCTTCAACCGTTGTTGTTTTTGCATAAGCATCATGCATAAGAAGGTTTACTTCCCTTACATTACATACTCCATTTTTAACTAATTTTTCTACCGGAACTTTGTTTCCTGATGCATCTGTACTGTCACAGTTCCAGTCCTGATAAACATATCCTTCTTTTGTAAGTCTGTTTATAATAGCCTGTTTTATAGGTTTTGATACTCTTGTAGTACTTGATCCTCCAGGGAATCTTGTAACTTTAGGATCAACACCTGTTTTTTCTTTAATAAGATCTCTCAATTTATATAAATCAGCAAAGAATGCATCTACAGAAGCATATACCTGTTTATATTCATGAGAATATGTATGAATTGCAATAGCATGTCCTTCATCTACAATACGCTTATACATATCCGGATTCTGTCCGATAACAAAGAAAGTTCCCTTTATATTATTTTTCTTTAATATATCAAGTATTTTTGGAGTGTTGTTAGGAGTAGGCCCATCATCAAATGTAAGATATACAACCTTTATTCCTCTCTGCGCCCTTAGCTGATTATATTCCTTTTTAAGCTTATTATTTTTTTCAGTTACATCTTTTAAAGATGCTTCTGTTTTAACTTTTTTATCTTTTAATTCAGTAATCTGCTTGTTCAATGACTTTTTCTCAAGTGCACCTTTTGTAGCACCATAAATTGTAAATCCTGAATATCCAAGTCCCGCAAGACTTAAAATTAATGCTATTCCACCTATAACTTTTTTCATTATTCCGTTTCCTCTCTATAATTGTTTTCAGTATTATTTCTTTTTTTATATATCCGATAAGCTTATCTAAAATTTTCAGACAACACTTAGCAGATTTTTATTTCCATTCCTAGTTCTTGTTTTTAACTTTTATTTTTTATTCTGATTTAATTTTTCCATTATATCATTATAGCTTTTTTTAACTTCTGCATCTCTTTTTTCAAGCTGACCCACTTCTGAAGCAAGCCCTTCTTTTTCAGCTTTCAGCTCCTTCACTTCTTCTGATATTTTTTTACTTACACCTTCCAAGTAAAATTTTGAAAGTACAGTAAGCCCTGCGGCCAATATGAACAAAAATATTATCAATTTAGCCATTGCTGACATTTTCTTATCTTCATAGTGATTATGATAATGATTTTTATGATTTGACATTTGTATCCTCCTAGTCTAATTTTAATATTTTCAAATGCATATCTATATTTGATATTTTATAAAAAATAAAAGACCTCTTAAAAAAGAGGTCTTATAAAAGGGGGGGTTAATTGAGGTTTCAGATCTTTTTGATCTGAATGTATTAT
>ERZ773031.973-NODE-973-length-14825-cov-5.609479_pt1 | contig 14825 bp, 11 predicted proteins | sample MGYA00511666_ERZ773031 | MGnify/ENA primary metagenome ERZ773031 (study PRJEB29015, sample SAMEA2738135) | human oral metagenome | biome: human oral; feature: human-associated habitat; material: saliva | place: China | collected 2250 ...
ACTTACATACATTGCACAATTATATTCCATGAGTTCTCCTTAAAAATATATTATTAATATCAAATAAAAAAATATTACTATATAATAGTATACTATATAGTAATATTTGTCAAATGAAAATTTTAATCTATATTTATTTTTTTATTTCTATATATTTTTTCTTAAATAAATCCTTAGGTATTTGTGAGAAAATCATAGCTAAAAATACAATAAAACTTCCTAAAAATTCTCTAGAACTCATAACTTCATCAAGTAGTAAGTATCCTGCAAGAGCTGCAAAGACAGCTTCCAAACTTAAAATTAATGAAGCAACTATAGGTTTTGTATATTTTTGTCCTACCATTTGTAAAGTATAAGCTACTCCTGATGAGAAGAATCCTGCATACACAACAGGCTTCCAAGAAGCAAAAATATTACCTAATGTTGCAGTTTCATTTTCAAAAATAAAAGCACATATTCCTGATAGAATGCTTAATACAACAAATTGTAAAAATGATAATTCTACTGGATTTACTTTTTTAGAATAGTAATCTATAACTAAAATATGTCCTGCCCAACAAAAAGATCCAAGAAAAACTATAAAGTCTCCTTTATTCATTGAAAAAGCACTTAAACTTGGTATTGCTAATAAATAAAGTCCAATAAAACCTATAATTATACTTATCCAAGTCAATACATCTATTTTATGTTTCAGAAAAATCATAGTTAAGAAAGGAAGAATTAAAATATAGAATGATGTTATAAAGCCAGTTTTTCCTGCTGTTGTATATTGGAGACCGATTTGTTGAAAAGATGTTCCTACAAAGATAAAGAAACCACATACTAAACCACCTTTTAATAAAAAAGACACATCTTTAGGTAATTTAGCTTTAGTAAAAATTAAATAAGCTCCAAGACTTATTACTGCAACTATAGAACGAGCCATATTAAAAGTAAAAGGGCCTATTCTATCCATTCCTGCTATCTGAGCAACAAAGGCAGTTCCCCATATAAATGCTGCTAAGAATAACATTAAATCTCCAAAATAACTTTTTTTATTCATTTTATCACCCCCTTAAAGTGTAACAACATACTTTAATTGTATATAGTAAACAGTATAAAGTCAAGAGTATAGTCTAAACTTTCTATTGTACAAATTTTTCATACATCTCAAAGCTGGTAATGTTCGTATTTTATCTAAAAAAGCATTAAAAATAAAGGACTGTCTTTTAAATATTTGCTCATTATTTATGAATTTTAAAATTTTAATTTTGTTAAATTGTGTTTAACAAATTTTACTGTTACAATAATTTAGAAATTAATTATTATGAAATTGGGGGATTTTGATTATGGAAAAGCTACAAGGTTTAGAGAAGATAGATAAGGTAGAAGAGTTTATTAAACTTACTAAAGCTGCATTAAAAGATGAAGAAAAATATAAATTATGGAATGCTTCTAAATCTATGTATGGTATCTATGGTGAAAGAGATAAAGGTACTTATATGGTAAGACCTAGATTTATGGAATCTAAAATAAGTTTAGATAATTTAATTTTCTTTTTGGATCTAGCTAAAAGATATGGAGATAAAAGACTACATCTAACAACAAGACAAGATATACAACTACATGGAAATAAGAAAGAAGATTTAGTCAATCTTTTAAAAGAATTAAAGTCTAAAGGCTTTCTAACTAAAGCAACAGGTGGAGATGCTGCAAGAGCTGTTATAGCTCCTCCAACAACAGGTTTTGAAGAAGAAATCATAAATGTTACCCCTTATAGCAAGGCTGTTACTAGACTTATACTTGAAACAGCAGACTTTATGTTCTTACCAAGAAAATTTAAAGTAGCTTTCTCTAATAAAGAAGAAAATAATCTCTATGTAAAAATTGCAGATGTAGGTTTTGAAGCTATTGAAAAAGATGGAGTAAAAGGTTTTAAAGTTTTTGGTGGAGGTAGTTTAGGAATAAATCCAAGAGAAGCTATAGTTCTTAAAGATTTTATAAAATCTGAAGAAGCTCTATATTATGTTGTTGCAATGAGAAATCTTTTCAATGAACATGGTGATAGAAAAATAAGAGGAAAAGCAAGACTTCGTTTTATTTTAATCAGATTAGGTGAAGAGGAATTTTTAAAACTATTTAATAACTATTTAGATGACTTATATAAAAAAGTTGGAGATAAATATAAAAATATTCTTCTTGAAGAAATAAAAAAATACAAGAATCCTTATGAAGTTAAGGCTATAAAAGAAAAAGAAAAATTTATAAAAAAATTTAATATAGTAAAAGGAAAGATAGAAGGTAGATATGGATATTATATTCGTTTAGTTAAAGGAGATATAAGTTTAAAGGAAGGAGAGAAGTTAGTAAACTTTTTAAAAAATCTTAATTATAAAGTTGAAATTAGATTAACATCTCATCAAGAGCTATTTATAGCAAATTTGAAAAGAGCTGATGTTTATGCATTAGAAAATCTAAGTAATAAATACTCTAAGAAAAGATTTTTTAGTTCTCTTTCTTGTATAGGGAATACTATCTGTAATCCAGGAATTTTAGATACACCTCCAATATTAGAAATGATTTTAAATTATTTTAAAAATAAACAAAGATTAGCTAGTTATTTACCAAAAATTCAATTATCTGGTTGCCCTAATTCCTGTGCAGCTCATCAAATAGCTGAGTTAGGATTTCAAGGTAAAAGAAAAAAAGATGGAGCATATTTCAATGTTTTCATAGGTGGAAGATTTAAAACGGATGATACTATAACATTGAATAGCTCAGTAGGAGAATTAAAAGCTGAGACTATACCTTTATTTCTCGAAGAAATGGCAAAGATATTAAAAGAAAGAAAAATAACTTATGAAGATTATTCTAAACAAGATGAATTTATAGAATTAGTAAAAAAATTTGAAGGAGTGATATAAATGGGATTACCAAGCATTTACCCAACAGGAGTAACAATATATAAACCAGAAAAATGTTGGAATGGATATAATTTAGTTCAAACAATAGAATCAGGAGCTTTATTATTTGATATGAATGGAAACGAAGTTAGAAGATGGGATCAGTTTCATGGTTTCCCTAACAAACTTCTTCCTAATGGAAACTTAATAGGACATTCTGGAGATAGAAATCCTAAATATGGTATGCAAGATGGACTTGATTTAGTTCAAATTGACTATGATGGAAATATTGTATGGAAGTTTGAAAAATTTGAATTTGTTGAAGATGAAGGTGAAGAACCTAGATGGATGGCAAGAACTCATCATGATTACCAAAGAGAAGGAAATCCTGTAGGTTACTATGTGCCTGGACAAATTCCTGAAGTTAATAAGGGAAACACTCTTATACTAGCTCACCAAACTCTTTATAATAAAAAAATAAGTGATAAAAAATTACTTGATGATGTTTTTTATGAAATCGATTGGGAAGGAAATATACTTTGGCAATGGAATGCAAATGAGCATTTTGAAGAGATAGGATTTAATGAAGATGCTAAGAAAACTCTATATGAAAATCCTAATATCAGAGCTGCTGATGGTGGAGTTGGAGATTGGCTTCACATAAATTGTATGAGTTATTTAGGTCCTAATAAGCATTATGACAATGGCGATGAAAGATTTCATCCTGAAAATATTATTTTTGACAGTAGAGAAGCAAATTTTATTGCAATAATTTCAAAGAAAACTGGAAAAATAGTTTGGAAAATAGGTCCAAATTGGAATGATGATGATGTTAAACATATAGACTTTATAATAGGACCACATCATGCTCACTTAATACCTCAAGGACTACCTGGTGCAGGAAATATACTTGTTTTTGACAATGGTGGTTGGGGAGGATATGGTTTACCTAATCCATCAAGTAAAAATGGTTTAAAAAATGCTTTAAGAGATTATTCAAGAGTTTTAGAAATAGATCCTATCACTTTAGAAATAGTTTGGGAATTTACTCCTGAGTCTATTAAAGCAGCTATACCTACTGATGCTGCAAAATTTTATAGTCCTTATGTCAGTTCAGCTCAAAGATTACCTAATGGAAATACTTTAATAGATGAAGGTTCAGATGGAAGAGTTTTTGAAGTTACTGCTGAAAAAGAAGTAGTTTGGGAATGGATATCTCCATACTTTACTGATGGTGGAAAGACAACAAACAATATGATATACAGAGCGTATAGATATCCTTATGACTGGGTTCCTCAAGAAGAAAAACCTATAGAAAAGGAAATAAAACCTCTTGATATTAAGACATACAGACTTGAAAATGCTGGAAAATTTGGAGCAAAAACTGTAGTAAAGGTAGAAGGAACTATCCCATATAGTGTAAGTGATGCTTTATGTGTTGCTAAGATAGATGAAAGTAAGAAACTAAATACAGAAAAACTATTTACTGTAAATAGAAATCTTTTTGAAGAGATTGTTGAAGATAATAAAAAAGTTGAGAAATTAGAATTAATTTTATTTGGAGCTGAAAGATGTAGACATTGTAAGGCACTTCACCCTATTATAGAAAAAGTGCTAGAAAGTGACTTAGCAAAATCTATAAAAGCTAAATATGTAGATGTTGATAAAAACCCTGAAATTACTGAAAAATATAAAGTTCAAGGTATTCCTGTAATCATAATCACAGATGGAGAAAAGGAGCTTTCAAGAAAAGCAGGTGAAAAAACTTATAGTGAATTATACTCTTGGTTAGAAGAGTTAATTAGTAAAAATGTAAAATAGGAGTTATTATTATGAAAAATAAAAGTGAATATATAAAATTTATCTTACCTCTGTTGATAATCTTTTTTTGGTTTATATTCACCTATACTGGAAAAGTTCCACCTACATCTCTACCTAGTTTGAGTGCAGTAAAGGATACTTTTATAAAGATGTTAAAATCAGGACAATTATCTAATGACTTAAGTCTAAGTCTACGTCGTGTTCTTGCTGGTTTCTTTATTTCTAGTGTATTAGGAATTTCTTTGGGGATATTCATGGGAATATCCTCAAAAGCAAAAGAATTTTTTCAACTGACATTGACAGCAATAAGACAGATACCTATGATTGCTTGGATACCTCTTATAATCCTATGGACAGGTATAGGAGAAGTTTCAAAAATTGTAGTAATATTATTTGCAGCAACTTTCCCAATAGTTGTAAACACTATGGGTGGAGTAGACTCAACTTCTGAAACATATCTTGAAGTTGCAAAGATGTATGGCTTAAGCAAAAAGGATACTTTCTTTAAAGTTTATCTTCCTTCAGCCTTACCAAATATTTTTACAGGTCTTCGTTTAGGTCTAGGAGCTTCTTGGATGGCAGTCGTTGCCTCTGAACTTATAGCTTCATCTTCAGGTATAGGATATAGATTAAATGATGCTAGAAGTTTAATGAGATCTGATGTTGTTATAGTGTGCATGATAATTATTGGACTTGTTGGACTTTTAATGGATAAATTAATAGTGTTAATATCTCATGAATTAACACCTTGGAAAAAGAATTAGGAGCTTAAATTTATGAGTGAAAATATAATAAAAATTAAAAATATTTCTAAGAAATTTCAGAAAAATAATGAAGAAGTTCAGATTTTAAATGATGTGAACTTGGATATAAAAAAAGGTGAATTTATAACTATAGTCGGAAAAAGTGGTTGTGGAAAGAGTACCTTATTAAAACTTATCTCAGGAATGGTTCCTATAACAGAAGGTGAAATATTAATAAATGGTAATTCTGTAAATGGTGTAAGTAAAGATTGCTCTATGATATTTCAAGATGCAAGACTATTTCCTTGGCTCAAAATAAAAGATAATGTTGCTATAGGTTTAAAAAATATTTCATCAGAAGAAAAAAATAGAATAGTTCTTGAGTATCTTGAGCTTGTTGGTCTAAAGGGAGTTGAAAATTCATATCCTGACCAACTATCTGGAGGTATGGCTCAAAGGGCATCAATAGCAAGAGGTCTTGCTCTAAACTCTCAAATAATGTTATTTGATGAACCCTTTAGTGCCTTAGATGCAATGACAAAAGTTCAGCTTCAAGAAGAACTTTTAAAAATTCATCAAGAAAAAGGAAAGACAGTTATACTTGTAACTCATGATATAGAAGAAGCTGTTTACTTAGGAGATAGAGTTGTTGTTATGGCTGCAAACCCTGGAGTTATAAAAGATATTATTAATATAGACATAGAAGGTAGAAAAGATAGAACAAATACAGAATTCTTATCTTATAAAAATAAAATTTACGATTATTTCTTTGAGGATAGAAATAAGAATGCTGTTGAGTACAACATCTAAAATGGAGAGGAATAATGGAAGGAAAAAGCAGAAAAATAAAAATTTTAATCGGACTTATAGCCTTAATAGTATTAGCTTTTGGTCCCTTTAAACCTAAAGATAAAAATAATGAGAATGTTAATACTGCTGAAGTTAATCTAAAAAAAGTTATAATTGGTTTACCTGGTATATCCAATCAAACATTGGAAGCAACAGGGATAGCTGTTAATAAAGGTTATATAGCAGAAGAATTAAAGAAAGTTGGCTATGAACCTGAATTTATATATTTTCAGCAAGCAGGACCTGCAGTTAATGAGGCTTTAGCTACAAATAAAGTAGATATTGCAATGTATGGAGATTTCCCAATTACAGTTTTAAAGAGTAATGGTGGAGACGTGAAAGTCTTTGCAGTAGATAATTCAAGATTTATGTATGGAGTACTTGTACAAAATGACGATAGCATAAAAACTATTAAAGATTTAGAAGGTAAAAAAGTTCTATATAGAAAAGGAACTGTTGAGCAAAAGTTCTTTAAAGAAATTCTTAAAAAATATAATTTGAATGAAGATAAATTTGTTTCTGTAAATGCTGGTGGAGCTGATGGTCAATCTATATTCAGTGCTAAAGAAGCTGAAGCTATATTCACTTTCTATTACACAGCTTTATATATGGAATCAAAAGGGCTTGGAAAAGTTATAGACTCAACTTTAGATAAACCTGAGGTTGGAACTCAAAGTTTAGCTGTTGGAAGAACAAAATTCTTAGAAGAAAATCCTGATGCTGCTGTTGCAATTATAAAAGCCTTAGAAAGAGCTAAAGATTTTGCAAAAGAAAATCCAGAAGAAGTATTTAATATCTATGCTCAAAGTGGTATTCCTGCTGAAGTATATAAAAAAGCTTACTCTGCTGATTTAACTTTCTCTAATTTTGATCCAGCTATAACAGATGATACAAAAGAAAAAATGCAAAAATTAATAGATTTCTTATATGATAATCAAATAGTGAAAAATAAAATAACAGTAGATGATATTATAACTACTGAATACTATGATAAATATAAATCAAGTAAATAAAAATTTCAATCCTAAAGTAAAAATAAGTGAGTTACGAATAGAAATTTTAGATAAAAAATCAAATAGAATGAGCCGAGTAATTCTCAGCATGTTTGAGCATAGCGAGTTGGCTGAAATTACAGCGAATTCTTGATTTTTTATCGTTAAGAAATTTACTCAGTAACGAACTATTTTTACTTTTGAATTATGATTATAATATGTAACAGTCACTTTTTATGAGGGATGATATAAGGTATTTACCATATCTTTTAACTCTTCAAGTTCTTTTTTTAGTTTCTCATCATTTTCTATACGAGTTCCCACTGAATCTATGAATAATTTCATATATTTTTCACCATTATCTCTATCTCCAAGAGTAGCATAGCAATATGAAAGCTCTAAGTCTTCTACTTCTACTTTTTCTCCTTCTTCAAGTGATAATTTTCTTGATTCTAAAAGTTTCTCAATTGCTTCTTCGTATCTTCCAAGCCTTCTTAATGTTTTTCCAATCTTACGTATATATAAACTTGCTTGTCCTTCATTATGTAAGCATTCAAATTCATAAGCTTTATTATATGCTTTTAATGCATCTTCATATCTTTTCAAGTCAAAATAAATATCGGCTATTCTAATCCATATCCATTCGTCATTTCTACCCAATTCTATCGCTCTTTCAAAATATTTTACGGCTTCTTCATCTTTACCTACAGCCTTATATCCTAATTCCCAACCTATTTCTGCATTAATCCATTCATCATCTCTACCTAATTCTTTTGCTACATTTAAATAATACAGTGCTTCTTCTGGGTTTGAATTTTCTATTTTTCCATAAATCCAACCTATTTGAGAATTTAAAAAAATCTTCTCATCTGTATTATCATTTGTTTTATCTCCATTAATTATCTCTAAAACTTTTTTTAAGTTTTCAATAGCCTCTTCATATTTTCCTAAAAGACGATAGCAAAACCCAATTTGAGAGTTATAACGGATAATTTCTTTAAGATTATTTTCCTTTTCCAGAGCACGATTATATTTTTCTATAGCTTCATTATATTTCTTTAATCCTATTAAACAGAAACCATATTCACTATTAAACCAACTATCATCTCTACCTAATTTTTCAAGTTTTTTAAAATATTCTAGTGCATTCTCGTACTTTTCTATTCCATTATAAAGCCATACTAATTCTGATAATAACCAAACATTTTTATCCTTACTTATTTTATTTGCTTCTAAATAATATTTTAAAGCTTTATCATAATTATTTAATTCCTTATAACAATAGCCTATTTCAACATATACCCATTCACTATTTTCTCCTAAGTCTAGAGCCTTAAAATTCTCTTTTAAAGCCTCTTCATATCTTCCTAGACAACGATATGTCCAAGCAATTTGAGAAAGTAACCAAGTATTGCTTGGCTCAATTTCTATAGCTCTAAGATAATGTTCTAATGATTCTTCTAGTTTATTTAGTTCTCCTAAACAATATCCTAGTTCAGAATGTATCCAAAGGTCATCTCTACCTAGACTAATAGCTTTTTTTAATAATTCTTCAGCTGTACTATATTCTGTAAATTTATTGTATAAGAAAGCCAAATATGAATAACATTCTATTTTCTTATCATCTGTTGTCATATAATCTTTTGCTTTTAATGCATAATTTAAGGCTTTCTTTTGATTATCTAGATCATCTTTCCCAAATTTTACTTGCTTCGATAGATTAATATAAATATCCATTAAAAAGTCTTTAATATTCTCATCTTCTGGCTCTAAATTATATGCTTTCAAAAAATACTCTTCTGCTTTTTCATAATCTTCTAAATAAAAATATGAACAACCCATTCTATAATTCCAAAGCATAGTATTTTTCTCCTCTTTTTCTATGCTTTTTAATACTTCTATCGCTTTCTCATAATTTTGAATCATTATATATGCTCTAGCTAATTTTCCTATTAGCTCATTGTTTATTTCTTTTTTTGGAAGAGCTTCTATCATATCTATTATTTCTTGGTGTTTATCTAAATCAGATAAATCTTCAACTTTTTTTAGTAGAGTATCTTTTTTCATTTTTTTACCTCTCTTTACAATGATATTCACGTATATTATAGCATATTTTTTAAAACTTGATTTTTCAAAGAAATTCTGATATAATACACTACAAACTTAATGTATTCGATTTTAAATCACAAGGGAATTAATAATTGCTTAGCCAGATTTGCAACTTATTTTTTCCCTTTATTTTAATAGTTTTAAGGAGGTTTTTATGAAAATATTAAGAACCTATATAAAAGAAAATATAGGAATTTTATCTTTAGGTGCAATATTTCTTACATTGAATACTTTTGCAACCTTGGCTATACCTTTTCAAATTTCTAATATAATAAATTTAGGTATAATGAAAAAAGATATAGATATGGTCTATTCTACAAGTATAAAAATGGTAATTATACTGATTGTTGGAACTGCAACTGGAATTATAGCTAATCACTTCGTAGCTCTCTTTGCCACTAACTTTACAAAGAAAAATAGAAAATTACTAATAAGAAATCTTGAATCTTTAACAGTTGATCAAGTCAATGATTTTGGAGTTGCTTCTTTAGTAACTCGTATGGGAAATGACAACAATAATGCTCAAAGACTTATAGTAGCATTTTTTCAAATGATATTACCTAGTCCAATAATGGCAGTAATATCTATCTTTATGACAATAAAGTTATCACCAACTTTAGCCTTGATACCTTTATTTACAATCTTAGTTTTTGCTCTTGCAATAGTTTTAACTCTATTTAAATCTTTACCATATATTTTAAAAGTTCAAAAAAAATTGGATAGAATGACTTTAGTTTTAAGAGAAAGATTCATTGGAGCTAAAATCATCAGAGCTTTTGATAATTCTAAAAAAGAAAGAGATAAATTCAATGATGTAGCTCAAGAGTACACAGATAACTATATCATTATAAATAAAAAGTTTGCTCTACTTTCACCTATGGCTTTTGCACTTATGTCTATTGTTATAACTTTAATAATTTTCTTTGGTGCTATGAAAGTCTTAAATAATACCTTAGAAATTGGTTCTATAACAGCCATTGTTGAATATTCATTGACTACTATAGCTGCTCTTATTATGTCTTCTATGGTTTTAGTTCAAATGCCAAAGGCTGTTGTTTCAATAGAAAGAATTGAAGAAGTTTTAAATGTTACAAGTGAAATAAAGGATAAAGAAGAATTAAAAGATAATTCTTACTATGAAGATATTTTAAAACAAAATCCTATATCTTTAACTTTTGACAATGTATGTTTTAGATATAAGGGTGCAGAAAAACAAATTTTAAAGAATATTTCTTTCTCTATAAAAGCTGGAGAAAGATTCGCTATAGTTGGAGGAACAGGTTCTGGAAAATCTACAATAGCAAAGGTTTTACTTAGATTAAATGATATAGAAAGTGGAAGAATCTTAATAAATGGAGTCAATACCTTAGATTTACCTCTAAATTGTCTAAGAAATCAAATTTCATATACTCCACAAAAAGCATATATTTTTAGTGGAAAAATAAAGGATAACTTTAGATTTACTAATAAGAATATGACTGACGAAGAAATGATTAAAATTGCAAAGATTGCTCAATCTTATGATTTTATTGACTCTTTACCTGATAAGTTTGATTCTTTTGTAGCTCAAGGCGGAATAAATTTCTCTGGTGGACAAAAACAAAGATTATCTATTGCAAGAGCCTTATCAAAAGATGCAAATATTTACTTATTTGATGATAGTTTCTCTGCTCTTGACTATGCAACGGATGCTAAACTTCGTAAGGAATTAAAAACTTTCTTAAAGGATAAGATAACTATTATCATAGCACAAAGACTAAATACTATAGCTGATGCTGATAAGATAATCGTTTTAAAGGATAGTGAAATTACAGGAATGGGAACTCATCAAGAGTTACTAAAAAGCAATCAAGAATATATTGAGCTTGCTAAGTCTCAAGGAATATTAGAATAAGGAGGTTGAAAATGTCTAAAAAGAAAAATCAAAATGAAGATAGTATAAAGAATTTTAAAAAAGCTGTTTCTAATTTATTATCACTTTTAGGTGAAAGAAAAGTTCCATTTTTAATCTCTGTTGTCGCTAATATAATATCTACAGTTTTAGTGGTTGCAATCCCTTGGATTTCAGCTGTTGCCATAGATGACATTGTAAAAATACTTAATGATAATACTATTATTGATAAATGGTCTGCTGTCTTTGGTTTTCTTATAAAGCCAGTTTCTTTATTAGGAATAATAGCTGTATCAATCTTTGCTTTAAGTTATTTACAAGAATATATATCAGCAATATTAGGAGAGGAAGTTGCTCAGTCTCTTAGAGTAAAATTAAGTAGAAAGTTTACAAAGCTACCTATGAATTTCTTTGACACAAATCAAGTTGGAGATATCCTAAGTAAACTTACAACAGATATTGAAAAGGTTGCAGAAGTTATAGGTTCTAGTTTTACAAGATTTGTTTACTCATTTTTAATAATGATTCTTGTTATAATTATGCTATTTACAATAAATGTAAAATTAACTTTGTTAGTTTTGGCTATTCTTTTAGTAAGTATTGTAGTTACATACTATGTTTCAAAGTTAACACAAAAAATATTCTCTCAAGATGTGAAATCTCTTTCTGAATTGAGTTCACTGACAGAAGAGGCTTTAACAGGAAATCTAGTTGTACAAGCTTTTAATAAGCAAGAAGATATCATAATTAGTATAGATGAATCTATTGAAAAACAATATGTTGCTGCAAAAACACTTGAGTTTACAATTTTTTCAATATACCCTTCTATTAGATTTATAACTCAAATAGCCTTTGTTACATCAGCAGTTATGTCAGCTATACTTGTAATAAATGGTCATCTTACTTTAGGACTTGCTCAGGCATTTTTACAATATATTACTCAAATATCTGAGCCTGTTACAACTTCTGCCTATATTATAAATTCTTTACAGAATGCTTTAGTTTCTGTTGAAAGAGTCTATGACATTTTAGAATTACCTGAAGAAAAAGAATTATCTGAGGATACTCATTTACTAGATAATACTAAGGGACAAATTGTATTTGAAAATGTTTCTTTCGGATATAGTAAAGATAAGCTTTTAATGAAAAATGTTAATTTTACTGCAAAGGCTGAACAAATGGTTGCCATAGTTGGTCCTACTGGTGCTGGTAAAACAACCCTAATAAATTTACTTATGAGATTCTATGATGTAAATGGAGGTAGAATTTTATTTGATGGTGTCGATATTTCAAAGGTTACAAGAAAAGAGTTAAGAGCAAACTTTGGTATGGTTCTACAAGACACTTGGTTATTTAAAGGAACTATTGCTGAAAATATTGCTTACGGAAAACCTGATGCCACTCGTGAAGAAATAATAGAAGCTGCTAAGCTTGCAAAATGTGATAGCTTTATTAGAAAATTACCACAAGGTTATGACACTATAATTACAAGTGAAAATGGTATGGTTTCTCAAGGAGAACAACAGTTATTAACTATAGCTCGTACAATTTTACCTAATCCAAAAGTTATGATACTAGATGAAGCTACTTCAAGTATAGATACTAAGACTGAAAAAGATATTCAAGCTGTCATCAGTCAACTTATGAAAGGAAGAACAAGTTTTGTTATTGCTCATAGACTTTCAACTATTCGTAATGCGGACTTAATCTTAGTTATGAAAGATGGAGATATAGTTGAACAAGGTAATCATGATGAACTTATGACTATTAATGGTATTTATGCAAACTTATACAATACACAATTTAGTTCTTAATTTCTTAGCATTTTAAAGAACATATCTTATATTTAATTTTTTAAATCAAAGAGCTTGTTGCAAAAATTGAATTTCAATTTAAAAGTAAAAAAATAAGTGAGTTACATTATAATTTATTATTAGAAATTTTCTTTGAGTAAATAATTAATAGTTTTCAATAAGATTACTGCGACGTCCTATAATGTTGAAAGAGCCTTTGTGGAGCTCTAGAAACATTATAGGCTGGCAAGTAATCGTTATATATAACTAAAGTTTATTAAATTCTCTCAAAGAAAATTTTTTTTATCTACTCAGTAACGAACTATTTTTTACTTTTTGAAAATTTGTAACAAGCCTTTTTTATTTTGGCTCTAAAAATTTAAAATGCAAATAAGCTGATTATTTGGTATAATATTAAAGAAGTAATTTTGATTATGGAGGAAAATATAAAGTATGAAAAACTTTTTTTAAAAAATAAATAGGATTTTTCAAGATTACATGAGAGAAAAAAGATTAAGGAATTAGCCTTAAAAATTAGAGAAGAAAATGATTTATTAATTGATTTCTCTGAGATGTTAAGAGTTAATCAAATGATGTTGATAAATCTATGTGGAGCTCGATTTAACTTAGGTCTAGATAGAAATAATTGGAGTTTATTTGATCTTTCTGTTGAAAGTAACAAGGATTTTAAATGGAGTGAACATATCACTAAAAGATACTTAGCTTATCTTTTAAAATTAGGTTTAAAAAGTGAAGAAATTAATCTTTCTTATGATATTTATATAAAAGATAATTCAAAGTATACTGAATTTCTTAACAAGATAAAGGAAAGTAAAAGATTAGTTTTAAATCCTTATGGTGCAAGTAAACACAAAAGTTTTAGTATAGACACTGTAGAAAATATCATAACTTTTTTAAAGGATAAAGATATAGCTATTATTCTAGTCTATTTCGGAGATAAATTCAAAGAATTAGAAACTTTAGAAAAAAAATATACTAATGTCTACATTCCTAAAAGCATAACTAATATTTTAGATACTGCTCTTTTGATAAAAGAAAGTGATTTTGTTATAAGTCCTGATACTTCTATAGTTCATATAGCAAGTACTTTTAATAAAAATATAATAGCTGTATATCCTCCAAATGGTGGAAAATATGGAGTTGATCATTTAGTTTGGGCTCCTAATTCAGATTATACTAGAGTTATTTTTTGCAAAGATAAGAGTGGCACTTATGATGAAATAGATATTAATACTTTTGAACTTGAAGAAATGGAAGCAGAAATCTTAAAAATGATAAATAATTAATGAGGATTGTAATGATGAAAATATTATTTAAAAGTGGAAGCACTATGATGGGAGGACTTGAAAAAGTTCAAATTGAATATATCAATTTTTTAGTGAAACAAGAAAAATATCAAATAAAGATTGTAATTGAAAATGATAATGGAAAAGATAATGCCTTAGAAAAATATATAACTTCTAATGTTACTTACCTAAAGAATTATAACTATATCTTAGAAATAAAAAATTTAAGAGAAAATAGAAAAAAAAGTTTATGGTCAAGAATAAAATATAATCTTGCTATAACAAAAGAAAAAAAATATGCTGATAATAAATTTCTGCAGATTTATAAAGAATATAAACCTGATATTGTAATAGATTTTGATTCAAGTTTAACAAAAATAATTGATAAATTAGATTTATCTAAAAATTTAGTTTGGATATATAGTTCTATTGAAAATT